>Ga0070741_10000457_pt1 | contig 149423 bp, 139 predicted proteins | sample Coa_R1_4_FD_66440 | JGI IMG/M metagenome (GOLD analysis project Ga0070741, IMG submission 66440) | Surface soil microbial communities from Centralia Pennsylvania, which are recovering from an underground coalmine fire - Coalmine... | ecosystem: Environmental > Terrestrial > Soil >... | reverse complement strand
TGGGCGGACCTAGAGTCCGCCCAAAGCTTTTTCGCTTTCCCATCGGCTACACTATCGCGCATGAAGAAATTCGAGGATCTGTCTGAGCGCGAAATTCTGGCTTTGGCGATTTCCCTGGAAGAAGAAGACGAACGCGTTTATGCCGATTTCGTCGAAGGCCTGAAGCAGGATTTCCCAGCATCGGCAGCCGTCTTCGATGGCATGCGGATACAAGAATCGGGGCACCGTCGCCGTCTGATCGAGCTCTACCGTCAGAAATTTGGTGAACACATCCCGCTAATTCGCCGTCAGGATGTTCGCGGATTCGTTGAGCGCAAGCCTGTGTGGTTGGTTCGGCCGTTGGGATTGGACACGGTCCACAAAACTGCGAGCGCAATGGAAGTGGAGACGCGGCGGTTCTATGAGAAAGCTGCTGCGAAAGCGCAGGATGCGAGTATTCGGCAGCTTCTGGACGATCTCGCGCAGGAGGAACGCGATCATGAGGATCGTGCCCAGGAACTGCGAGCTGAAGAACTTCCTCCCGACGTCATGCAAGACGAAGAGCGGGCCCGCCGCCGTTTGTTTGTGCTGCAAATTGTGCAACCCGGGCTCGCAGGTTTAATGGATGGCTCAGTTTCGACGCTGGCACCGGTTTTCGCCGCCGCCTTTGCAACTCGAAATAGTTGGGATGCCTTTCTGGTGGGAATCGCGGCTTCGGTTGGCGCCGGAATCAGCATGGGTTTTGCCGAGGCTCTTTCTGACGATGGAAGCCTTACCGGACGTGGTCATCCGTGGGTTCGCGGGTTAGTTTGCGGAGCGATGACGGCTCTCGGCGGAATTGGCCACACCTTACCATTTCTCATTCCGAATTTTCGCTTGGCTCTAGCCATTGCAGTTGCTGTCGTACTTGTTGAATTAGGCGTGATCACGTGGATCAGGCACCGTTACATGGACACGCCGACCGTATCCGCGGCCCTGCAAGTGGCGCTCGGCGGTGCACTCGTGTTCGCCACCGGCGTGCTGATTGGCAGCTCATAAACCCCCATTACCTACACTGTGCTCTCATGCAGATCTACGGTATTCCCTGTATAGGGCACCTAATAGTGTTCTGTCAGCATCCTAGGTTGGCAGTCATCTCTGATGCCGTAATTTCGACCGTGTGGAATCCGGGCGTAATGGCATTGAACACTCCCGATCGAGCGTTCATCAACTCAAAATTGTGAGTTCCTCAACTGTACCAACGCAGGGGCCTCTAGCGCCCGAAATGAGCTCGGACCAATTATTCTCCGGTGGCGGAGAAATGGGCGCCTTAATGCGCGGTTTCGACTGGTCAAAGACTCCCATGGGGCCAGCCGTCGGCTGGCCGCAAAGTCTTAAGACAGGGGTTCGAATCATTCTCACTTCGCGGTACCCAATGTTTGTATGGTGGGGCCGGGAACTCATCAATCTATATAACGACCCCTATCGTGCTTTCCTGGGGACCAAACATCCGGAGGCGCTTGGAAAATCAGCCTGCGAAGTTTGGGCCGAAATCTGGGAGCAGATCGGACCGCGTGCGGAAGCAGTCCTGGGTCGAGGGGAGTCGACCTTTGATGAAGCCTTGTTGCTGCTGATGGACCGTCATGGCTACATGGAAGAAACGTATTTTACGTTTTCCTATAGTCCGCTTCCAGACGATCACGGCGAAGTTTGTGGACTGTTCTGCGCTGTCATGGAGGAAACGGAGCAGGTCATAGGCCAGCGACGCCTGGCACTGCTGCGGGAGATGGCGGCGGCGACCGCCGAGGGCCGCAACCCCGACCAGGTTTACCAGGCGGCAGCGCGATGCCTCTCTCAATCTCACGCACTGCGGGATTTGCCCTTCAGCCTGATCTATGAATTGCAATCCGATGGGAAATCACTCATTAAGAGAGCCGCGGCAGGTATAAGTGAAGAACACCCTGCAGCTCCTGCAAAACTCGATGCGAGCGGGGACTCGATTTGGCCGCTTCGACAGGTGATGGAGAGTGGTCAGATGAGGATGGTCGAGTTGCGAAAGGATGTTTCGCCATTTCCTTCGGGAGAATGGGACAGTCCTCCTCGAAATGCGGTGCTGGTTCCCATCACGCATCAAGGACAGAATCGGCCCTCGGGTGTTTTTGTTGCCGGCTTGAACCCGTATCGGAAGTTCGGTGACGAGTTTAGAGGGTTTGCGTCATTGGTAGCCAGCCAGATCGCCTCCGGGCTAGGCAATGCATTGGCATACGAGACGGAGCGGCGCCGTGCTGAGAGCCTGGCGGAAATCGATCGCGCCAAAACTCTTTTCTTCAGCAATGTGAGTCACGAATTCCGCACGCCTCTCACGTTGATGTTAGGCAACCTCGAGGAGTTACTCTCGAAGCCCGCGCAGCAATTGGATTCCGACGACCACGAGCAGTTGACGACTGCTCGGCGCAATGCACTTCGTCTGCTCAAGCTCGTCAACACGCTGTTGGACTTTTCGCGAATCGAGGCGGGACGAGTCCAGCCAGTCTACGAACCGACCGATATCGTTAGGTTGACGCGGGACATTGCAAGTGCGTTCGGGTCAGCGATGGAAAAAGCAGGGCTGCGGTATTCAGTCGAGTGCGCTGTCATTGACCAGCCAGCTTATGTTGACCGCGACATGTGGGAAAAGATCGTGCTCAACCTCCTCTCCAACGCATTCAAGTTTACTTTTGAAGGTGAGATCGCACTTCGGCTGACGCGGCGCGATGATTCCATCGAATTAAGCGTACGCGACACCGGCGTCGGGATACCTGAAGAGGAAATTCGACGCGTGTTTGAGCGTTTTCATCGCATTGAGAATACTCGTGCGCGGAGTTACGAAGGAACCGGAATCGGATTGGCGCTGGTTGAAGAGCTAGTGAAACTTCACGGCGGAGTGGTGAGCGTTGAGAGTTCTCCGGGGAAGGGCAGCAGATTCACCGTAACCATTCCGTGCGGCAGCGCCCATCTGCCCGCAGAACGAATTCAAGCGTCGCGCACTCTGGCATCCACTGCGCTCGCGAGTGACGCATATGTTGACGAAAGCCAAAACTGGCTTTCCCCTGGCTTTAAGCAGGGTATGGAGGCAGCCGGTGAATTGCCGCGCAGCGATGGGAAATCGGAAATCAATTCTGAAACGCAACTTGAACTGGTCCTAGTTGCGGACGATAACGCGGACATGCGCAGTCACTTGGTACGATTGCTACGTAAGCGATATCGAGTTCACGCCGTTGCAGACGGGGTGGAGGCGCTCGAAGCTGCACGCCGTCTGCTCCCTGTGTTGATAATCTCCGACATAATGATGCCCAGAATGGACGGCTTTGAGTTGCTGCAGTCGGTTCGGGAAGACTCCGCGCTGACTGACACCCCGGTGGTTCTGCTTTCCGCTCGCGCCGGAGAGGACTCGCGCGTGGAAGGTGTAGAAGCCGGGGCGGACGATTACCTGGTTAAGCCGTTTACGGCGCGAGAGTTGTTAGCTCGCGTTGCGACTCACGTCAGAATGGCGAAGCTCCGTCGTGAGACAGCCGAGGACGCAAAGCGACTCCATCTGGCACAGACCGCAGCCCAGTTCGGCACGTGGGAGTGGGATCCCGTCAAGAATACCAGCCGACTCTCTTCGGAGCTTCATCGTATTTTTGGAACTGATGCGGGGGAGCCGAACCATGCGGAGATCTGGGCCAAGCGTGTGTACCCTGCAGATGCAGCCAAAGTTCAGCGATTGATGAGCGAAGGACATCGCACAGGCAGGATGGAATTTGAATACAGGTACCAGCAACCCGAGCTTGGGTTGAGATGGTTCTATTGCAAAGGCGCCAAACAGCGCAATGACACACGCATGCTGGGCATCGTGCAGGACGTAACGGAGCGCAAGAGAGTAGAAGATGCGCTGCGTGAGAGTGAAGAGTGGCTTCGTTTAGCGCACCAAGCGGCCCGGATTGGGACGTTCAATTGGCATGCCGAGACCGACCGGACCGCGTGGTCGCGGGAAACAGAAGCGATGCATGGTCTCGCACCAGGATCGTTCGCGGGCACGCACGAAGCTTGGGAGCAGTTGGTTCACCCTGAGGACAGGGCGCACGCTCTGGAAAAGATTGCGATGGGCTTCAGCACCGGCGCGCCGGTGGAAGCGGAATGGCGAATCGTTCGCCCAGACGGAAGTATCCGGTGGATTGCCGCCAGATGGCAGGTCTTTAAGGATGAATTCGGGAAACCGATCAAGATGACTGGCGTGAACATTGATATTACAGAGGCAAAAGAAGCGGAGAACGCACGCGGGCGTCTGGCTTCGATCGTAGAATCCTCTGACGACGCCATCATCAGCAAGAACCTGGGTGGGATCATTACTAGCTGGAACCACAGCGCGGAGCGCCTTTTCGGTTACACGGCGGCGGAGGCAATCGGTAAGAACATCACGCTTATTATCCCGCCTGAGCGCCGTGACGAAGAGGAGGTCATTATCGATCGCATCCGCCGTGGCCAACCCCTGGAGCATTTCGAAACCGTGCGCTGCCGTAAGGACGGCAAGCGGATCGAACTGTCTCTTACTATTTCGCCGGTGAAGGATTCGAACGGGCGCATCGTAGGCGCGTCTAAAGTGGCTCGGGACATTACGGACCGCCGTCATGCAGAGCGAGCGTTGGCGGAAAGTCAAGAGCGACTCCGCAAGGCGGAGAAGCTTGCCGCTGCCGGGCAGCTGGCTGCATCTCTCGCTCATGAAATCAATAACCCGCTTTCATCAGTGACCAATGCCTTGTATCTTCTGAGGCATAGCGAGGGCTTGGACCCGAAAGACAAAAATCTTGCGGACATCGCGGCCGCTGAGGCCTCGCGAATGTCCCGGATTGTTCAGCAGAGCCTTTCGTATTACCGCACCACGACGGCGCCGAAACACGTCGATGTGGCGGCGACAATGCGGGAGTCTCTGGATATCTTTTCCGCGAAGCTCAGCCGCAATGGGATCCAATTACACAAAGAAATCGGAGGCGATGCTCACATCGTTGGCTTTGCTCATGAAATTCGGCAGGTGATCGATAACCTCCTACTCAACGCCATAGAAGCGATGCCTCATGGGGGCCGCTTGGGCGTGTCGGTTCATTGCTCTAGAAATTGGGGAGACTGGAATCACAAGGGAGTTCGGCTGGTCATCGCAGACTCAGGGTCAGGGATTGCGGATGGGATCGTGCGCAAGATCTTCGAACCATTCTTTACGACAAAACCGGAGAAGGGAACTGGATTAGGATTGTGGGTGGTGCGCGGATTGGTGGCGAAACACGACGGCACCATTAGAGTACGAAGCAGCACTCGATTAGGCAGAAGCGGCACGGTCATTTCAATTTTGCTGCCCTTGAGCGCCAATACCGGGATCGATAACTCGGGGTTCCAGTCATCAGTGGCGTAAGGAGAAATGGTTTGCGTGTGCTCGTAATCGATGACGAAAAAAATGTCGCCGACACGCTAGTCATGATCCTGCAACGCTCGGGATGGCAGGCCACCGCAGCTTACGACGGTGCGACCGCGGTAGAGAAGGCGGACGTATTTCTCCCAACCGTTGTCATTTCTGATGTGATCATGCCTCGGATGAACGGCATAGAAGCCTGCACGGCAATTAAGGCCAAACATCCGCAATGTCACATTGTTCTATTCTCTGGGCAGGCAGCGACCAGTGATCTGGTTCGGGATGCGTGGGCAAGAGGATTCAGGGGAGAATTACTCGCCAAGCCCATCGAACCTGACGACCTGCTTGCGAAATTAGCTTCCCTTCCAAAGCAGGGGAGCGCGGCCGCCGATCAGCAAACGGCGTAACCGTAACCGCCGTTTCGTCATCAATCAGGCACGCCACCACGGGCGGCTTTGCGCCGCGAACCTGCAGATTCGACTCGATTACGCCCGCTCCGCTTGGCTTGGTACAGAGCTTTGTCTGCGGCCTGAACCGTGTCTTCTACGGACGCTCCGCGGCTTTGTTGCGCAACCCCAATGCTCACAGTAACCGAGAGTTGCTGGTCTCCTCGCTTGCTTGTATCTGCTGCTCCGCGGTTTCGTAATTGATCTCGACGGCGATCCGAGCCACGCGAGGTTTTCCGGCGCTCTGGACTGCTGCGAACGCGAAATGAAGATTCGGAAATCAAGATGCGCAAAGCATCGAGGTCTGGGAGAACTTCCGACACCGTTTTGCCTGGGAAAAGAATCGAGAACTCTTCGCCGCCAACCCGATAGGCCTGTCCTCCGGATGAGATTCGGGACAAGCGGGTAGCAACCAATCTCAGCACCTGGTCACCGACGTCGTGTCCATAGGTATCGTTCACTTTTTTGAAATGATCGATATCGAGTGCAGCCAAGGTATATGGCGATTCGAGAGCTTGCAGCGCCTCATAGAACGCGCGCCGACCGGGCAATGTTGTCAATTCGTCGTGATAGGCGAGGAAATAAGAGTTTTCGATAAGGGACGCGGCGAGAATCAAACCGCCGGTGGCGAAATAAACGTTGCCGCCGGTACCAGTTGCGCCGGCCTGCAACCCTAGAAGAGCGGCGCTCAAGCACCAGAAGAAGCCCTGGTCGACAGGCTTCCGGTAAAGAATAAGTCGCACAATCAAAGCCACGGAAACACCGAAAAAAGCCAATAGTCCGGGCTGCGGAATTCGAGTCCAGTCAAAGAGTTGAGCCTTCAAGAAATTGATCCGCAGAAGGTTGGGACTCATGGTCTCGCCAGGTCGACAAAGGACAGCGACGAATACCGACTCGATAAACAGCAGAACCAAACGAGAAGCAATCGCCGGCGCAACAAAACCACGCTCCTTCCACAAAGAGAGGAACAGAAAGTTGGTGGGAACCAGGAGTGCCATGGCTTCGTAGGCAATCCGGCCGGGACCGATGCTTAACGGGTGGCCAGCCGAAAAGAACTCCATGGCGTGATGACCCAAAACCAGAGTGAGCAGGGCAAACAGGACACGAGTGGAATGGAAGCGCCACGCCAGGAGAACTCCGGCGCAAAAGACAGAGTAGTAATAAAAATCGACGGCCTGCGAGGAAATAGAAAGCCCAGGTGCACCCAGAATCCCGGCGGTCACGAGCAATAAGACGCCGCCTGGTACAAACCAAATTTTCAGCGAATTGGTATGCCAACCGGCCACGCAGATGAATTCCGAGGGCCGCAGTTCGGCCTGCCGAAATTATCCGCAAGAGCGAGAGAGCAGAGCGAGTGGCACGGCAGGTTCCCGCCGAGAGCGTGAGCTTTTGGCGCGAGCGCGGTTGAGGGCTTCTACGGCGCGCTCGAGTTTTTCGGTCAGATCACAAACCGTATTGATCTCGCGAAGCGCAAGCCTGAGGTCTCTTCGACGTCTCTGGGCCAAGTTGGCATCGTTGATGCAGAGTTCGATGCAGCAGTGCAGCGCTGTCAAGGGTTGATTTAAATCATGGAAGATATCGTGAATCAGTTGCTCGCGGTCTTGGTCACTCGCCTTCTGGGTTGTATCGCATCGCTGCCTCATGCGTTAGCTCCTGAATGACAACTCAGCTCATACCCTACTCCCCGAATGGTGTGAATCAGCGGCTTGCCCAAGGCGTCAACTTTCCTTCTGAGGTATGCAATGTAAACGTCGACGACGTTAGTCGTAGTATCGAACGAGAGATTCCAAACGTGTTCAATGATCATGGCGCGGGTAATTCGCCGGCCAGCGTTCCGCATCAGGTATTCAAGCAACGCAAACTCCTTGGAGGTTAGCTCTATCCGCTTCCCGGCACGTTCGACCCGTCGTTCTACTCGGTCTAGCTTCAGATCCTCGATGGCCAGCACGGATTCTGCTGGAATGTGGCTGCGCCTGAGCAAGGCGCGCATCCTTGCTGAGAGTTCGGAGAAGGAAAATGGCTTTGCGAGGAACATTCGGAAGCCCTTCACGGCGGAGCAAGTCAAAGAACATGTGGTTCCTCTGCTGGAAAATGAAAAATGAAAACGGCGAACGAGGTTAGTACATCTGGTAAGGTGCCGGAAACTTGGAGTCCTCTGTTAGAACTCGCCACCCGCGAGGTGTTCGAGATAATGTTGGGCTGTAAGTTGGAAACTGGCGACGGCGTTGCACAGGCTGCTGGCGATTTCACCGCGATGGTCGGGATTGCCGGGCAACTGTGTGGACTCTTGACATTGCGCTGCAGCGCCCATTCCGCGGCCGTGATGGCTTCCAAAATGGTGGGCGGTGACATTAAGGAAAGTGACCCGCAAATGTGGGATGCGGTCGGCGAAATCGCAAACATGATCGCGGGCAACTTTAAGAACAAGCTAACCGGAATGGGGGACGGTTGCCTTCTTTCCGTACCCACCGTGATCACAGGGACGGATTACAGTTTTCGCTCCATGGCAGACACCGGCCCGCTCCAAGTGACGATTTTGTTTGAATCTTCCCCAATTACCGTTAGCGTCGAAATTCACAGCTGAGCGTAATTGCGCAGAATAGGCAGTTCTTGCAGAGCGCTTAAAACTGCTCGGCAGTGTTTGCCTAGATTGATATTGGATTACATTCTTCTCAATCGCATCGTTTCTAACCCTCTGCAATACTCGCACTTCGACGAATTCCCGTCCTAATTCGACTGGCACGATCCGTGCTTAGGTTTTGATGGAGCTGATAATGAACAGCGGGTACTACGCGGCATGCGCCGGGCTGCAAGCGCAGAGTCAGGCGTTGGAACTGACGGCCAACAATCTGGCGAATTTGAATACCACCGGTTACCGCGCACAAAATTCGTTGTTTCGATCTTTGCTGGCGAATGCCGTTGCCGGGTCAGCAGACCCACTTAGTCGCGTGGTCAACAATTTCAATCTGCTTGGAGGAAGCCAGACGGATTTGCGAGCTGGGAACTTGGAGCGCACGGGAAACCCTTTGGATTTGGCAATCGAAGGGAAAGGTTTTTTTGTTGTTCAGACTTCCGCCGGAACACTTTACACACGCGACGGAAACTTCCAGGTGTCCAAAACAGGGCGGTTGACTACTTCTTCTGGCGATCCAGTTCTCGGTGAGGATGGACCGATGATTGTGCCGGCTGGAACGATCTCGATCAGCCCCGACGGAACTCTATCGTCGGATGGAGCAGTTGCCGGCAAGTTGCGGGTGGTTGAGTTTGCCCCTGGATCAAGTCCGATCCCCAATGGCAAGTCGTATTATTCGGCACCCAAGGCGCAGGTGCGTTTGGCAGTTGATTCGAATGTGCGGGAGGGCATGCTCGAGTCTTCAAACGTCAATCCGGTGGAGTCGCTGGTCGACCTCATATCGATTCAGCGCCGTGCGGAGATGTTGCAGCGGGCGATGTCTGCCTTCAGTTCCAATTTCGACCACATCGCGGCAAGTGATCTGCCACGCATTTAGGAGCAAACATGCTGAGAGCCTTGTACACCAGCGCAAGTGGGATGAGCGCACAGGAAACGAATCTCGATAACGTGGCGAACAATCTCGCGAACTCGAGCACCGCCGGATTTCGAAAGCGCCGTATTCAATTTGAAGACTTGCTGTATCAGAACGTGATCATGCCGGGCACGGCCGCAACCCAGCAGACAACCTTTGCTGCCGGCCTGCAGGTTGGTCTCGGCACGCGAACTGCAACTTCAGAGATCGTTCAGACTCAGGGCGATTTCAGCGCCACCGGCAATCCGCTGGACCTTACCATTCAGGGCAACGGTTTCTTCCAAGTGACGCTGCCGTCTGGCGAGACAGCGTACACACGAAGCGGTGCCTTTCAGTTGGACGCAAATGGCAACGTCGTCACCGCCGACGGTAACCCGCTTTCCCCGGCGATTACCATTCCAGCCGGTGCAACCTCCATCACCATCGGCGAAGACGGAACCGTGAGTGCGACCACAGCCGGGCAGTCTCAAGCGCAACAGGTGGGAACTATTCAGCTGGCACTGTTTCCCAACCCGGGCGGATTGAACAGCATCGGCAAGAATCTTTTTCTCGCCACGACAGGCTCGGGGGATCCGGTACAAGGTACTCCCGGAGGAAGTGAAGGCTTAGGAGGTATCGAGCAAGGGTATTTGGAACAGTCGAATGTCGACGTAGTTGAGGAGTTCATCCAGATGATCGTTGCCCAACGCTCCTACGAGGCTAATTCGCGGGTCGTACAAGCCGCCGATCAGATGTTGCAAGGTCTCAACAACATTGGCAGGTAGGTGAGTGATGTTACGCGCGGTGTCTGGGCTCTTGCTGCTCGAGGTAGTGATTGTGAGCGCCGGTTGGTGCGCCGATCCAATTCGCCTTCGCGAACGAGTGGACGTCAGCCAGCTGAAAGTTATGCTCAGCGATCTGCTTCCTGCGTACACACCGGAACGCGTGAGAGCTGGAATTCCGACGGTTGAGCTATGTGACGCGCCGCAGCCCGGAGGCCTGCACTTGCTGCGACGAGAACAGATCGTTGATCGCATGAGCCGAAGCGGGGCGACTCTGGACGGCTTCATCATTCCCGAGACGGTTCTGGTTCGCAACCCTGGAGTGCCGATATCTGAAGCGATGGTCCGAAATGCTGTCTCAGCTTTTCTTTCTCGGAAGGGATGGGTAGGCAGTCTTCCGAAGAAGGCTTTAATTGTTTTCCCTCAGGTTGTGACGGCCGGCTCAAGCGGGGTTGAACTTGAAGTAAACGACACTGGTTGGGATCTGCGTCAAGGTGCAGTCGATATTTGCCTCCGTTGCTCGAATCGCTCGTGCGGCAAGTTCCTGGCCTTTTTGTACTTGCCCGATTCATTGCCACAAGTAGTGAGAAGCGCTTTGCTTCGCACCATGCTTTCCACTCCGCTTGTTCCAGAACGGGGTGTCGCTTCGCCATCCGTGGTGCTAGTGACAAAAGGTAAAGCGGCAACCTTGATCCTGCAAGGCAGGATGCTGCAAGTTTCGCTTCCGGTAGTTTGCCTTCAGGCGGGCGGTCTGAATGAAGAGGTACAGGTGTTCGACAAGCAGAGCCGCCGGGTTTTTGAAGCTGAAGTAATCGGTCGGAACTTGGTGCGCGCAAGCCTATAGGCAAAGGAGCCCCGATGACACGTTTCGCCATAATCGTACTCGCCGTAATCGCGCTGAGCTTTTCAGCGACAGCCAAGAAGGTGGATGAGAAGAAGATTCAGAATGAAACTCTGGCGCACTACATCGATCGCATGCAACAGCAGAGTCCGAGCCTGGTCCACGCCAGTCTAGGGAGCCTGTGGACAGATGACGGCCCTTTCGCCCACATGAATACGGATTACAAAGCCATGCACGTTGGAGATTTGATCGTAATCGTGGTGGCGCAAGGAACTACTGCGAACAACGCGAATAGCGTCTCCACGGCCCGTGCCTTCAATGCGAGTTCTGGAATTTCCGCACTAGCGGGACACCTGAAAACCAGCGGGGTGGAGCAGATATTTTCGCCGCAATCTTCTCAAAGTCTGAGCGGAAAATCGCAAGGTTCGACCACGTCGACGCTGAATACTACCCTTGCCGGCCGGGTGGTCGCGGTGCTGCCCAGTCGGGCCATGGTCATCGAAGCAGAGCGCCAGCTGACTATGAACAACGAGAAGCAAACAATCGTTGTACGCGGACTGGTTCGTCCGGGGGATGTCGGGCCTGATGGCAGCGTGGCCTCGAATCGAGTTGCCAACCTCGAACTCGAGCTCAAAGGTAAGGGGGTGCTTAGCGATGGCACGCGTCCGCCAAATCCATTGGTTAGGACACTGCTGAAGATGGTTGGCTTTTGAGGTGGCATTCATGGTTTGGTTTTGCAAGATTTGTTTCGCAATTTCACTGCTTGTAAATGCGACAGCGCTCGGCGATGAGGCGGTTCGCAAGGCGCTAATTCGTGATGTCACCTCAGTCGAAGGGATTCGCGAGAATCCGGTGCTGGGCTATGGGGTCGTCGTGGGGCTGAAGAATACCGGCGACAAGCAGCAAACGTTGTTCACGAATCAGACATTAGCGAACATTTTGCAACGCATGGGAGTGCAAACGCCGGCCGGCACGATCATCGTGAAGAACGTCGCCGCAGTTTTCGTGACCGCGACTTTGCCTCCCTTCGCGCGGCCCGGCACCCACCTCGATGTGACCGTCTCCTCGGCAGGTGACGCGCGTAGCTTGGAAGGTGGCACCTTGCTGCTGACTCCTCTATATGGAGCGGACGGCCAGATTTACGCGAGCGCGCAAGGACCGTTAATCTTGGGCGCTTTCAGCGAAGGTGGGGGAACCAACGCCAAACAAGTAAATCATCCAACCAGCGGCCGCATTCCCAGCGGCGCCCTGGTGGAGCGAGATACCTCCATCGACCTGCACACGCTTCCGAAGTTATCGCTCTTACTGAATGATCCTAACTTCACTACAGCTGAGGACATCGCCAGCGCGATCAACCAGGAATTGCAGCAGGAGATCGCGTCGGTCGTGGACAGCCGGCGAGTCGACCTCGATACCCTTGCCTCCGACGTGCAGAATGTTGCAGCATTGCTGGCCCGAGTCGAGAATCTCACCGTGGAGGTACACCACCGTGCCCGTGTCGTTGTGAATGAGCGCACGGGCACGATTGTGATGGGGAAACAGGTACGCCTCGGGGCCGTCTCTATTCTGCACGGCAATCTTTCGATCGAAGTTTCCACACAATTCGCTGTGTCCCAACCCGCAGCTATGGCAAAAGGCAAAACCGAAGTGGTCCCGGAGACGAATATCAAAGCTGAGGAGTCACCCGCCCGCAGAATCGAACTGTTGGAGGGAGCCTCTGTTGAACAGTTGGTGAATGGGTTACAAAGGATTGGCGCGACGGCACGGGACGTGATTGCGATTCTGCAGGCGATTAAAGCTGCGGGGGCGCTTGAAGCTGATCTCGAGGTCATGTGATGAATCCAGTGTCCCAGGCCGCGAAGGCGACTTCTCTAAGCGCAGACGAGCGTGCGAAGAAGCTCAACCATGCGGCACGGCAATTTGAGGCAGTCCTGCTCAACCAGCTATTCGATTCGCTGGAGCACACTTTCTCCGTGCTGGGAGAGGAGAAGACCTCAGCTGGGGCGGATCAGTATCGCTTCCTCGGAATTCAGGCTTTGTGCTCAAGGATCTCGGAGCACGGCGGATTAGGCATTGCCGATATGATCGTGCGAAATGTTGAGGCACGAGAAGCTCGGTTGAGCACAACAAAAAAGCCTCTCTAATTTTTCTGCGAGAGGCTTTTCCAAACTCAAAATCTACCTAAACACAACCTTCCGGTTAGTGTTTCTTTTTCTTGGCAGCTTTTTTCTTTGCTGGCATGAGTTTTCCTCCGTGAGCTATTTTCGCTTTCTGGTAACTATTCTCACCTTGTGAGCGCGGTCGCCATCGCGACGCATCGCTCTCACTTCAGATATTGCGTGGTATGCGTTTCAATTGTCAATAGAATTCTTCTTGTAGATGTGCGCTTCGCGGCAACCTATGGCGCACAATGTTCTAGACTTTGAATGAAGATCATGCTCAGGGATCCCGTCGAACTCGAAGTCTTCAAGAATATTTTCCACTCGATCGCCGAAGAGATGGGTGCGGCGTTGCGGCGAACAGCATTTTCACCCAACATTAAAGAACGACGCGATTACTCCTGTGCACTGTTCAATTCCGATGGGCAGGTAATCGCGATGGGCGATCACATGCCGGTGCATCTGGGATCTATGCCGATGTCGGTGCGAGCCGCGCTTGAAGCATTCGAGCTGCGGCCGGGTGATGTTGTCATGCTCAATGACCCTTTTCGCGGGGGAACTCATTTACCGGACATCACTTTGGTTGCGCCTTTTTTCTCTTCGAAATCGTCGCGACGTCCTGACTTTTACCTGGCTTCCCGTGCCCACCATGCGGATGTTGGAGGTGCCTACCCAGGATCGATGGGCCTCTGCCGCGAAATCTACCAGGAAGGCCTCCGCATTCCGCCGGTAATAATCATGCACGAAGGTAGCATGCAAGCTGACGTTCTTAACTTACTTTTGAATAACGTCCGTACTCCGCAGGAGCGCGAAGGCGACTTAGGCGCCCAAATAGCCGCTTGCCACACAGGCGCAGAGCGACTAGCCGATATCTGCACGCGGTATGGAATCGCTAGACTTAAAGCCGCCGTGGCGGTTTTGCTGGATTACTCCGAACGCATGATGCTGGATTTTCTGCAACGGGTTCCATCTGGCTCATACGATGCAGAAGATTTCCTGGATAACGATGGCATTAGTGATAAGCCGGTGAGAATCGCAGTAAAAATTACGTTCGATTCGCGCAAAGGCCACTCTCATGCCCGAGTGGATTTTTCCGGAACTGATCCGCAGGTCCAAGGCAGCGTAAATGCGGTTGCTGCGATCACCTATTCCGCATGCTTCTATGTGTTTCGTTGTTTGTTAGCAGAGGATGTGCCTGCCACTGCCGGATTGATGCGCCCCATCCAAGTAATCATCCCGGAAGCTACCGTCGTCAATTCCAGACCTCCGGCCGCAGTAGCCGGCGGAAACGTGGAAACATCGCAGAGAATCGTTGATGTGCTCTTGCGGGCCATGGCGAAAGCGATTCCGGACAGGATTCCAGCTGCAGCATCAGGAACCATGAACAATCTCACGATCGGCGGCATGGACCCACGCACCGGCGAACCGTTCGCATATTACGAAACCATTGCCGGCGGCATGGGCGCGCGACCCACAAAGGCGGGTGTTTCGGGCGTGCATACACACATGACGAACTCGCTGAATACTCCTGCCGAGGCGCTGGAGCACGCATACCCGTTGCGGGTCCGCTGGTATTCTTTACGTGCGAACAGCGGTGGCAAAGGGAAATATCACGGAGGAGATGGCATCATTCGCGAGATTGAAGTGCTGACCGACGCCGAATGCACTCTACTCGCCGATCGTCGTGACCGTTGCCCATATGGCACCAACGGCGGAAAAGATGGACTTTCCGGCAACGCGTCCTTGATCCGCGTGGACGGCTCTTCATCGGTCCTTCCCGGTAAGTTCAACGTACTCCTTCACAAAGGCGACCGAATTCGCATCGAAACACCGGGTGGTGGTGGGTGGGGCGCAGAATCGTAAACAGAGAGGTGGAGGAATGAGTGACCTTGCAGCACAATATCTAGATGAAGTGCGGCGGCAATTCCGGGGGTACAAGCGCATGGGCGAAGGCGCTATGGCCCAGCTTTCCGACGAGCAGTTCTTTGTGACGCTCGATCCCGAGTCCAATTCGATTGCGGTTTTGGTGAAACACCTGGCGGGGAACATGAATTCGCGTTTTACGGATTTCTTAACGACTGACGGCGAAAAGCCAAACCGCCATCGCGACCAGGAATTCGAAATCACACAGAACACCACGCGCGCCGAGGTCATGGGTTGGTGGGAAGATGGTTGGGAGCGAGTGTTCTCGGCTGTCGCAGGTGTCAAATCCGAGGACATCTTGCGCACCGTTACGATTCGTGAGGAGCCCCATACCGTGCTGCAAGCCCTGAACCGGCAGTTGGCGCACTATTCGGCACATATCGGTCAAATGGTTTTTCTTGCCAAGCACTTGCGGTCCACCGAGTGGAAGACGCTCAGCATCCCGCGCGGTAAATCGGAAGAGTTTAATACAAAGGCCAAGAAGCTAGATCGTGGCTTGCCCCGAGACGACGAGAAGAAAACCTTTGCATAGTTCCCATGCAAGCACGGTGCTACAATCAAACGTTTTGAGCTGAGGCGAATCTCTTCAGGTGATTGATGCCCGATAAAATGCTTGCGGTGGTAAAGCCGAAAGCCGCTCCAGGGGCTGAGGTTCGCGAGGTTAAAGTGCCGGCATTCGGCCGTACCGATGTCCTTGTCAAAGTCAAAGTCGCCTCCATTTGCGGTACCGACCTGCACATTTACGAGTGGGACCGCTGGGCTCAGAACCGGATTCATCCGCCGCTGATCCCTGGGCATGAGTTTTGCGGAGAGGTTGTTGCATTTGGTGATGAGGTCACCAGTGTCAAAGAAGGTGACTTCGTTTCCGCCGAGATGCACGTCGCATGTGGCAAATGCCTGCAGTGCCGCACCGGTGAGGCCCATATTTGCCAAAACGTAAAAATCATTGGTGTCGATGCGGATGGCGCTTTTGCTGAATATGTTGTTATTCCGGAATCGAATATCTGGAAGCTGGATGCGGCCATTCCGCAGGAGTATGCATCAATTCTCGACCCGCTGGGGAATGCGGTTCACACGGTTTTGGCTGGAGAGATCGCCGCGAAAACAGTTGCTGTCACCGGATGTGGACCGATCGGACTGTTTTCTATCGCTGTGGCACGGGCGGTCGGCGCAGCCCAGGTGTTTGCTATCGAAGTGAACGAACATCGTCGCCGTATTGCGAAGCAGATGAAAGCCGACCTGGTATTGAATCCCGAGAGCGAGGATGTGAACTCCATCATCATGGAGCGGACAGGTGGTCTCGGGGTCGATGTCGTTTTGGAAATGGCCGGACACCCAAGCGCCATTCGAATCGCATTCGATATCATTCGCCGCGGAGGCCGCATCTCCTTGCTAGGCCTGACATCCAAGCCCATCGCGCTCAATTTTTCCGAAGACATCATTTTCAAGGGAATCACCATTCAGGGCATTAATGGCCGTCGCATGTATCAGACTTGGTATCAGATGACTGCTCTTCTGAAAAATGGGAAACTGGACCTGCACCCCGTCATCACCGACCGGATCGCAATGAAGGACTTCTCCAAGGGAATGGAACGACTCAAGACTGGAGAATCGAGCAAGATCCTGGTTTTTCCGAACGGGACAGGCAAATAGGTGTTGCCTTAACTAAGCGCCAGCCGGCATTTTTACGATTTTCTTCTGGATGGCGTAGGTCACAAGCTGGGCTTTGTTGTGGATGTCGAGCTTGCGCATGAGATTAAATTTGTGCGCCTCAACGGTTTTAATGCTGAGCCCGAGCATGGCAGCGATCTCTTTCACTGAATTTCCTTCCGCAATCATCTTTACTACCTCGCGCTCGCGCGGGGTCAAGGTTGCGCCTCGCGGTTGGCCCCGCTTCCCTTGTGCTCTTGATCGGAAATCGTCGACCAACTTACCCAGCACCTGTGGACTTAGGTATTTGCGGCCTTGGTAAACGTCGCGAACCGCGCTGATCAATTTCGGAGCGGGTGCATCCTTCAACATGTAGCCGAAGGCGCCGACGTCGAGACACTGCAGTAGGTACTCTTCATCTTCGTGCATGGTGAGAAAGATCAATTTGGTGCCCGGACAATCCTTGTCGATCTGACGCGCCGCTTCAAAGCTGGACATACCTGGCATTCCAATATCCATGAGAACCACATCCGGGCGCAGTTCGCGGACTTGGTCGAGCGCTTCCGTGGCGTCGCTTGCCTCACCCACCACCTGTAAGTCTGACTCGCTTTGGAGCACGCGACGCAAACCTTCCCGAAACAGCGTGTGATCGTCGACGATAACGCATTTGATCATTCCGACCCCGCACAAACTCCGAATCTGTACTTCTCAACTGGCGCGGCTGACAACTGCGGGCTTCGCAATCGGAACCGCTGCCGTATGAGCTTGTTGCTTTTGTATAGTGGTGGCGCTGCTGCCGATCGGCAAAAAGATCCTCACCCGGGTACCCCTTGCCTGGCTGCTTATGCGCACTCTCCCTCCGAGCACGGCAATTCTGTCTCGCATTCCAGTAAGCCCGAAGCCTTTTGCGCGTGCCTGCTGCTTGCTGGAAATTCCGATGCCGTCGTCCTGGACGAGGAGGGCCAGTCGCTGATCGCTTTTCCACAACTCAACGCTCACGTTGTGGGCGCGGGAATGCTTGGTGATATTGTGCAAAGCTTCTTGAACGCATCGGTACGCAGCGATCTCAATCTCGGGGTTCAGCTTTCCTAAATTGGTTGCCAGGTTAAGCCGAACCTTGATGCCCGTATTCTTCCCCAGTTCGCGCGCTTCTTTACGGATCGCCGCCAGCAGACCTACTTCTTCGAGTACGCGAGGTGAAAGGCGGCTGATAATGCGGCGCAGTCCACCGATCGTCCGGTCAAGCAACTCGGTGACTTGCTGCACGTTTTCCCGACAGCTCGGGTTCTCAGTAGCAAGCATGGAAAGTTGCAAGCGAAGGAGCATCAGCGCCTGTCCGGTCTCATCGTGTAGCTCGCGGCTAATGCGCTTGCGTTCTTCCTCTTGTGCTCGAAGCAGTTGCAACGAAAGTTCCGGCTCGGTTTCACTGACTGGGCCCGCTTCTCGGCTTGTTTTCCGGCTTGCTTGCGTACGAGACACTACTCCACCCTAAAGCCCACTACGCTTACAAGAAAAGCGGTGTGCTCCGTTCGGTGCAATGACAGAAGGTTGTGTTTACTGAGGTTTGGCGACATTTTAGCAAACTCCTTTCACAAAACGTCAGCAAACAAAACAAATCCTCGGATTGGATGTCTACTCTGCTTCCGGGTTTGCCCAACCTATCGGGTACAATCCATTGCGATGCTGCGTTATTTCACCGCGGGCGAATCCCATGGAGAGGCCCTGATCGCGTTCTTATCCGGTATGCCCGCCGGGCTTCGAGTTGATCAGGCGTTCTTAGATCGGGAGCTTTGGCGTCGTCAGCAGGGCTATGGCCGTGGCGGGCGCATGAAGATCGAGCAGGATTCCGCTCACATCCTTTCCGGGGTTCGACACGGAAAAACAATCGGCTCTCCTATTGCCGTTCTCCTCGGGAACAAAGATTGGAAAAATTGGCAGGAATCACTCCCCGTTCAAGGAGGGGATGCCGCAAAACACAAGCGGGTCGCCTCCCCCCGTCCGGGCCACGCGGATTTAGCCGGAGCTTTGAAATACAACTTTTCGGAGGCGCGTTATGTGCTGGAAAGGGCTTCGGCGCGGGAGTCCGCTGCCCGGGTTGCCATGGGAGCTATTACAAAACTCTTTTTGAACGAATTCGGAATTGACGTATTGAGCCACGTAATCGCAGTTGGCGGCGCTTCCTTGCAGCAGGAAGTCGCATGGAACCAAATAGCAGCGTTACGGACTCGAGCCGATGTCCTGCTAAATTGCGCAGATGACTCAACCGAGCAGCGCATGAAAGAAGAAGTGGACCGCGCCTTGAAATCGGGAGATTCGGTTGGCGGGGTGTTTGAAGTCGTTGCGAAGAATGTTCCCCCCGGGTTTGGAACCTATGCACAATGGGATGAGCGGCTGGACGCGCGGCTCGCCGCGGCCCTCATGTCATTGCAAGCCGTAAAGGCGGTTGAAATTGGGTCGGGCATCACTGCCGCATCTTCCCCAGGCTCAGCCGTGCATGATGAAATAGGTTACGAAAAGGGAGGCGGGTTCGCCGGGTTCAACCGATCCCGCAATAACGCGGGGGGTATCGAGGGAGGCGTCTCGAATGGAGAAGAGATTCGCGTTCGAGGTTATCTGAAGCCGATCTCCACCCTACGGCGTCCGTTGCAATCTGTGGACTTTGCAACTCGGGAGCCGGTCAAGGCAGCTTATGAGCGATCGGATGTTTGTGTCGTCCCGGCGGCTGGTGTGGCTGCAGAGGCGATGGTGGCTTTGACCCTCGCGGCTTGTGCCTTGGATAAATTTGGCGGTGATTCAATTACCGAAACCTTACGGAATTTCAACGGTTATCTGGACCAATTAAAAACCTACTAGCTATTAATTGATAATGATCTATCCCATCGTGAAGTTCGGAAATCCTGTCCTGGAGAAATCTGCCGAGCCGGTCACAAAGTTCGACGACGAGCTCAAGAAACTGGTTGAGGACATGTTCGAGTCCATGTATGAGGCGCGAGGGGTTGGCTTAGCGGCGCCGCAGATCGGACTTTCCAAGCGTTTGGCCGTCATCGATATTAGCTTCAAGGAAGACCCTGACGCGAAGCTGGTGCTAGCGAACCCCGAAATCATTCACACAGAAGGCAAACACACGCAGGCAGAAGGCTGTCTGAGCATTCCGGAGTTTCGCGAACCGGTGACGCGCGCCAAGAAAGTCACTGTTCGAGCCCAGGATGTGAACGGAAAGTGGTATGAGAAAACAGGCGAAGATCTGCTCGCACGAGCTTTCCTTCACGAAACCGACCATCTCAATGGCAAGCTTTATATCAGCCATATCAGTGCTCTCAAACGCGACCTGATGAAGCGCAAGATCCGTAAGCTCGTCAAGGCAGGCGAGTGGTAGAGCGCGTTCTTAACTCATGAACCAGGAGAGGCTCAAGCTCGTTTTCTGCGGAACCCCTGCCTTTGCTGTTCCCACTCTCCAGAAGCTGCATGAAGCCGGCCATCCCCTGTTGCTGGTTGTGACCCAGCCAGATCGGCCGCGCGGCCGTGGTATGGAACTTGCCCCCTCGCCTGTGAAGCAAAAGACGGTTGAGCTCGGGATTCCGGTGACACAGCCGGAGAAGATCAGGAGTAATCAAGCTTTTCGCGAACAAATCGAGCAACTCTGCCCCGACGCAATTATCGTTGTTGGATATGGCCGGATCATTCCTCAGTGGATGATCGATCTGCCGCGATTTGGCAATATCAATCTGCATGCTTCTTTGCTACCAAAATATCGGGGGGCGGCGCCGATTCAGTGGGCGATCGCAAACGGAGAATCGATCACAGGAGTGACCACGATGCGGATTGATGCCGGCCTCGATACGGGTGACATCTTGCTGCAAAAGGAAGGCAGAATTGAGACGACGGACACGGCCCTAACGCTTGCGCCGAAATTAGCGAACATTGGCGCCGATCTCATGATCCAAACCCTGAGTGGCCTTGCCTCCAAATCGATACACCCTCGCCCGCAAGACAACGCTCGAGCCACACTTGCGCCCATTCTCAAAAAGGAAGATGGCCTCATCGATTTTCATCGGTCTGCCACAGAAACCTTGAACCGTCTACGCGGATTTCAACCCTGGCCGGGAGCATTCACGAGTTTTCGGGGGAAGAATTTGAGCGTCTGGGAAGCGGCGCCGGCAGAGAAGAAAATAGAACCGGGTGAGCTTGTGAGTGACGGCAATCGACTTTTTGCTGGCTGTGGCTATAAGACTGCCATCGAGCTTACTGTCATTCAGCCAGAAGGCAAGAAGAGAATGCTCGCGCGCGATTTTGTTCAGGGTTACCGACCGCGCGATGGCGAACGTCTCGGATAGTAGATCTTAGGTATGAGTAAGATTGAGTTGTGCCCATCGCTCCTGCTCGAATCGCCGCCTTCGAGATTCTCCTGCGCGTCTCCGAACAGGATGCCTTCGCGTCCGAACTTCTTCATTCCCGCCCGTACCAGAAGCTAACCCCCGCGGATCACCACCTCGCTACGGAACTAGTAATGGGTGTTCTCCGCTGGTGTTCGGTGCTCGACGAGGAAATCGCAACACGGTCATCGCTTAAGCTTCTAAAGCTTGACGATGAGGTTCGAACAGCTCTCCGACTCGGCTGCTATCAGATGATGTATCTCACTCGTACTCCGGCGCATGCCGTTATTCACGACAGCGTCGAATTGGTCAAACGAGCGCGAAAGCGCTCTGCGGCTGCATTCGTCAATGCCGTACTTCGGAAGCTGGCGTCGGCGAACTTACGCCGACCTGAATCAAGCCGGACCCCCGAGGAACAAAACGCTTCGAACTTGGCCGGATCCTATGCCCACCCGGAATGGCTGGTTCAACGCTGGGTGAAAGCGTTCGGTATAAGTTCTGCACGGGAGATTTGCCGTTACGACCAACAGGTTCCGGAGAGTGCAGTTGTGATTTCGGGGAATGTCGATGAATCAATGCTCGCGAGTGCAGGGGTAAGACTTTCGCCCGGTCGCCTGTTACGGTCCTCACGCCGAATCGAGTCGGGGGATGCTGAGAAGCTCGCGGGAAAGGTTGCAATCCAGGACGAAGGTTCACGGCTGATCGCCATGCTCGTTGGCTCTGGCACGCGGATTCTGGACTGCTGTGCCGCCCCAGGCGGAAAAACCCGCACGCTTGCCGAAAGGAATCCAAACTCATTGGTTCTCGCGAGCGATGTTCGTCCGTATCGTGCCCGCTTGCTTCGAAAGCTTGTGTCAGCGACAAACGTCAGCGTCGTCGCGGCCGACGCTCGGTCTTTGCCGGTTGCCACTGAATTTGATCGCATCCTTGCGGATGTGCCCTGCTCGGGTACCGGTACGCTCGCCCGTAATCCCGAAATCAAGTGGCGGCTAAAGCCAGAGGATCTTGCTGATTTGCAACTTCGGCAGGTGGCGATCGTGCGTTCTGCACTCGAACACCTTGCACCCGCAGGCCAGCTCATCTACTCGACCTGTTCATTGGAGCGGGAAGAAAACGAAGATGTAGTGAATCAAGTCTTGAAGGACGACCGCACATTCAGCCTGGTTGATTGTCACTCTCGCTTACAGGAGCTAAGGGACGAACATGAACTGATGTGGGAGAGTCCGGACTCACTCACGAGCGGTCAGTTTCTTCGAACGGTCCCCGGTGTGCACCCCTGCGACGGCTTCTTTGCGGCCATTATTGAACGATCTCGCTGAACCGCGATTTATGGGCGGACTTCAAAGTTGACTGCGGAGCCCGCGATAGCTTTCCCACCTGAAGGTGGATTCTGGGAGACGATGACACCTGACGGCTGAGCACTTGAGGTTGCTGGCGAGCTCGAAGACGTACTGCTTGCGGGAGGTGCAAGCGTGACGGTGCCCACACGCAGTCCGGTATCCTTCAGTGCTGCCGTCGCTGCCGAAACCGTCTGACCAATGAAACTCGGCATGATGAATGCCTGTAGTTGCGGGGTTTGGGCAGCAAGCAAACTAATCCTCGGAGCGGAAATGCTGCTCGCGCTCGGCGAAGGATTTTGCGCAATTACCTGTTCAGGCGGGACGCCGCCGATCGCAACTTCCGCTAAGGCTCCGACGTTCAACCCGCGCCTAAGAATGTTGATTTCAGCAGCGCGTTCGCTTTGACCCAACACGTTGGGAATCTCAACTCTTTGCGGGCCAAGGCTCTCAGCGACGCGGATCTGCCATCCGCGTCGTACCTGCGCACCCGCCGGCGGCAGTTGCGAAAGGATTCGGCCCTCTGGGATCTTTGGACTGTAGTACTGCCGCTCAACTTCCAACTGAAAGCCGTTCGATTCTGCAATCCGATGGGCTTCGAGAGGTGTTTTGCCAATCAGATCCGGTACCGCAACCTCTCGCGTGTGAATGGCAAAGCGCATCGCGGTGAGGGCCGAGACAATCGCCACCACCAACAAAATCAGCGACAGGAAGATGAAACGAAAGAAGGACTTCATACGCCTGCCATATCTTTCAGTGTGTCTCCTCCTCGGCAGGCGCCGCATCCGGTGTATCAACTTTTTGCGCTACTGCGGCCGCCGGCATGTCCGGCAAAGGCTCAAAAGTGCCGGGATCCTTCCCGGCAAGGGCGACTTTCATAAAGTCCATCCAAATCGGCAGTGCCGCATGTGCTCCGGTTTCTTTCGGACCTAGGGATTTCTTTTCGTCGAAGCCCATCCACACTCCTGTTGTCATGGATGGCGAAAAGCCCACAAACCAGGCATCCGTGTAGTCATTCGTCGTTCCTGTTTTTCCGGCGAGGGGATACTTCAAGCTGGCAGCCGCAATGGCTGTTCCATGCAAAACCACTTCATGCAGCATGGAGGTCATAATTCGAGCGGTCCGGACATTGATCACATCCTTAACTTCGGGGAAGTCCTCTTCCATGACGCGCCCTTCGTAGTCGGTCACCTTAGTGATGTACCTCGGGGTGACCCGGACTCCATCGTTAGGAAAAACGCTGAAGGCTGAAGTCTGCTCGAATAACGTGACCTCAGCTGCACCCAGCGCAACCGGAAGATATGCCGGCAAAGGCGAGGTAACTCCGAAGCGGCGAGCGTAATCGATGACTGTTTTAATTCCGAGTCCGTCAGCAATCTTCAGGGCGGGGATATTTCGCGACTGTGCGAGTGCGCGTCGCAGCGTGATCGTACCTTCGAATTTGTCGTCGTAGTTGTGGGGTACGTATGGACCAGACGCGGTCTGAAACACGACCGGCGCATCGAGGACGGTGTCATCCGGTTTCGCGCCCTGATCTATCGCGGCGGTATAAACGTAAGGCTTAAACGACGATCCTGCTTGGCGCAGAGCCTGAGTGGCGCGATTAAATTTTGATTCCTCAAAATCGCGGCCGCCGACCATGGCTTTGATTCCGCCGGTGGCATTGTCAATCGCCATCAACGCGCCCTGCGTGCCCGAATCCTGTTCGAGGCTGACGCGCGCCTTGCCATCCGGCAACAGCACCAATATTTTTACATACACCAAGTCCCCGACTTTCAAAATGGATGGGAGTTTGCGCTGCGTCCAAGCGGCATCGCTCGGCAGGAGAGTGGCTGCATACCGGCCGAACTTCACGACGGCAGCTCCGGGCATTATCGCCGTGACCAGTCCATGCACGTACCCGCCGGGCTGCGGTTGGTCGTCCCAATCCGGATGCGCGTATTCGGTGAGCGACGCCCCGTGGCTCAGCACATTTTCGAGATTGCCTTTCCATCCGTGACGGCGCTCGTACGCCGCCAGACCGTCAAGGACGGACTGATTGGCTGCGCGTTGCAGGCCCATATCGAGTGTGGTGTAGACGCGCAATCCGCCCTGATGCACCTGGTCCGCTCCATATTTGTTTTCTAGGTATCGGCGAATTTCTTCCACAAAGTAGGGCGCCAAGGAATTCGGATCTTTCTCCACGTTCAATACGATGGGTTTATTGCGGGCCTCATTGGCCTGCTGCGCCGTAATCTTGCCGTCCTCCAGCATCGCGTTGATCACTAGATTGCGTCTCTTGAGCGCACGATCGGCATGGTTGATCGGGGAATACTGCCCCGGCGCCTTTGGCAAGCCGGCCAAAAGCGCAGCCTCTTCGAGGGTTAACTGCTTGGCAGGTTTGCTGAAGTAGTACTCCGACGCGGCTTCGAAGCCGTAAACTCCGTGGCCAAGAAAAATCTGGTTCGCATAAAGGGTGAAGATCTGTTGCTTGGTGAAGCGGCGTTCAATTTGAATCGCCAGCAATGCTTCTTCGATTTTTCGTTGAAAAGATCGATCCGGCGAAAGAAAAAGATTGCGGGCCAATTGCATCGTCAGGGTTGATGCACCCTGCACTTTGCCGCCAGACTCGATATCGCGATAAGCGGCCCCCGCGATGCGCCACACATTGATGCCCCAGTGGCTGTAGAACTCTTTATCTTCAATCGAAATCAAAGCTTCCCGAAGGATGGCGGGATAATCATTGTAGTTTGCGACCACCCTTCGCTGCAGCGCGAAGGAACCGATGACTTGTCCCTCGTCGTCGTAGAGTTCGGTAATAGAGCTTGGACGATAGTGCTCCAGTTCTTCCACTTGTGGCAGGTCGGTCGAATAAACGAGTAGCAGCCCGGCCGACGCGCCGACCAGAGCAGAGAGCAGGAACAGCAGTCCAAACAGGACACGACCCATCACCTTCCGCCCGCTGGTTTCCGTCGCGGGAAGGTCCTGGTAAATCACCTTCATGAGAGATCAGGCAAAAGAATAGCAGGTCTGGTGTGACAGGCCTGAGGAGATTCTTGGAAGCAAACAAAATCGCGCGCCCGAAGACACGCGATCTGATCAAAAGATGCTTCTTAGTCCTTAGCTGCTGCGGCTCTTCAGTACCTCGATTGCCTTCTGCAACTGTTCGTCTTGTTGCGGCGGCGCCGGCTGCTTGTGGGTTTGATCCGCAGGAGCCGCGTTCTCATCCTCGTCCGGCACAGGCGCGTCGTCGTCGGCATCTGCAACCAGCAGGTTCGGAGTTACAGCCGAATCCTGGATTGCCTTGCCGCTCGGGCTGTAGTACTTTGCGACCGACAGAATCAGCGCGGAACCATCCGGCATTTCAATGACCTTCTGAACCGAGCCTTCTCCGAAAGTCTTGTCGCCAACCACGTCTCCGCGGGCATTTTCGAGAATAGCGGCCGCTACGATCTCGGCCGGCCCAGCGGTCCCCTTGTTTACGAGAACAACCAGAGGCAAACTCGTGATCGCTTTGGCTGGATCAGCATTGAACGCTTCTCGGGGAAACTTCTGCCCCTGCAAATAGGTGATGGTTCCATGATTGAGGAACAGGTTTGCGGTGGCGACGCCTTCCGACTCTTCTCCTTCGGCGCAGTTGCGCAGATCCAGGATGAGCTTCTTGGCGCCATCTTTCTGTACAGTTTTGACTTTATTGGCAATTTCTTGAGCTTTGCCTTTGGTCAGAGCATCGACCTGAATTTCGGCGATGGCATCGTTCATCACTTTGTCACTTACTGGAGGAATGTTGACTACATCCCGGGTGATGACCACTTTGTCCGGCTGAGAGCGGCGGGCCCGGACCACTGAAACCGTCACATTCGATCCAGGCTGGCCGGCCAACATGTTGTGGATTTCGGCCAACGACATTTCGCGGGTGCTCTTTCCCTCAATGGCCTCAAGAATGTCGGTGTCCTGCAAGCCGGCTTTGTCTGCGGGGCCTCCGGGAATCACCGAAACGATTGAGGCGTATCCGAAACGCTTGGAGACTGCCGCTCCAATGTCTGCCCTGCCTTCGACCTGGTGCGCTTTGTATTCTTTGTACTCTTCTGGCGTCAGATAGCTCGAATCGGCGTCGAGCGATTCCAGAAGCCCGTGCAATGCTCCCTCGGTGACCACCGGAATGTTGGGTTCTTCAACGTACTCGCTTCGCACGCGGGAAAGAACTTCGCTATAAACCTGTAGTTGTCGATAAGCGCCGTCATTGTTGGAGGCACGAACCCCATTCATCGCTCCGCTTACCATAAACAGCAGCACGGCCGCCGAAGGGATCAGAATTGCAGCTTTCAATTTTGTGGACATCGGATTGGTTTTCCCAAAGAGAGGTCAGTCTCGTGGAACTGAACTCATTATAACTTTGATGCCAAGAGGCGGGAAGTTGAACTTCGAAATGCCTGCGAAATCGATCCGCCATGTCCGACCGTGGTTAGCGAATTTAAGTCCTTGCTTCAGAACACTTTGTGCTTATACCGGGTAAGCGGCGGCGAGTTGTTTGGTGGTTAGACTGAATCGTGCTCTCCCTATCTATCCACTGACGCACTCACCGGCGTGACCCGTGTCACGGCACATATTCGGGCAAGTCGCCACAATGGAACCACTTACAAGGAGAGTCCCATGGCTTTTTCATACATTATTCTCGGCGCAGGCAGGCAGGGGATCGCGTCAGCCTATGACTTGGCAGTCTTCGGGCATGCTTCGCGGGTGACTTTTGCGGATATCGATGGCGATCTCGGTAAGCAGGCTGCCAACCGTGTTAACGAACTCGTTCACGATAAAATCGCCGATTCCATCAAACTTGATATTCGTGACGATGACGCGCTCCGCCGCAACCTCCGTCACTATAACGTGGCGTTGAGCGCCGTTCCTTATTACTACAACCTCCCACTGACCAGAGCCGCCATTGAAACGGGAGTTTCCTTTTGCGATCTTGGAGGTAATACCGACATCGTCCGTCACCAACATGCGTTGGATCGCGAAGCCGCTCGCGCCGGCGTGAGCATTGTCCCCGATTGCGGCATGGGGCCGGGTATGGGCAACAACCTGGCCGTATATGCTATGGGACTCGTGGGAGAAGCTGAGCACGTTTACATGTACGACGGCGGCTTACCTCAAAAGCCGAGGGCGCCCTGGAATTACGCCCTGACCTTCAGCATCGAAGGCCTTACCAATGAGTACTACGGGGGAATGACAATCCTCCGGGATGGAGAACTTTTTCACGCTCCCTGCTTCACAGAATTTGAAGTAATTGATGTCCCGCCGCTCGGAATGTTGGAAGCATTTTTGATCGCGGGTGGGGTTTCCACAGCACCTTGGACCTTCAAGGGCAAACTCAAAACGTATCAGTTAAAGGTGCTGCGATACCCTGGTAGCTTTGCCCAGCTCAAAGCATTCTCGGACCTGGGTCTTTTTGATCCGAAGCCGGTCCGTATTAATGGAACCGAGGTCGTCCCCCGTAAGCTCTTTGACGCTTTATTTGAGCCTCAAGTGCGCGATGACCACGTGCGGGACATTTGCATAGTCCGGGTGCGGGCAGTTGGTAAAAAAGAGGGCCGCAAAACCGAAGCAGTGGTCGAGCTTATCGACTACTACGACGAGAAGACTGGATTCAGCGCGATGCAGCGTACCACTGGTTGGCATTTGTCGATTGTGGCTTCCATGATGGCGAAAGGCGAAATTCCTGCTGGTTCAGTCCCGCTGGAGCTGGCTGTTCCGGGTCAAGCATTCGTGAGGGAAGCCAGAAAGCGCGGGTTCAAAGTCAAAGAAGAGATTTTGACGCTCGGGCCAAGCGAACAGCCGCAGCAACCGCATATGCAGTTGGTCTGAGCTCGATTTTGTGTCGACAGCCGCAAGGGTAAGCACGTTTCGATTTTCGCAACCCGAGGTTCGGTTCTGCATCTAAGTTACGCGCCGGGCGAAAGGAGATCGAAGCCATGCGAGCTTGCAGAGCTTATTTGTTGATTTATGTAATTGCGCTGCTGTCAGTCACGATGTCCGCTCAAAATGCGGTGTCCGCTAAAGCGGACGAACGAATTCAGAAGGAAGTCCGGCACGAGTTGCTGATGTTGCCCTACCTCACGGTTTTCGACAACCTGGCATATAAGGTTCAAGGCTACGACGTTACGTTGTTGGGGCAGGTCGTCAACCCAACGCTGAAGACCGATGCCGAGCGATCGGTAAAGCAAATTGAAGGAGTCGAAAAGGTCGACAATCAGATCGAGCTGCTGCCGGCCTCTCCGATGGATGACCAACTGCGGCTCAAACTGTTTCACGCTATCTATGGGGATCCCGCTCTTCAGCGCTATGCCCTGCCAACAATAAAGCCCATCAGGATCGTAGTGAAGAACGGGCACGTGACGCTTGAGGGCGTGGTGGACAGCGAGGCAGACAAAAACATTGCCGGAATCCGCGCCAGCAGTGTTCCGGGAATTTTCTCAGTGACGAATAACCTGGTCGTCAGCAAATCCTGAAGCGCAAGCTTTACGAGTTTTCGGTGATGCCCTGACGGATACGTGCTCGGCGCTCCTGGGGCAGCAGGCTCGCGTATACAAAATCCATTGCCGGAGTGGCAATGCCGGACGCATCTCCGAATCTCGCAACCGCCCCGATGATAGCCTCGAGTTCCGAAGGTTTCCCTTCGGCAATGTCACGCTGCATCGACGCAGTTCCGCTTGCAGGAATTGTTTGAACGAACGATAGCGTGCGCGAGACTACGTCCGGAGCCATACGAATCCCCCGCGCATGCGCCACGGCGGCAGTTTCCTCCATCAGTTGCTTCAACAATCCAGAAGTTTGCGGCGTCTCGCGAATCTCGCCGATGTTCGACCGGGCCACGGCGCCGGTACCACTCACCGCCGCGATGAAGAGCAATTTCTCCCACAATGCACTGTGAATGTCTTTGGGTGCCTGAACTACAGCGCCAGCTTCTCTTAGCGCCTGGGCTAGCGCGATTGCCGTTGGAGAAAGCGGAGAACCATCGATCTCTCCTAACGCGATACTAGGCTCTAGTCCACCATCGCGGACGCGACCGGGAGCTGTCACCGATGTAATGATCCTGCATAAACCGACCAACGTGTGTTCGTGGCCAATTACCCGCTCCAGTTGCGCCGGTGCTTCTACACCGTTTTGTAGGGGAAGAACTTTTGTGGTGGCGCCCAGTAATGGGCGCATGCCCTGTGCAGTCTCGGAAACCTGCCACGCTTTCACGCCGAGAATCACGGCATCAACAGCCCCGATCTCATTGGCATCATCGGTGACTTGCGCAGGGGTAACCACAAAATTGCCTCTAGGGCTCTCGATGTGCAGGCCATCGCGTGCAATCGCTTGGAGGCTCCGTCCGCGAGCAACCAGTCCAACCCAATATCCGGCGCGCGCCAGCACTCCCGCGAAATATCCACCGATGGCTCCGGCTCCAACCACTGCGATACGTGGACTGGTATTCATGAAAGCAACTCAGCCACAGCTGCATTGACATGGATTTGTGTCGTATCGAGGAATGGAATGCCGCATCCATCGCTATCGCGCAAGATCAGGGGCAATTCGGTTCCGCCGAGGATGAGGCCGTCGATGCCTTCTCTTCCTTTCAAGCGGTCGACAATTTTGATCAGTTCGTCGCGTACTTCGGGCCGAAAAATACCCTTCACAAATTCATCCATGTATTTCCGGTGAATGTAATTCTGTTCCTCGGGATTAGGCATCACGAGGGCAATGCCTTCGCGTGCAAACACGTCAGGATAGAAACGCGCTCGCATCGTGAAGCCCGACCCAAACAGACCAATCTTCTTCAGCGCTAAGGACTTCGCCTCTTGGCACGTAGTCTCAACAATGCTGATCAGCGGAATGGGGGACTGCTTTTGAATGTCATCAAACACTATGTGCGGCGTATTTGAAGATAGCAGTCCAAAGTCTGCTTCGGCGCGGACTAATTTGCCAATCTCCTCAAGGATTCTGCGAGTCAGGGCAGGCAGATCGTTTGCCTCGAGCAGATCAATCATTTCCTGTAGGTTGACACTGTTGATGATGATCCCGGGATAACCCCCGTCAGGCTTTCGCTTGCGATATTCGGCTTGGATCAGGCGATAGTAGTCGATTGTCGATTCCGGACCTACGCCACCAATCATTCCCAGGACTTTCATGTGGAGACGCTCCCCAAAACGCAAGCATAAGGATGCCGGCGCAGTGCAGCTGGATTCAGTGATGATGAACCTGCGAAAGAAGCGCGGGGACGCACACGACCGCGACGCACCCCACTCTAGTGTCGGCGAGCGCTAGCTACCGGGGAACATTGCGCAGCGCGTCTCCGTCTAGTTGGTGACGTAGGCGGAAAAGTAGTAGACGAGAACTCCGAACAGCGCTAAACCAGAGATTCCGTAAGCAGTAAGAACCCAAATGCCACGGCCTTCGCGATGCGAAGCGGTGGACTGAGTTTTGACTGTGGCTGTTGACGTATTACTTAGGGCCCGATCGTCCATGAAACCCTCCGACTCGGAATGTGACGGAGGACCCGTCACTTTAAAACCCCACACCGCCCAAAGGCGGGTTGATGTCGAGGAATGTTACTACAAGTTGCGGTCGCCGCAAGCAGGGAAAATGCTGTAAATTGCAAAATTCTGGTCAATTTTAACAACAAACTCCGTGGTGACGTAAGTCGCAGACTGGCCTCAGGTTCTACCGTAGACTGAGCTCATATGGCTTCCAAACCGGCAAACAAAATCAACAGTGTGCAGGATCGTGCTCACGATGTACTGCGTTCTGAGGACCATCCGCTGAACGCGATGTTTGCTCCACATGCCGTAGCAGTTGTTGGGGCGAGCGAGCGCCAAGGCAGCGTCGGGCGGGCGGTGCTCTGGAGTCTGGTGAGCAGCCCGTTTGGCGGCACGGTCTATCCCGTGAGTGAGAAACGAACCAGCGTCCTCGGGATCAAGGCATATCCGCAAATTGCTCAAATCCCGGAACGTATCGATCTCGCGGTTATCGTCACACCGGCCACCACAGTACCGAACATCGTCAGGGAATGCGCTGACGCGGGTGTGCGCGCCATCATCGTGATCTCAGCCGGGTTCAAGGAGCGTGGTCCGCAAGGCGAAGCACTCGAAAGGCAAATACTCGAAGCCTTACGTGGCACAGGCATTCGCCTATTAGGGCCGAACTGCTTAGGGATTATGAACCCGATTAGCGGCCTGAACGCGACGTTTGCTCCTCACATGGCCCGACCGGGCAACGTGGCATTCATCAGCCAAAGCGGGGCACTCTGCACGGCAGTTCTGGACTGGTGTCAGAAAGAAATGGTGGGCTTTAGCGCTTTTGTCTCGGTCGGTTCCATGCTCGACGTCGACTGGGGTGACCTGATCGATTATCTCGGCAATGATCCTCGTACTCACAGCATTGTTATGTATATGGAGTCCGTGGGCGATGCCCGCTCATTTCTGTCGGCCGCCCGAGAAGTCACCCTCAACAAGCCGGTGATCGTGATCAAGGCGGGACGCACGCAAGCAGCGGCGCACGCGGCAGCCTCGCATACAGGGTCTCTCACCGGGAGTGATGAGGTGCTCGAGGCCGCGTTCCGGCGCTGTGGTGTTTTGCGTGTCAGCACGATAGGCGAGCTTTTTTATATGGCTGAGGTTCTTGCAAAACAGCCGCGGCCTCGTGGTCCTCGTTTGGCAATCATCACTAACGCCGGTGGGCCCGGCGTTCTCGCCGCCGACTCTGTCATCACCAACAACGGAACCTTGGCGCAGTTGTCGGCCGGATCCCTGGAACAGCTCAATGCGCTCCTCCCGCCGCATTGGAGTCGCAACAACCCTGTTGACATCCTTGGGGATGCGTTGCCGGAAACCTATGCAAAAGTGGTCGACATTGTCGTTAATGATCCGAATGTCGACGGATTGCTTGCGATCCTTTGCCCCCAGGGAATGTCGGAGCCCACGCAGACGGCGGAGAGAGTGAAGGCATTCGCGCAGACCATAGGCAAGCCGGTAATCGCCAGTTGGATGGGTGGTCCCGAGATGTCTGCCGGGATCGATATTCTTCATCGTTCCGGCATACCCACCTATCCCTTTCCCGATACGGCCGCCAAAATCTTCTGCTACATGTGGCGATACTCCTATAACCTGCGTGGTCTTTATGAGACGCCCGTGCAACCCGCCCCTTCAGACCATGGCTTAGATTGTGGCAATGCCGAGCATCTCATTCGGTGTGTTAGAGATGCCGGACGCACAATCCTCACGGAAGTCGAATCCAAAGAGTTGTTGAAGATCTACGGAATCCCGACGGTTGAAACCGTCACCGCACCAACCGAAGACGAAGCTGCGCAACAGGGGCAACGGATCGGCTATCCGGTTGTTCTAAAACTCTTATCCGAAACCATCACTCACAAGACCGATGTGGGTGGCGTGCAGCTCGACGTGCGGGACGACGCTGCGGTCCGAAAGGCTTTTGGAAATATCCAGACTTCCGTAAGCGAAAAGGTTGGGATCGAACATTTCTTGGGTGTCACAGTTCAGCCGATGGTGAAACTCGACGGATACGAACTCATCATCGGCAGCAGTGTCGACCCGCAATTCGGCCCGGTGCTTTTATTCGGAGCTGGAGGCCAGCTAGTCGAGCTTTTCAAAGATCGAGCGCTGGCTCTGCCTCCTCTGAACACAACTCTTGCCCGACGAATGATCGAGCAGACTAAGGTTTTTGAAGCACTCCAGGGCGTACGTGGCAGAAAAGCTGTTGATCTGTCTGTGCTGGAAGAACTGCTGGTGCGCTTCAGCCAACTCATTGTCGAGCAACCGTGGATCCGGGAAATCGACATCAACCCGCTGTTGGCCTCGTCAGAACGTTTGCTGGCCCTGGATGCGCGCGTGGTCGTTTATGGTCCGGAGGTTCAGTCCGAGCAGTTGCCGCGTTTGGCAATTCGTCCGTATCCGGCACAGTACGCAAAGCCGTGGAAACTAAAGAATGGCGAACAGGCCATCATCCGTCCGATTCGGCCGGAGGACGAGCCGTTGCTGATTCGATTGCATGAGGCATTGTCTGAACGCAGTGTTTATCTGCGCTATTTCCAGCCATTGAAGCTGAGCCAGCGCACCGCGCACGAACGCCTGACTCGCATCTGTTTTATCGACTATGACCGGGAAATGGCTCTCGTTCTGGAAAGAAAAAACAAAGCTGGAGAGCCCGAAATTGTCGCCATCGGCCGCCTCAGTAAATTGCGTGGACGAAACGAAGCAGAACTCGCTGTGCTGGTCGATGACCGTCATCAACATTTGGGAATGGGAACCGAGCTTTATCGCCGTTTGATTCAGGTTGCTCGCGATGAGAAGGTCCAACGCGTCATCTCCACCATTCTCGCTGAGAACCGGGATATGCTGAACATTTGTCAGAAGCTGGGCTTCACGCTGGAGAACGATTTGGAAGATGGCACCGTGCGCGCGGAGTTGCAGATCTGAGCGCCTGGCGTTGGTGGTCACCCGCCAGCCGATTGCGCGGGCAAGCCGTCGGGAACCAGCGGTAGGGAACGAAGACGGATTTCGGTTGCAGCGAAGATTGCATTACTGATCGCTGGGGCAATCGCCATGATAGGTGTTTCACCGGCGCCAGCCGGAGCAATGTCTTTTCGGTCCAACAACACGACCTCGATCTGCGGCATATCGCTGAACCGTGGAACCCGGTATTTCGCAAGATGGGGATTTAGAATTCTGCCGTTGTCGAAATGAATGGCTTCGAAGAGCGCGCCGCCGACACCCATCATAATGGCTCCGGCAACCTGGTTGCGTAATCCGTTGGGATTGACAATGGCGCCACATTCAAATGCCTCTACTGCCCGCTTAACCCGAACTTCGCGGCCTTGTACTTCAACTTCGGCGCAGCAGGCAACATAGCTTCCTTTTTCCGCACCAAGCGCAATTCCAAAGCCGCGCGTCGCCGAATTCTTCTGCCGTCCCCAACCAAAGGCTTTTGCCGCTGCGTCTAACACGCCTTGTGCACGAGGATCGATCAGGTTCTTCCTGCGAAATTCCAAGGGATCCATTTTCAGGAGATTGGCGAGTTCATCCATGTGCACTTCGCGCGCAAAATGATTTGCCGTTGCTGCGAGGCCGCGATAAGAACCTTGGCGTAACGGCCCATCCGTGGAATGAAATTCGATGTGCTGATTGGGAAAGGCGTATGGCGTCTTCATCGCGGCGGGGCCGGAATTGTAGTTGTCGAACTGCCAAGCCAGTACTTTTCCGTCGTTCTGAACAGCACTTCGTACGTCAATGGCGCCGCCCGGGCGGAAGTACGCCCAGGTAAACTCTTCTTCTCGCGTCCAAACCAGCTTCACCGGTTTGCCGGCAGCCTGCGCAAGCCGAGCCGCCTCAATCGCCGTCTCGCCTGTGTGCTTCCCGCCGTAGGCCGATCCGGTATCGGGAACCATGACATGAACTTTATCTTTTGCGAGCCGGAAAGCTTCGGCTAGCTCATCTCGAACAGCAAATGGACGCTGCGTGCCAGTCCACACCGTCAGTTTGCCATCTTTCCACTGGGCCACTGCCGCACGCGGCTCGAGAGGAACATGCTGAATGTAGGCGACGGTATAAGTCTGCTTCAGCGTTTTGTCGGCTGAAGAAAATCCCTGCTCGACGGAGCCGGCGCTAATTCGAGGCGGTCCTCCCGGGTTGTCATTCTCTTTTGTTGTTGGCTTCCTGACATCCTGGAATAAAGTAGCCTCGGAGGTTTGCCGCGGCGCTTCCCATTTGGCCTGGATAGCTTCCAAAGCTTTGCTTGCCGTCCAAACATCCGATGCCACTACGCCGACGAAGGTACCGTCATGAACTACCTTCACGCCAGGAATCTTCTCGGTCTCGCTGGTGTTCAGCGATTTCAAAGTTGCGTGAAAGGCAGTCGGGCGCAGGATTTTCCCGTGCAGCATTCCGGGAAGCGAGAGGTCGGACGTGTACTTGTGCTTCCCTGTGACGAAGTCGCGTCCGTCAACTTTGGGGGTAGGAGTTCCGGCAATTTTCCACTGAGCAGGCGTTTGCAATACCGGATCGTCGCTGATCAGTTTTACGAGTTCCTGGCCTTTGGTCAGCTCACCAAAAGAGACAGACCGATTGGACAGGGAATCGATGATCCTGCCATCGCTCGCCTGCAACTTCGAGCGATCTGCTCCCCAGCGTTGCGCCGCTATGTCGATTAAGTTATCGCGCGCGGCTGCCGACACGCTCCGCAGCTGCGGCCCCATCGTCGGCGTGGTCCGACTACCGAAAGTGCCCATGTCATAGGGGGTCAAAGAGGTATCGCCCATCACCAGTTGTATCGATTCGACGGGCGTATGCAACTCTTCCGCGACCTGCTGCGTCAGCGAGGTGCGGATGTTCTGGCCCATTTCGACCTTTCCGGTGTAAACCGTGACGTTGCCATCCTGACCGATGTGCAACCAGGCGGAAATGTTCTCTGGAAGGTCTTCGTCGTCGTTGCGGCGCCGGGCACCGGATTCGTGCCCCAAAATGGGGCTGGCGCACGCGCAAACCAACATGCCGCCGCCAAGCAACTTAAAAAAGTCTCGACGGCGAAGCTCAAATCCATAACTCACGCGCGTCACGGACTCATGCTGCTGCTTTTCTAGTTGCAACTCGCGGATAGCTTCTTCGCTCATGCTTTATTGCCGAACGCCGCCTGCCGCACGGCTTCGAGGATGCGCGGATGGGTGCCACAGCGGCACACATTCCCCTCCATCGCTGTGAGAATCTGATCATCGGTTGGACTAGGATTTCTAGCAAGCAGCCCCACCGCGCTCATAATCATTCCCGATGTGCAATACGCACACTGAAATGCTTCGGCCTTTAAGAACGCCTGTTGTATTGGGTGCAACTGCCCGTCTCGCTCAAGCCCTTCAATCGTCGTGATCTTCTTGCCTGCCGCGGCGCTCAGCGAAGCCTGGCATGAGCGCACCGGTTTGCCATCCAACAACACCGTACACGCGCCGCACACTCCCTCGCCACAGCCGTACTTTGTTCCGGTGAGGCCGAGAGTGTCGCGCAGTACATATAGGAGCTTGGTATCAGGAGGAACGTCGACCTGATGCTCGGTGCCGTTGACATGAAGAGTGAAAGACAAGACCAACTCCAAACCTGGCGATTATATTCCGCCCGCATCAGCCGTGCGGAGCTCCAGGGCGGCCCGACGGATGCAAGCAGTCGCATCTTGACCGGGTTCGGCCTGCGGTGTACAGTGCCCCGCAATCGGTGGGGAGGCAGAGCGGGAACGTCTTGAAAGCGCCACGCACACGTTTTGCGCCGTTATTTTTCGTCACATTGTCATTCAGCGCCGTGCTAACCGCGCAGACCTACACCATCAACGATCTGGGAACTCTGCCAGGCTTCGGCGCCACTTATGCGGACGACAACAACAACACTGGTCTGGTTACGGGTTGCTCCGACAACTCGGTTCCTCCCACTAAACCGTGCTCGACCAACATACCTTCCAACGCATTCTTGTGGAGCAAAAGCGACGGCATGCAGGACTTGAACGACATGATCCCTCCCAACTCCGGATGGGTTCTGCAGCACGCATCGTTGATCGACAAGACCGGCCACATTGTGGGCTACGGCACCATCAATGGCGCCAACCACGCTTTCTTAATTAACGCCTGCGCCCTGAGTCCTCGCCCACAGCGAACCAATTCAGGAACTTTCCACAGGCATTTGCAGTGAAAATTCGCTTTTTATTCGCTTCCGGCTCCAGCTATAATGAGCCGTTACCCAATCTTCCAACTCAGGAGCTTCCTCGATGGCCGACGAACGCACAAAAGCAATTGATCTCGCCTTTTCGCAGATCGAAAAACAATTTGGTAAGGGCTCGATCATGCGCTTGGGATCCAAAGAGGCCATCGTGCCCATCTCGGTCATCTCCACCGGTGCAATTTCGTTCGACGCCGCTCTTGGTGTTGGAGGTTTCCCTCGCGGCAGAGTGGTCGAAATTTTCGGCCCTGAATCCTCCGGCAAAACTACCATCGCGCTCCAGGTTATTGCCGAAGCTCAGAAAGCGGGCGGCATGGCCGCCTTCGTCGACGCCGAGCACGCCCTTGATCCCGGTTATGCAAAAAAGCTGGGAGTCGACGTCGACAATCTTCTCGTTTCCCAGCCCGATTACGGCGAGCAGGCGCTCGAAATTGCTGAAACCCTAGTGCGGTCCAATGCCATCGACGTTCTGGTCGTGGACTCAGTCGCCGCCCTCGTGCCCAAGGCCGAACTCGATGGCGAAATGGGCGACAGCCACATGGGTCTGCAGGCCCGCTTGATGTCGCAAGCCCTGCGCAAACTGACCGGCATTGTTTCCAAGTCGCGCACCTGCCTGATCTTCATCAATCAGATTCGCGAAAAGATCGGTGTCATGTTCGGCAATCCTGAAACTACCACCGGCGGCCGAGCACTCAAGTTCTACGCATCCGTCCGCATCGATATTCGTCGCATCGCTGCCATCAAAGAGGGTGATCAGGTCACCGGCTCCCGCACCAAGGTCAAGGTGGTCAAGAACAAGGTCGCTGCGCCGTTCCGCGAAGCCGAATTCGACATTCTCTACGGCGAAGGCATCTCGCGCGAGGGGGATCTGCTTGACCTTGCCACGAACCACAACATTCTGGAAAAGTCCGGCTCCTGGTTCAGCTACAAGGGAGAGCGCATCGGACAAGGCCGCGAGAATGCGCGCCAGTTCCTGAAAGACAACAAAGATACCCTGGCAAAACTTGAAGGGGAAGTTCGCAAGCAACTCGGACTCGTGCCCACCACGCAGGCGGCCGCCGCTTCATCCGCAGCCACCGGTACGACTGGGGCGCGAGTCACCACCATGCCCACGGCTGCTCCTGAGCCCGCCAAGGTTCCGGCAGCTCGAAGATAGATTTGTTGGATTTCGAGCGATGAGCGGAAGAGTCGAGTCTCACTGGCTTGGGACAACCGAAAAATCGATGTCCAGCTGATCTTTGACTTTGACTACTCCGCCAGCCACTCGCACCGGGCGGATGCCGAAATCCGTTTGCTTCAGCTGGCAACGGCCCACGTAGGAGTCTTGGTCTTTCCTGACTTTTGTCGCGACTGGATGGGTTTGGCCATGCAGCGTGAGATCTCCGGTCACATCCCAAGTGTCCGGGCTCGTCTGCTGAATCGAAGTTGATTGGAAAGCAATTTCGGGAAACTTGTCACTTTCCAACACCTGGGTTTGCATCGTGTGTTGCACTTCCGCCTGTTTTTCAGCAGAAAGGTCCTTGTCCGGTTCCACCTGGAGCTTGCTGGATTCCACGCGAAACGAAATATGCGGCGGGGAAGGATCCAGGCTTCCACTCATGATTGGGGCGGTCACCCAATGCTCGTGACCCGCGGCCGAGAACGCTCCGCCTTTGCCCACATGGATGCGAATTGTGCTGCGCTTTACATCGATCGGCTTGTCCGCCGCCAAAGCGAGAATCGACACACTCGCCACAACGAGTGGCAACAAAGTTTTGGAAAACCTTCTCATTGCACCAGCCGCGCCTCGTACGCCGCAATCTCCGCCTCATGCTGCAGAGTCAAGCCGATATCATCCAGCCCGTTGAGCAAGCAATCGCGGGTGAATTCATCGATCGCGAAGCTTATCTCGAAACCGCGTTCATCGTAGACTTTGCAGCTCTCCAAGTCTACCGTGAGTTCGTAAGGCGACACAGCATTAGTGCTACGCACGATCTCTGCAAGGTCCTTATCCTCTAATTGCACAGTCAAGACCCCATTCTTCGCGCAATTGTTGGCAAAAATATCTGCAAACGATGGCGCAAGGATGCAGCGAAACCCGTAATCCGCGATTGCCCAAACCGCATGCTCGCGCGACGAACCGCATCCAAAGTTCTTCCCAGCGACCAGAATACTTGTGCCAGCATACTTCTGTTGATTGAGGACGAAGGATGGATCAGGCGCGCCGTCTCTTTGCCGCCAATCGTAAAAAAGAAATTGGCCAAAGCCGGTTCGCTCGATGCGCTTCAAAAACTGCTTCGGAATGATCTGGTCCGTATCGATGTTTGCGCGAAAAAGCGGCGCTACGACGCCTTTATGTACACGAAAGGGCTGCATCGGCTAACGAAACTCCCATTTTCGGATATCGGTGAAATGTCCGATGATCGCCGCTGCCGCTGCCATCATCGGACTTACCAGGTGAGTTCGACCTCCGCGCCCCTGCCGGCCTTCGAAGTTGCGATTGCTGGTCGAGGCGCACCGTTCCGCGGGCTGCAGTATGTCGGGATTCATGCCCAGGCACATCGAGCACCCCGATTCACGCCACTCGAATCCTGCTTCCTGAAAAATTCGATGCAAGCCCTCTTTCTCGGCAGCTCGTTTCACGGCTTGCGAGCCGGGAACTACCATCGCGCGAATTCTCGGAGCCACCCGATAGCCTTTGGCCACACGGGCAGCAGCCCGCAAGTCCTCCAGGCGCGAATTCGTGCACGACCCAATGAAAACTCGATCGATGCCGATCTTTTCCATCGGAGTACCGGGGACCAGCCCCATATATTCCAACATGCGGGACACGCTCTCGCGATCCAGATCGTCGCCGCCAGGCACGCAGTCCGTGACCGGAACTACCATCCCCGGATTTGTGCCCCAGGTAACCAGCGGAGCAATCTGCGATGCGTCGATTCGTGCCTGCGAGTCGTACATCGCTCCCGGATCCGATGTCAGCGAACGCCACTTCCCAACCGCCCGCTCCCACGCATCTTCCCGCGGCGCGAAACGCCTGCCCTGCATGTACGCAAATGTAGTTTCGTCCGGCGCTATCATCGCCGCGCGCGCGCCCGCTTCAATGCTCATGTTGCAGAGCGTCATCCGGGCTTCCATCGACAGCGCGCGAATCGTGTCTCCCGCATACTCGATCACGTGTCCGGTGGCGCCGTCCGTGCCAATCTGTCGGATCACTTCCAAGGCAAGATCTTTAGCGCCGATGCCTGCTCCCAGCCGGCCGTTCACTTCGATCAGCATCGTCTTGGGCCTGCGCTGTTGCAGGCATTGTGTTGCCAGCACATGCTCGACCTCGGACGTTCCTATGCCGAATGCCAAAGCCCCGAATGCCCCGTGCGTGCTGGTGTGGCTGTCGCCGCAGACGATCGTCATGCCCGGTTGCGTTAATCCCAGTTCCGGCCCGATGACGTGCACAATCCCTTGGTCGGGAGAATCGATATCGAACAGCTCGATGCCAAATTCTCTGCAATTATTTTGCAGGGCTTCAATTTGTCGTGCCGCAATCGCATCCTTGATCGGCGTTCCTCTTGGTTCCGTGGGCACGTTGTGATCGACCGTCGCTATGGTCCGCTTCGGCTGCCGAACCCGCCGTCCCGCTGCCCGCAGCCCGTCGAAAGCTTGTGGCGATGTGACCTCGTGCACAAGGTGAAGATCGATATAGAGCAGCGGCAACTGCCCGGGAGGAACACACACCACGTGCTGGTCCCAGATTTTTTCGAAAAGTGTCCGTGAAGTGTGCATCAGTGAAGTGTTTTATGCCTGAGCTATTGCATGTCTCCGGACCGGAATGCTGTCCAGAACTTTGTCAGTGATTTCCCGAGTCGATAGAGTCGGCCCTCCGGGCTTCGCGATATCTTTTGTGCGATAACCCGCCGATAGCGCTGTCTCGACTGCCCTTTCAATGCATGCCGCTTCCTCAGTCAAGCGGAACGAGTGCCGCAGCATCATCGCGACCGATAAAATCGAGCCCACCGGATTTGCGATTCCGCGTCCCGCAATGTCAGGTGCGGAGCCGTGCACCGGCTCATACAATCCTACCGGCCCTCCAATGCTGGCCGAAGGCAGCATGCCAATCGATCCGACAATGCTTCCAGCTTGGTCCGAAAGGATGTCGCCAAACATATTTTCCGTCAGCAGCACATCAAAACTCGTGGGATGTGAAACCAGCGCCATTGCTGCCGAATCCACGTACATGTGCGAGAGCTGAACGTCGGCGTATTCCTTTCCGACACGCGTAACCACATCGCGCCACAAGCGCGAACAGTCCAGAACATTGGCCTTGTCCACTGAAGTCACTCCCCGCCTGCGCGAGCGAGACAGTTCAAAGGCCATGCGGGCGATGCGTTCAATGTGTGGCTCAGCGTAGCGCATCGTGTCGACTGCCACCCGATTGCCGCTGGATCCCTCTGTCGATCTCGGCTCGCCAAAATACAAACCGCCCAGAAGTTCGCGGACAATTAAAACATCGGTCCCTCGCACCAGGGCCGCCCTTAGGGGAGAACATTCTTCCAGCGCCCGGAAACATTTTGCGGGCCGCAGGTTAGCGAACGCGCCAAGCTCTTTTCTGATCCGCAGCAAGCCCCGCTCTGGGCGTAAATGGGCAGGATAGGAATCGAACTCCGGGCTGCCCACCGCGCCCAGCAACACCGCGTCAGAACTCAAGCAACTTTGCAGCGTTGGATTAGGAAGTGGATCATTCGTGGCGCGAAGAGCTGCCCCGCCGATGTTTTCCTGATTTATCTGGGGCTCGTGACCGTAGGCTTCTGCGATACGCTGTAACACGCGAACCGCTTCCGCTGTAACCTCGGCGCCAATCCCGTCACCCGGCAGAATGGTGAGCTTCAGGAGCATTTACGACCGACTATACACCCCAAAGATAATCTTCCTGGTCACCGCGGTATTCCGGCCGTATCGGAAAAGCTGCCAACTCCAGCTTGAGACTGGATGGTAAAGGAGCCCTGGATGTCTGCATCGACTCTAGGCCGGCCCCGGCTACCGCCGCGCGAGCTTTCGTCTCCGCAACAATGGCCCGGGCGGCCACTTTCGAGCTCTCGATCAATTCCACCAGGTGATGGTCCTGAACCTGCTTGCTGCGGTCGGCCAACTCCACGAAGCGCTTGTAGACGTCGTCCAGTTCCCGCCGATCAAACTGATAACCCAGTTGTTCGCAACGCGTCGCCAAAGCGTGTCGTCCAGAATGTTTGCCCAAAACTAACGTGGTATCGGGAACTCCCACCGAGTGCGGCGTCATAATCTCGTAAGTCAGCGGGTTCTTCAGGACCCCGTCTTGGTGAATCCCCGCTTCATGCGCAAACGCATTGCGTCCGATGATCGCTTTATTTGGCTGAACGGCAACACCGGTGATTTCGCTGAGCAATTGACTGCTCGGGAACAATTGCTCGGCAACCACGTTCGTCTCGTACGCAAACCGGTCGGGACGAACTCTCATGGCCATTACAACCTCTTCCAACGAAGCATTTCCGGCCCGCTCTCCAATGCCATTGATCGTGCATTCCACCTGCCGTGCTCCCGCCTCGATCGCCGCCAGTGAATTGGCCACTGCCAAGCCAAGGTCATTGTGACAATGCGCCGAGATCACAACTCCATCGATCCCAGGCACACGCTTACGTAGTGTCCGAATTAATTCAGCGAACTCCGTCGGCGTGGTATAACCCACCGTATCGGGAATGTTCACCGCTGTTGCGCCGGCCGCAACAACTGCTTCCACCACCGCGCACAAGAATTCGGGATTGGTTCGCGTCGCGTCTTCCGGCGAAAACTCCACATCCTCGCAGAAGCTTTTCGCCAACTTCACTGCCTCTTCCGCTTGTTTCAGGCACTGTTCGGGCGAGATCCGCAGCTTGTATTTCAAGTGAATGTCAGAGGTTGCCAAAAACACGTGGATCCTTGGTTTCGCCGCGTGTTGCACCGCATGCCAGGCGCGCTCAATGTCCGCCGCGCAGGCCCGCGCCAGCGCCGCAATAGTCGGCCGGCGCACCACCGCCGCGACCGCCTGCACCGCGGCAAAATCGCCTTCCGACGCAATCGGGAATCCGGCCTCAATCACATCCACGCCCAAGCGATCCAGTTGATGTGCGAGTTTTAGCTTCTCCTGCACGTTCATGCTGCAGCCCGGCGATTGCTCACCGTCCCGTAGGGTGGTATCGAAAACTGTGATTCGCGTGCGTTCCATGGCCGACCTCGTTCGAACGAATGCCTCTCATCCTACGGAGGGCATGGCCTTAAGCAAAGCTTATAATCATTAACGAATGATTAGATTTGCTAAATATATTAGCAATTCTGATTAGAATGTAAGCTATCATTAGACCTGCTATGGATCTCTCCCAGCTCGAAGTATTTCTCGCCGTCGCTCATGAACGCCGCTTCTCGCGTGCAGCGGAAAAGCTGTATCGCACCCAATCCGCCATTAGCCAGTCGATTCGCAAACTGGAGCAGGAAATCGGCGAGCCCTTGTTTGATCGCTCCTCTCGGGATGGCGTGCTTACCGACGCCGGGAAGGTCCTGCAGGAATATGCAGAAAAGCTCTTGAATTTGCGCACCGATGCTCGCGAGGCTCTCGCAGAACTCAAACACCTGCACACCGGCAAGCTGGCCATCTCAGCCAACGAGTTCACTGCTCTTTATCTCTTGCCCGTCCTGGCAGAGTTCCGCCACCTGCATCCCATGGTGAGAATCACCGTCCATCGCTCTCTTGGCAGCCGCATTCCGGACGACGTTTTGCGCCACAACTCCGAGCTCGGAGTGCTCACCTACGATCCGCAGGATTCTCAGTTCCGATCCACAGTCGTCTTTCACGATGAATTGGTCTTCGTGGTTCCCCCCAGCCATCCTCTCGCCAATCAGCCGCAGATCAGCATTCGCCAGTTGGGGGCGGAATCCTTCGTCGCCCACAACGTTCCCTCGCCTTATCGCGACAAGGTTTTGCAGGCATTCCAACGCCACAAAACTCCGCTGCATATGGATGTGGAACTACCCACGCTTCAATCCATCAAGCGATTTGTCGTAACCGGAAATGGCGTGGCGCTCGTCCCCGAGATGAGCGTGGAAGAGGAACTCGCACGCCGCGAACTGGTGCGCATTCCCGTCCGCGAACTGAGGCTGCATCGTGAACTCCGCCTCATTCAGCGCCGTGCCGCCAGCCTTTCCCATGCTGCGCGGGCATTTCTCACGGTAGCGGCAAATTTCGCTCGCGAACGTGGCGGTCGCTATTGCTTCCGCCCTGGCCGCTAATTTTCTTGCTGCGTAACCTTTTTTCGGGCCGCCAGTTATACCCTTAGAGGACGAATGGCCGTTAGAGCACCGGCATCGAAGTCTTCCCCGGCGCAACCAGACGAACGCCTGCTGGTGGAGGCTGCCCAAAAGGATCCGGCGCGCTTTGCCGAGCTTTACGAGCTTCACTTCGAGCCCGTGTACCTCTTTATTGCTCGTCGCGTGCCCAGCCGCGAAATTGCGGAAGATTTGACGTCGGATGTGTTTCACAAGGCGCTCGCCAATCTTCAGCGCTTTGAGTGGAGAGGCGTGCCCTTCGGCGCCTGGTTGCTGCGGATCGCTGCCAACGCAATCACCGATCGCGGGAAGAAGAGCGGAAGGGAAGTTACCTTTGAGAATCCTCCGGAACTCGGCACGATCCCTGATATGCAGCCGCTCGAAGACGGCGCCCGGCTCTTCCGCTTGGTTGATGAATTGCCGGCAGACCAGAAACAGGTGCTCCTCATGCGCTTCACGGAGGAGAAGAGTATTCGTGAAATCGCCACAGAACTCGACCGTAGCGAAGGAGCCATCAAGCAATTGCAGTTTCGCGCAATCACCGGTTTACGGTCGCGGCTGGCATCAGGAGAGGCAAAGCCGCAACGCAAGAAGTTAAGCAAAAATTTTGGTGGCGGAAATGCCTAAGCGCAGTCTATCGGAACAGTTCGACGAGGCGGTGGAACGCCTGCTGGCCAATGCTAAGGGCGCGGCACAGGCCGAAGCTCGCCTCGTGCCGCTGCTGCGCATCGCCGCCGATTTGCGCAATCTGCCACAACCTGAGTTCAAAAGAAGACTGGAATCTGATTTGCAGAGGAGTACATCCATGCCCACCATGACCAAAGAAATCGCAGCCATCCATACTGTTGCCACACCGCGTTTGACCTACACAAACGTTGCCAAGGCTATCAACTTTTATGAGAAGGCCCTGGGCGCGCAGGAAATCCGCCGTTTTGAAATCGAAGGCAAGATTCCGCACGCCGAAATCAAAATCGGCGACTCCGTGCTCCTTCTGAGCGACGAATGGCCCGAAGGGGGAAGACTCAGCGCTGAGACCCTGGGGCAATCTCCCGTTCATCTCAGTCTTCAGGTCGAGGATGTGGACTCATTCGCGGCCCGCGCAGTGGCGGCTGGACTAAAACCGATTCGCCCCGTGTCCGACCAGTTTTATGGACGCCGCGAGGGCAGCTTTATTGATCCTTTCGGTTACACCTGGAACATATCCACGGTGAAAGAAGAGATGTCAGTAGCGGAAATGCATCGCCGTTTCGAGGCTATGCAAGCTCGGCAGCCGAAGCCTTCGGTCGGTCCCATTCGGAAAGGTTTCCGCACCATCACCCCGTACATGATTGCGGCGGACGGCCCGGCGTTGTTGGATTTCGCGATCAAGGCTTTCGGGGCAGAAGAACAATTTCGAGGCGTAGGCTCTGCCGGTGGCCTTCACGGTGAAGTAAAGATCGGTGACTCCATGGTTATGATCGGCGGCGGCATTCCCGGCCGGGAGTTTCGCTCAACGCCAAGCACAATCGCCCTTCATGTGTACGTTAAGGACGTCGATGCCGCGTACCGGCAGGCGATCTCCGCCGGAGCGACTTCGATCCACGAGCCAGCGGAGATGGAATACGGAGAGCGCTCAGCAGGACTGAAGGATCCAGCCGGGAACTATTGGTACGTCGCTACGCACCACGGGCCGCGTTATGTGCCGGAAGGTTTAAACGACGTCAACGTATACATGCACCCACTTCGTGCCGAGCCCGTCATTAATTTCCTGCAACGCGCGTTTGGCGCTCACGATGTAGAAAAATACGCGTCGCCGGATGGAGTCGTTCACCACGCAAAGCTGCGTGTCGGCACTTCGGTGCTGGAGATGGGTGAAGCGCACGGGCGCTATCAGCCGACAGCCAGCGTGCTGTATTTATACGTTCCTGACGTGGATGCCGCATACACCCGCGCCCTTGCCGCCGGGGCATCTTCCATCTTCGAACCCGTCGATCAGCCCTATGGCGATCGCAATGCGGGGGTGAAAGATCCCTTCGGCAATACCTGGTATCTTGCCGCGCATATCAAAGATGTTCCGATGTAAACGGAAAATCTAGGCTTGGGCGGCCTGATCCGCCGGGGTTTCATTTGGTTCGTCATCCCCGTGCATCAGGCCAAATTTCTTGAGTTTGTATCGGAGAGCATCGCGTGAGATGTCGAGCAATTTGGCGGCTTGTGTCTGGTTATTGTTCGCCTGCTTCATGGCGAGCTCCACCATCGCATGTTCCATTTCTTCGAGCGATGTGCCGCCTTCGGGGATATAGAGCCGTGGCAGAGTCCGTCCGTTAGCCAGTTGCTGTCCGCCGTTCGAAGATGAAGTGCGTTCGAACGCGGTTCGCCCACCCGCTTCGACCACGGAAAATGGCAAGTAAACCGAGTGCAGGCGGGGTTCGTCTTCCAAAATCATCGCACGCTCGATAGAGTTCTTCAGCTCGCGAACATTCCCCGGCCAATCGTGAGCCATCAACAGACGTCGCGTGTCTTCGGTGATTCCCTGCACCGCCTTTTTAAACTTCCGGTTGTAGCGTGAAATGAAGAACTCGACCAGCGGCTGGATATCTTCTTTTCGCTCGCGCAGCGGTGGAATAAAGATTGCAATGATCGCCAGCCGATAATACAGATCCTGCCGGAAATGCCCCTCCCGAACTGCCTTCTCCAGATCGCGATTGGATGCGGCAATGACGCGAACGTCGACCTGCATATCGCGAATGCCGCCGACACGCCGGATTACCTGATCTTCTAAGACTCGCAACAGCTTGGCCTGGAGCAAGGGCGACAGTTCGCCGATTTCATCGAGAAATAACGTGCCGCCGTCGGCCGTCTCGAACAGACCCTTCTTCATCTGCTTGGCATCGGTGAAAGCGCCCTTTTCATGACCGAAGAGTTCGGCTTCCATCAGCGTTTCGGGGATGGCCGAACAGTTGATGGCCACGAACGGTTTCTCTTGTCGCGAACTTTCGTAGTGGAGAGCCTTGGCAATCAGGTCTTTTCCCGTCCCGCTCTCGCCTTGGATCAGGATGGTCGTGGCCTCGCTAGCGGCAACTTTGCGGACAAACGACATCAGCTCCGTCATTTTGGCCGACGAGCCGACCACTTCGTGATATCCGGTTCGTCGCCGAACCTCGCCGCGCAACGATTGCACTTCGCTGCGTAAACGCGTAGCTTCCAAAGCGTTTTTGATGGCGACGCTCAGTTCGTCGAAATCAACCGGCTTGCCGACGAAGTCATAGGCACCCAGCTTGAGTGCGGTTTTGACATCGTCAAGCTGCGGATCGGCCGTAATCATGATCACGGCGCGCGCATCACCAGCCTTTTTGAGCTGGCTCAAGACCTCGAGACCGCTAATATCGGGCAGGCGCACGTCCAGCAATACGAGGTCAGGGGGCTCCTGCTGGGCGAGCTTCAGGGCTGGCTCGCCGGCATCCGCTTCTATGACACTGTAGCCCCACTCCTCACACTTCTGACGTAGCGACCAGCGCACCAGGCGCTCATCATCCACGACCAGAATCTTCTCGGCTGACATCGTCCTTAGCTTACTACGGAAGCCAAGTGAGCCGGTCTACAGATCAGCGGGGGCAAGCTTCTACAGGCGCAATGGGAAGGCAGAGGTGGGACTGTGGGGTTGCGGAAAGGTGCCAAATCTACCGTTCCAGCCTGCAAACTGCTAATGCAGAAACGCGCAATATGAATGAATCCCCAGCTCAGGGCTGCTTTGCAGCCGGTGCACCGCAATACTTCTCAAAAACCTTCTTCAGCTCGGTGGCGATATCGGCAGCTTCGCGATGTTCGATGTCACTGCGCTGCATCATGTGCACCAGCTTGCCGTCTCGTAACAGAGCGATGGACGGAGAAGATGGCGGATAACCAGTGAAGTAGCTTCGAGCTCGTTCCGTAGCCTCAAGGTCTTGCCCTGCAAAAACCGAAAAGAGCTTTTCGGGGCGAGCGCCATTTTGAAGGGCTACACGCACAGCTGGTCGCATACGCCCCGCCGCGCAGCCGCATACAGAATTAACTACCACCATCGTCGTCCCCGGTTGGTTCGCAACCGCCCGGTCTACATCGGATGCCGTTCGAAGTTCTTGAATACCGAGTCGCGTCAATTCTTCTCGCATGGCAACTACCATGAGTTCGGGAAACATTTTTGCTCCTGAATCTAGACTACCAGAATCTATAGATAGCATCGATCAACGCGACCGAAGAAGGTTAATCCTTCGATTCAGGTCCAGGAGACCCTATGAGCAAGAAACGGCATTTCTCGTTTGTGCAGGTTGATGTTTTCACCTCCGAGCCTTTGTTGGGCAACTCTTTGGCGGTGTTTCCTGATGCTGGTGACTTGAGCGACGACGAAATGCAAGCCATTGCACGCGAGATGAACCTGTCTGAAACAACCTTTGTTTTCCGGCGAGATTCGGCCCTGGAACGCGAACGTGGAGTTCGCGTACGTATTTTCACCGTTACAGAGGAATTGCCGTTCGCCGGGCATCCCACCTTAGGCACGGCCTTTCAGCTTCGAGACTCCGATACAGCTTCACAGGTCACCCTCGATCTAAACGTCGGTAAGGTTCCGGTTTGCTTCGAATACGCAGCCGGCCAGCCAACCTTCGGCGAAATGAGCCAAGTCGATCCAAAATTCGGCCCGATCCATGATCGAGAAGAGGTGGCGCGGGTTTCTGGTCTGAATTATGGCGATATTGATCCGTCTCTACCCATCCAAACCGTCTCGACCGGTCTGCCATTTACCGTCGTCCCGGTTCGCGGCCTAAAGATCATGCGACAGATGAATATCGACGTCAAAGGTTCAGAGCAGTACCTTGAAAAAAGCGGCGGGAAATTCTTCTATTTCGTTTGTCGCGAGACTGTGGACCCGCGCGCGCGACTGCACGCTCGTATGTTTTTCTACAACGGCGAGGATCCCGCCACCGGTTCAGCGGCCGGCTGCACTGCCGCTTGGATGGTCGCCCACGGTGTCGCTCCTTCCGATGAGCGCGTCTTGGTTGAACAGGGAGTCGAAATGCGACGCCCCAGTCGAATTTTTGTCCGCGCTTCCAAGAGGGATGACAGAGTGGTTAATGTGCGCGTCGGTGGAAATGTTATCGAAACAATTCGAGGCGAACTTTTTTTCTAAGAATGTAACGCCTAAACATGCCGAAAAAATGCGCGGAGCATATCGATGCGCACTTTTCAATAGGCAAGATTTCCCATTGGCTTCGGCGGCACTTTACACACCGACCATTTGCCTTTTAGGATTCAGTCGCTCTCATTCTCCATACTAAATTTTTTACTGGTGCAGTTCGGTTCGCCTTCCGGAAGAAAAATGAAGCCTAAGAGAACGATTCTTTGTGTCGATGATAATGAGCAGTCACTTTCCATTCGCAAAATCTTGCTGGAGACCCGCGGATATCGCGTAGTTTCTTGTACCAGTGCGCAGGAGGCATTGTCGGTCTTCAAAAAGGGCGGAGTTGATCTGGTCATGACAGATCTCCTCATGCCGGAGATGGACGGAGGCAGGCTGATAGAGGAGATTAAAAGTCTCTCGCCGCAGACACCTGCCGTTCTCATCTCCGGGAAGGTCAAGCTGTATGACCGAGACACTCAGGCCGATGTGTTTCTTCCCAAAGGGCTCTACGCACCGGCTGAGTTGTTGGAGCGAGTTCGCCTCCTGCTGATTCGCAAGCGAGGTCCCAAGCGACCTCAGCCCCCAAAAAATCGCACGGCAGCACAGACCACCGCCGCTTGAGTCTTTCTGTCGGATAGCGCGGTTATTTGTCGGCGGCGCATGTCTTCCGATGGATTTGTGTAATATCCTTGATTTGGATGGGCGACTTCATCGAAGCCGTAGAACTACGTAAGACCTACCACATTGGCAAGATTGAGGTTCAGGCGCTCCGTGGTGTTTCATTCACCGTTAAAAGAGGCGAGTTTGTCAGTGTGGTTGGACCTTCCGGCAGCGGGAAATCCACCCTGTTTTACATTTTGGGTGGTCTTGCCCATGCGGATTCCGGGCACGTGGTAATTGATGACATCGATTTTTCCCGGCTTACCGATGCCGAGCGCACTCGCATGCGGAAGCGCAAGATCGGGTTTGTATTTCAGAAATTCAACCTATTGCCGACCCTAAACGCAGATTCCAACATTCGCATCGCCCTCGATATCGCTGGAACCAACGGGAACCGTGATGCGGCTTATTTCGATAAAATCGTGAACTTGTTGGGAATCCAGAAACGGCTACGGCATCGCCCGTCGGAACTTTCGGGTGGCGAACAGCAACGGGTTGCGCTGGCACGGGCGTTGATTAACAAACCTGCCATCGTACTGGCAGACGAACCAACTGGGAATCTCGATTCCGAAAATTCTGAAATCGTATTGAACATGTTGCGCCACTCCAATCGTGAGCTCGGGCAGACGGTATTGATGATCACTCACAATCCCGGTGCGGCAGCATATGGTGATCGGATCATCCATATGCGCGACGGGCAAATCGTTGCCGCGGAGAAAGATCCGCAGTGGACGGGACGTTCTTAATATCAAAGCATGCCAGACTTAAAAGACGACCTTAAGAAACCGATTCTCCCGGGCAAGGGAAACTCCGATTATGAGCGGTACCTGCACACGGACGAGCTTCTTGCGTTGCAGAAGCCCTCTGAGGAGATGTTGCACCATGACGAGCTGACGTTCCAAGTGGTCCATCAAAGCTCTGAGCTACTGCTTAAGGGCACCGCATGGGAGCTGGCCAGGGCGCGAACGCTTATCGAGCAGGGCGATTACGCGGATGCGGCCCGATTACTCCGTCGCGCGAACCAAATGCTCGATTATCCGATTTCGCTGCTGCATGTGCTCGAGACAATTACCCCTTATGACTATCACCTGATTCGGGCGGGGCTTGGGCATGGCAGCGGCCTCGATTCTCCCGGCTTCTTGGCCTTGTTGCATATCGGTCCTCGTCTTGGAGATGCCTTCCACTCACAACTGCAAAAAGCCGGGCTCACTGTGGATGACGTTTACCGTCGCCACCAGGAGTTATTTGGCCTGCATGACGTCGCCGAGAGGCTGCTCGATTTCGACGAGCGAGTGCATCTTTTCCGCTTTCTTCATCTGAAATTGGCACAAAGAATCATCGGAGGCGGGGTGATCGGCACCATGGGCACTCCAGTTGAAGTGCTCCACCAGCGCATGGAACACCTCTTCTACAAAGATCTCTGGGATATTCGTAACCAGATCACGGCCAGAGCTAACGAGGCGTTTGAGAAGTCAAAGACGGGGACACGGGAGTAGCTTAAAAGCGGTCGGGACCGGTAGCACGTGTTTGCAGCCTTGTTTATAATTACTGTGCTGAGCGGGAGTAACTCAGCGGTAGAGTGCGACCTTGCCAAGGTCGAAGTCGCGGGTTCAAATCCCGTCTCCCGCTCCAGAATTTTCGGCCTAATCCGCTACCAGTCCCCCGGCCAGTAGACTTTTGCAACGCGGAAAGCTAAGTTAAGAACAGGGCGCGGTACCCAAGTGGTAAGGGAGAGGTCTGCAAAACCTTTATGCGTGAGTTCGATTCTCACCCGCGCCTCCAACCTTCTGCCGTAATTACCGCAAATTCAATCAACTCTTCGGCTGATTCTGCTTAGACCCCTTAAACGAAGCAATTAAGATGGGATCCGCTGATTAACCCCCACTTGTGCATCGCTTCGCCTCCTCGTATAATCTAACTAACTGGTTAATTAAGATGGCGACGAGAATAGTCCGTCAACGTTTAGGATCCAGGCGTCAGCCCGAGCAGAGTAGGGCGACCATCCTCCAGGCCGCCATTCGCGAGTTTGCGCAACGCGGCATCGCCGGAGCACGAACGGATGCCATCGCCCACGCAGCGAAAGTGAACAAGGCACTGCTCTATTACTACTTTCGCGACAAGGAAACGCTATACGGCGCCGCTCTCGATCACGCGTTCGGTCAGATGGGAGAGTACTTATTGGAAGTTCTGGACCGTAACCTTCCTCCCCGCGAACAAGTACTTACCTACGTGGGAGCATATTTTGACTACATCGCCAGTCATCAATTCAACCGCGATCTCGTGCAGATGGAAATGATGCGGGCCGGTCACGGCTCTCCGCATCTGAAGCGAATTGCGAAGTGCTACTTTCAGCCACTGTTTCGACGCCTGGGCGAAGTGATTCGCCAAGGAATTGCCGCCGGAGAATTCCGGCCAGTGAATCCTATGCAATTTGTCCCCTCGATGGTTGCGCTGGTTGTCTTCTATTTCATCAGTGCTCCGGTCATGAAGAATGTGGCCGGGTTTGATCCTCTGTCCGCGGAGCGGATCGCCGAACGTCGAGCGGCTGTTCTCGACTTCATTTCGGCCGCTTTGTTTGTTCCCGAAGGAGCCCGGCGATGACGTCACAGGAAGAATTCATGGAAATCCTACAAGTCCTGATGGAAGAGCCCGTCGCCAAGAAAAAGTCGCCTGCCCCAGTGCGAAAGAGTATCTCCACGAGAGCGGACGAGAAAAGCACTCAGACGGAATGCAAATTGCCAAAAGGAGCCGCGTCATGAGTGTGCGCAACAAGTTCATTACGCTTGTCGCCATCATTTTTGCTATCTCGCTGGGCTATTACTTTTTCTCGACGCCCAGCAACAGAGATTTAGTCCTGGTTGGCACGGTGGATTCGAATCAGGTAATTGTCAGCCCGCAGATTCAAGGACGATTGCAGAAGCTTCTCGTGGATGAAGGAACGGAGGTAAAGCAGGGCGATCTTATTGCAGAGGTCGATCCGTCGGAACTGGAAGCGGAGGAGCGTGCGGCCGCCGCCACCATAGACAGTTTGAAGTACAAAGTCGGCGAGACCCAGTCGACGTTGGAAGCGACGCAGGGGAGCACGACCAGCAGTGTGGCCAATGCACAGGCGAGATTGGCTTCGGTTCGGGCGCAGTTGGCCCAGGCTGAAGCCACATTGGAACGAACCCAGAGTGACAGCCGAAGAACGATCGAACTTGCGAACCAGGGTGTTGCCTCCGATCAGGAACGCGTGCAAGCACAAACCAATTTGGCCGCTCAACAAGCAGTTGTTCAATCGTTGCAGGAACAGGTCAGCGCGGCCCAAGCCGACCTCAACGCGGCAATTGCCAATACGCACACGGCCCACGCCGCTCAGCGTACTGTCGAGTCGACGCGCGCCCAGCTGGCGAATGCTGAAAGTATGCTGAAAGAGGCTGAAGTCCGGCTCGGCTATACCAAGATATACGCTCCCGTGACCGGCACAGTGTCAGTACGCGCTGCCCGAGAGGGGGAAGTGTTGAATCCGGGGCAGCCCATTGTCACGATTGTTGACCTTGGCGACACGTGGGTGCGAGCGGCTATACCTGAAACCGACTCGGACCACATTGGCTTAGGGGATACGCTGCGCGTTCGTTTACCCGGGGGGACGATTACGGCGGGGAAGGTTTTCTACAAATCAGCCGAGGCCGACTTCGCGACGCAACGGGATGTGAATCGCCGTAAACGGGATATTCGCACCATAGTTTTGAAAGTCCGTCTCGACAATCCTAGAGGTGCCTACGTGCCCGGCATGACTGCGGAAGTCCTGGTTTCACCAGAGCAGCTAAAAGGTACGCCGCAAGAGAGTTCGTCAGCGGAGAAGCGTCCATGACGAACGATTTCCAGAATGCGGGCGTGCCGTCCAACGGGCACGATAGCAGCGGTCGAGCTGCGGCCAACGCTATCGAGGTCGATCACATTGTCAAGAAGTACGGTGATTTCACGGCCGTTAATGACATTTCGTTTCAGGTGCACGACGAAGAAATTTTCGGTCTGCTGGGGCCGAATGGGGCAGGGAAATCCACGCTCATCCGCATGATGACGACCCTCATTCCCATTACCGCAGGGACGGCGCGTATCGCGGGTCACGACGTTCAGAAGCACCCGGATGCGGCACGGCGGGTGATCGGTGTGATCCCGCAAGCCTTAACGAGCGATCTCGACCTCACGATCGAAGAGAACCTGAATATCTACGCCAAGCTGTATGACGTTCCCGCGAAGAAACGCAAGGCGTCCATTGATGAGCTGCTGGAGCTTGTTGATCTCACGAAATGGCGGGATGCGCAAACGAAAACTTTGTCCGGAGGTATGAGGCGACGGCTGGAGATTGCGCGGGGATTGGTACATAGTCCGCAAATCTTCTTTCTAGATGAACCCACTACGGGGCTGGATCCCGTTTCTCGCGTGGCAGTTTGGGAAATGCTTACAAATATCAAAGCGCATCGGAAACTTACCATCCTGATTACGACGCATTATATGGATGAGGCCGACCGGCTCTGTGATCGGGTAGCGATCGTGGACCACGGCAAACTTGTGGCGCTCGACACGCCCGCAGCCTTGAAGGCTAGTGTTCCCGGATCAAATGTCATCGAGGTGCAGTTCGAAAATGCGCCCACAAACTGGGAGGATGAACTTAAAAAGCTTACCGGAGTGACGTCAGTCCAGCACGAGGGCGCAGGAATGTTTCGCGTCCTTTCCGGTAACGGCTCGCAAACCACTACCGAACTGGTCGAGGCCGCGGTGCACGGAGGGATTGCAGTGAAGTCTTTGTCGGTGCAGAACACGACGTTGGATGATGTGTTCGTTCATTACACCGGCCGTCAGCTTCGCGATGAGTTGCAGAAAGCCTATGGCTTTGTCATGCCACAACGACCGGGGATGCAGCCATGAATCGCACGTTGGCAATTATCGAACGCGAAATGCGAAAGTTTTTCCGCTCTCCGGCCCTGATGATGGCATCGATGATCTTCCCGCTGGTCCAGTTGATCGTTCTGGGCAACGCGTTCGGTGGCAAGATTCGGGATGCCAAGCTCGGACTCGTTGATCAGGACGGCGGCACTCAAGCTCTCAAGATCCGGGAGGCTTTCGACTCGGTTCGCTCGAATATGCGAACCTTCGAACCGGTCTACTACAAAGACCCGAAAACCGCGATGGAAGACGTGCGCAACGGCAAAATCCAGGGTGCTGTGATTATCCCGCCGCAGTATTCGCGTCGCGTTTACGAACAGGACGCGCCGCGAATCGCTCTCGTTGTCGACAACAGTGACAACTTTATGAGTTCTACGCTGGAGCAGGAACTCACGGACATCACTAACGCTTTAAACCAGCCGACGGTGTCACCTCGCATCCTGCAACAAACGGTTTTACAAATAGTCGAGCTTTATCCATATATCGAATACATGAAATATCTGCTGCCGGGTTCGATCACCTTGGCGATGTTTGTCTCGGTCATGATCGGCGGCGGCATGCTCTACATCGACGACAAGGCGCGAGGCGTGCACGAAGGCTACCTGGTCACTCCGATCACCAAGGCGGAGCTTGTCTTCGGTCTAAATGGGGCAGGCGCAATCAAGGCGGTAATGACCGGGGTGGTGATCACGATCATCGGATCATTGCTGGCGGGTGTGGGAACAGTGTTTCACCCGTCCACGATTGTCGGCCTGTTCATCATGATCATTTTGACGTCGGTTGCCTTTAACACCTTCATGTTCCTGCTGATGGTGAGAGTAGAAGATCCGCTGGTACCGCGAGCCATCTTTGGAATTCTCAACACTTTGCTGTTCTTCCCGAGCGGCTCGATATACCCAGTGCAGGCGTTTCCGCGCTGGCTGCGAGCCATCGCCATCGCCGATCCGTTTACGTATGCCGTGCATGGTTTCAAGTCGCTACTACTGAAGGAAACTGGGCTGGGTGCAATAGTTCCAGACATGATCTATCTTTCCATCTTTGCCATAGTCACCTTGGCGCTTGCCACACCAATGTTCAAGCGGACACTTTGATTCCGCCACGTGTCGAAAAGGCTTTCAGCTTTTCTCCCGTGTTTCCGTTATCCTATAAAAGTATGACCCTGATGGATGCGCGGCAGTATGATGCGGCGCGAGATCGCCGTCGACGGAACGTCATTATTGTAATCATCATCGCGATCCTGATTGGGGCATGGCTCACTTACCATCTCCGAGACTCGCGTGAACGAACAATCGTCTGGCGTTTCTTCAATCAATTGCAGAAACACGATTATGACGCTGCTTATGGCGTGTGGTTTCATGATCCCAATTGGAAGCAGCATCCGGAGAAGTACCCGAATTACCCTTTCAGTGATTTCTATCGCGATTGGGGACCGAGCGGGGAGTGGGGGCCAATCAAATCATTTCACGTCGATTGCTCGTTGAGCCCCCCGGCTGGAAGCGGAGTAATCGTCCAGGTCACGGTCAATCAGCGGAAGGAGCACCCTTATATGTGGGTGCAAAAATCCGATAAGACTCTTTCGTTTTCTCCCAACGATATCGAGTGCGGCAATTGGTGGACCTGGATTGCCGAGTAGCCCCGGATTGCAATCCCTTGACCTGCGGGACGCCTGCCGTCATCCGGTTCTTAGGTTGTACTCGAAGTTTTCCTCGTTGCTAAGGTGCGGAATTGTCACCAGTTTGTGATTCGGATCACAGACGGGTGGTCGGCATAGCTGCGTACAATTCGACAATCCTCGGTGCCTGTTCAGCACGGGACTTTATGAGTTTTCGTATCTTTGCCTGCCGGATGAACTGGACTGGAAGCAAGCCTATTTGGCCCCTATTCTTGAGAAAAACCCGATTCGTATCACAACGCTGGTGCAAGAGGCACAGGAAAAGCTTGCGAGGCGAGAGCATGAATTGATTGCGGAGGGGCTCGTGCCGTCCGATGAAGCGGAAGCTATTCACGACGCGTGCTATATGCTTCAGGCCTTGCGAAACAGCCTTATTTATCGCGACAGCCTCCCCACGAACTAGCAGCTTCGAACGCGGAATGATGCTGTCAAGGACAAGGCTTTCACGCTCGGACAGTAAGCATCTCCAGAGTCTTTTGCAGCGACTGATCGTCGCCCATATTGCTGCAAGCCTTTGAGCGGTCGATCTGCCGCATCAAGCCACATAACACTTTTCCTGGACCTATTTCGATAAACGTAGTTGCGCCTTTGTCGAGCAAAAGGCGCATACATTGCTCCCACTTCACCGATCCGGTTACCTGCCGGACCAGCGCATCACGTGAGGCGTTTGCGTCTTGGGCCAAAGCCGCATCAACATTGCAGGCCACTGGGGTCTGAGGATCATTGAATTTGAGCTGCTGCAGGTCGCTGGCGAGGCGGTCCTGCGCCGCTTTCATGAGCGAGCAATGGAAAGGTGCGCTTACCGGCAGAACCTTCGCCCGTTTTGCGCCGCGTTCGTCCGCCAGTTTGGTTGCGCGCTCCACCGCCGCAGTATGTCCCGAGATGACGACTTGCTCAGGCGAGTTGATATTGGCAGGCTCACACACTTCGCCTTGAGCAGCGTCGCGGCAGACCTCCATCACTCGCTCCAATTCCATCCCCAGAATCGCGGACATTGCCCCCACCCCGACCGGCACCGCTTCCTGCATGTACTGGCCGCGTTTGCGCACAGTGCGTACTGCCTCGGCAAAGCTAAACGTTCCTGCAGCCACGTGCGCAGAGTACTCACCCAGGCTGTGTCCGGCTACAAACGCGGGCTTAAGACCCTTGTCATCGAGGACTCGCCACGCTGCGACCGACATCGTCAGAATCGCCGGTTGAGTAACCTCTGTGAGCCGAAGTTTTTCTTCCGGGCCTTCAAAGCAGACCTGCGACAGCTTGTAACCGAGGGCCTCATCAGCCTCGTCAAACGTCTGCTGCGCGATGGGAAACTTCTCTGCAAGGTCCTTCCCCATCCCAACCGCTTGCGAGCCTTGTCCCGGGAAAAGAAATGCGATGTTGGAAGAAAATGGAGTTGTCATGTCAATAAAGGTACGTAGGCCCGGACGTCCTCGTTCGGGCAGCGAGCAAAGCTCGCTCGAAATCTATTTCAATACAACCACTACAAATTCGGGTTCAATCCGGATGGTATGTTCCAGGGTTTCTCGCCTATCAATTGCCAACGTCGAGCCTAATCAGCGGCGCGCGAAGTTTCTCTAACGTTCTCCAGTACGATCGCCGGTATTTATCGTTGAACGCTGCATTAAGTCTATTTGCCCAGACGAGGACGTCCGGGTCTACGTGAGCACTGCCATCTCGCGAATTGAAGCCAGCTCTTTCTCGATTTTTTCATTGATGCCGCTCTGCGCGAATTCTGCTGCAACCCGTATCGCATTCTTGATCGCGTTCGCATTCGAAGATCCATGCGTGATGAAGCAAACGCCCTTAACTCCGAGCAGGGGCGCGCCGCCATACTCGGTATGATCAAGCCGCTTCTTGAAATCCGCAAACGCGCTGCGGGAAAGCAGATATCCTACCTGGCGGGTAATGGTTGCTTTAAGGGATTCTTTGAGCGTGGTGCGCACTAAATTTGCCACACCTTCCGAGATCTTCAGCGCGACATTGCCCACGAAGCCATCCGCGACAATTACATCGACGTGGCCGTTGTACAGGTCACGGCCCTCCACGTTGCCCACGAAATTCAGCGGCAGTTGCTTCAACAGGCGAAACGCCTCTTTTGTCAGGTCGTTTCCCTTGCTCTCTTCCTCGCCGATCGACAGCAGTCCCACTCGGGGATTGTGCGTCCCGAACATGGTGCGAAAGTAAATTTCGCCCATCACCGCGAATTGTTCCAGGTTATGTGGCTTGCAATCGACATTCGCTCCGACGTCGAGCAGACTCGCCGCCGTTCCCAATGCGGTGGGAAATACCGCAGCCAATGCTGGACGATCGACGCCGGGGATCGCGCCTAAAACCATTTTCGCCGTGGCCATCGCCGCCCCGGTATTGCCGGCCGTCACAAAGCCCTGGGCCACATGCTCCCTCACCAGTCGCAAACCCACACGCATCGAAGAATCCCGCTTGCTGCGGACGGCCTGCATGGCCTTATCGTCCATGCTGATGACTTCACTGGCATGCACAATTTCGATAGGCAGCCCGGCTGCACCCGGATAGCGTTGAAGCTCAACATTGAGGGTATCTTCGGGTCCAACCAACAGCACACGGACGTCGTAGTGACGCGCAGCCTGAATGGCTCCTTCGATCTCAGGCTTGGGCCTGCGGTCGGAACCCATCGCGTCCAGGGCTATGACGCTTGACATCGTGTAGGACGAAGTTAGCTAGCTTCCTCGACTTCCAGAACTTCGCGGCCTTTATAGTAACCGCACTTGGGGCAGGCACGATGCGGCAATTTGCGCTCGTGGCAGTTAGGGCATTCAGATAGTGAACGGTGTTTCAGCGAATCGTGCGCGCGCCGGCTGCTGGTGCGCGCTTTCGAATGTCGCCGTTTTGGATTTGGCATTGGAAATTCCTCTTTCTAAATGTCATCCTCAGCGCGCTTGCTGCGCCGCGAAGGATCCGGGCGAGCTGCGCGAAGTGTCAACTAGCGACAGAGTAAAACGCGCGCTTGGCTCTCTTCCCTATTGCTCTAGTTTATCGCGAAAGTCTTTCAGCGCCGACCATCGCGCGTCTTCAACCGGCTCGGCGCATGAGCATTTCGTCACATTCAGATTTGCGCCGCACTGCGGGCAAAGCCCCTTGCAATCCTCACCGCAGATAGCCTTCAATGGAACCGCCAGGAGTACCTGCTCGCGCAACACATCTTCGAGCAGGAGACCCTGCCCCTGATAGTAGCTGATTTCGGCCTCGGTGCCGCTGACCGAGGTCTCCTTGCGGCCAGCATCCGCGCCCAGCGGGCGATACAGCAGGTCGAAATCGCGCGTTACCTTTTGCACGACCGGCTCAAGGCAGCGGGCACAGGCGACCTCGACACTCGTGGAAAGCTTTCCATTCAGCCGTATGTCTTTGATCAGCTTATGCTTGCCGTGATGCTCCTCTACAAGTTGGGCGCGACCGCTGGTGTGCAGTTGCGACTCCTGCCGCAAGTCAGCCCCAAAATCGATTTTCCCGGCATCAAATTCCTCGTCGAAATCGACCGGATGGCGTTCCAATTCATGGATTTCAATGAACATGGCAACCTCCGCGCCCCCTGCTTGATACCGCCATCGACGCGGAAGACGCTCACAGGCGCAAGTCCTCTCGGGAGCAATATTTAGGATAAAGGCGGCTAAAGAGGAGTGTCAAGAAAGCGGCGACCTGCACCTCGAAGAACTTTCCCGCTAGACCAATTTGGAGCCCCGAAAATCGGATCGTCTTTGCGTCCTTCGCAAGTTCTTTGCGCCCTTTGCGCTCAGGGGCTGTCCTCCGCGTTTCCGGTGACCTCTGTGCTTCAAAAATTAGAAGCAGAGGAACGGTGGCCCCGATTTGTTCCGCTGACGCACTATTGCAGCCGCGGTATACAATGCTCTCCGTTTTTGCGCCACCACTTCATAATCCGTTCCCAGGAGACGCCATGAACCCGACCGGACGTCGTACGTTCCTTCGCACCGCCGCTGGAGCGGCGGCACTGACTTTAAGTTCGCAAGTATTCTCGTACGGTCGAACACGCCGGTTGTCCATGTCCGCAGGAGTGTCCGGGGCCGACCTTCCCGATCGCCTTCAGCCCGACTGGTACCGCCGCAAAATCGCGGACGTGCAGCAGGAGATGGCCAAGCGAAAGCTCGATGCCTTAGTCCTCCTCAGTGCAACGAATGTGATCTACACGACGGGTTATTTTCACCTTCCAACCGAACGCCCGTTGGCGGCTCTCATTCCAAAATCAGGCGACCCTGCGCTGTTCGTGCCGCAATTGGAGTCGGATCAGGTGAAGCTCTGGTGGGTGAAGGATTACGAGTCATATTTCGACTATCCCGGCCCGGTGAATCGCATCCGCTGGATTTTTGAACGCGTGGCCAAGCGAGGGTTCGGTCATGGCCGCATCGGCATTGAAGAAGCGGCCAACGGCCGCCTGAAGCACATCAAAGCGGGCGCTCCAAACGCCGAAATGGTCGAAGCCGGCGACCTGATTGACCACATGCGCTGGATCAAAGATGAAGACGAACTTAACGTCATGCGCCGCGCCATGTACTTTGCCGATTTCACTGTCAAAGCCGCCCGCGAGTTTGTTCAAAATCACGGTAGCGTGACGGAGGACCAGATTCTGAAAGCCTCCGCGGACGCGGTCGCTGACAAAATGTCAGCGGAACTGAAAGATGTAGTCGGCGTAGAAGTCGAGGGGCCGTTTGGGGGGCTGGTGCCATTCGGCAAGCGCTCTGCCTTCCCACATGCGGTCCCCAGCAAGGATCGTCTGCAAAAAGGTGACGCCCTCATCCTCAGCTACTCTGCCAAGGTCGGCGGTTACAACGTTGAATGTGAGCGGTCGTTCTCGGTTGGCCGGCCCACTGATTATGCCAAGCGACTTTACGATGCCATGCTGGCCGCGCATGACGCCGGCGCCGATGGCATGAAAGAAGGTGCCATTGCCGAAGACGTAGACAAGGCCAGCCTTGACCAGATCCGCAAAGCTGGATTCGAGAAGTTTCTAAAACATCGCACCGGCCACGGTATCGGTCTCGAAGGACACGAATCTCCCTGGATCGCCGAGGGCGACAAAACCGTCTTGAGGCAGGGAATGACCTTTAGTTGTGAGCCGGGCGTCTACGATCCCGACTGGGGCGGCTTCCGCCACTCCGATACAGTCGTGGTCCGCAAGGATAAAGGCGAAACCATCAACACGTATCCGACTCGCTTGGAGGATATGATCATCGAGATTTGAAGTTAGGCTTTGAATGCCTGCCTAGTCGCCAGAGGAGACTGTTGATGCCGGTGCTGCCAGGTCCAGGGTGGTTAACTGACTTTCCAGCGGTGGTAGCGGCGGCAGCTTCTCGAGTCTCACGCGATACACATGCCGAGCCAACCCGATCTTCTTTAGCAACCAGATTCCGTACCAGTTGATGTCCACTTCGTACCAGGCAAGACCGTGACGAGCAGAGACCGGGTGCGCGTGATGGTTGTTGTGCCAACCTTCGCCGAACGTAAACAGCGATCCAACCCACCAGTTGTTGGTGGAGAGATCCCGAGTAGCGAATCGCCGTGATCCCCAGGTGTGGGTCACGGAATTAACCATCCAGGTTGCGTGCAAGCCTAGCGTTGTTCGCAAGAACGTGCCCCATAGCAACATCGGCAAGCCGCCGACCGCCAGCAGGATGAGCCCGATCACAATCGTTGGAACATAGTGATACTTGGTAATCCAGACGTGAAACTTGTCCTTCGCGAGATCCGGAACATACTTGGCCAGCGTGGTGGTGTCATGGTGCATGGACTTGCCCATAAGGATCCAGCCCATGTGTGCCCACCATTTGCCGTCGACCGGCGAATGAGGGTCTCCGTCCTGATCCGAATACTGGTGATGAATGCGGTGCGTAGCTACCCAGAAAATTGGCCCACCTTCAAGCGCTGTGGTCGCGCACAGCGTCAGAAAGTACTCGACCCACTTCGGCGTGCGATAACCCCGATGCGTGAGAAGCCGGTGATATCCCATACCGATGCCCAGGCTTCCCGAGACCCACCACAAAAAGCAGGCTACGAAGAAAGCTTTCCAAGTGAAAAAGAAGAGGGCTGCTACAGCCCCGGCGTGAAACAGGGCCATGAATGCGGTTGTGATCCAGTTGATTTGGCCGTCGGCGGCGGCCTTACGATTGAGAGCTTCAAGTTCCATTTGGCTGGTTTCCTGGTGTTGGACGCTCGAATACCTTAACAGGGTAAACCGGCGTCGTTTGTAATACTTGTGTAATACGGGCGGCCTGAACAGGTTACGAGAGTGCAGCCGAAGAAACAGCGCTTAGTGCTCTACACTCCCTCCTATAGTCGCCGCTAGCAGGTACCAGGATGCGTGCGGCAACCACTGCTCTCCCCATCGCCAATCGTTATCGGCACCGGTCTGGCGGTACGTCAGCAGATAATCGATATCGCTCTCGTCGTGAAATCCGCTGGTTATTCCGTTAGAGATTCCTCCTGGTGCATTGGTGAATTCCCAGGAATCAAAATACATGTATGGCGGGTTATTACGCCCGACGCCGTTTAGCATCGTGGAATCAAATGGATTCAGGCCTAAAATCCAGTTCAACTGATTTGTGGCGAATGCCTCTAACTGCTTGCGAAAAGCCGGATCCTGCGGGAAGGCGAGTTCGGCCAGCCGCGTTGCGCTTGCCATCGAAGCCAAGCGGGCATTTTCCCCCTGCCACCACGGAGCCGCATCGCTGTTATGTGGGAAGAAGAAGCTGGTGCGGCGGGCTCCGGTCTTATCTTGCACATATTCGCGGCTATAGCCGAACGGGTTGTTCACCTCCGACGTCATTGTGAACTCAAATTCCAAAGACTTTCGAACGGTGTCCAAGACTTGCTGCTTGGTCGTGGCGTCGGCAATCTCGGAGTAGTACAGCAGGCTGACAACCGGGAATCCGCCATCCGAGGCATGGAAAAACGGCCGCTGCGCGTCGTCGGCACGCCAGTAGTTCTGATACCCCCCTGCGCTGATCTGGCGAGACATCAGGCTGCGGGCGCGGCGGTCGGCTGCCTGCTTGTATTTCTCGTTGTGGGTGGTTCGATAAAGTTCCGTTGCCGCGGCTAATGCACAGTAATCGTCGACTATGTTGTCTTTGCCATCGTTTGTCAGTTTGGGATTGTTTTTCTCCAGGAAATCAAACGCGTCCTCGGCTGCTTTCAGGTAGTCAGCGTTTCGAAATTCGCCCGAGACCGGCTGTGTGCTAGCCATGGCCAGAGCGGCAACGGCTATTCCTCCTCCGGAGCGGTAGCTCACTTCATATTCAAGATCGCTGTTGGCGCTCTCGAGCATCTCAGGCGCACCTTCGCCGGGAGTGTTTTCGATTCCGAAGCGCTTCATCTCGCCGGCAATCTGGCGTTTTTCCGGTACCTGGTCTACACCACCGTTGGACACCGATCGATAGAACGAACCATTCGGGACTTTCACGCGCACGAGATAGTCGGCCCCAAACATAGCTTCATCGAGCAGACGCGCTTTATATCGCGCAAACCCCTGCAGGCTTCGACGGCTTGCCTGGTCATAGCTCTTCAGCAAGCTATAAACCGCAAGCGGGATCTGTTGCGGATTGAAGTAAGTCGAAAACGAGAGATGTGACAAATGCTTACCGTAATCGCCGGTAGCATCCCACCAGCCGCCGTGGGCGTCCACCGTACCTTCCTTCTTGCCCTCAAAATGAAGATGGTGGTCGGCTTTATCGAACTCGCCCGAACTGCGCTCGTCCTTGAAGTAGTAAATGACGTCGGAAACGGTGTTGCGCTCCAGCAGGTCAGTCTGCACGCGAAAAGGGAAGGATCGCACACTCCCGCCATTGGCATTGCAGTCGAGGTAGTACTTGCCTTCGCTGGCAAAAGAATCGAAATCCAGCGTCCAGAAATACCAGTCCCGCCACTTCTGAACTGGTCCGGCCGGCTTGGGGGTGATGGAGAGAGCAACCCGGTTGTCGCCATCTTGTTTTAATGTGCATTCCGAGACCTTGTCGCCGCTCTTGCCCAGAATCACTGCGTGTTTGGGCCCATTGGTTTCGTAGCCGAGATGATTACTGAGGATCTTCAGTTCGCTGGCGTGGCCTTGCAGCACGCAGCCGAATAAACACACGATGACTTCGATGATTGCAATGCGTTTGATCATGATCTTTTCAGCCCGAGAATTCAGGCAGCTGACGCGCCTTTGACTTCCACTCCAGCCCATTTTTCCAAGAGCGTCAAGGTGGCGGCGTAGTCGAGATCCTCATGCCCGTCCTCGGTCGCCATATCGTAGATTTCCTCGACCGTCTCCAAGCCCGGCAATTTCACGCGAGCTTCTTTGGCCGCATCGAGCGCAAGGCGAATGTCTTTTCTCATGAGGCGCAGCGGAAAATTTGCCGAGAAATCGCGCTTGAGGACAAATGGGGCTTTGTAATCGACGACGCCGGACCGCACCATTGAAGCCTCAATCAGAGGAAGCAGCGTTTCCGCATCTACGCCAAGTTTGGTTGCGAGCGTGAGCGCCTCCGCGAATCCCTCATAGATCAACGCGATCTGCAGATTCATCGCCAGCTTTGCCGCTTGCCCCTTGCTGGTCTCACCCATGCGAAAGAATTTCTTTCCCATCGCTGCCAATAATGGCTTCAACTTCTCAATCGCAGCCTCGTCTCCGCCGATGATGAAGATTAATGTCCCGCTCTCCGCGCCCGCCTTGGAGCCGGTCATCGGCGCGTCGACCCATTGCACTCCGTTGGCTCGCACCCGCTCAGAAAACTGCCGTGTCGCGGACGGCGAAATTGTGCTGGAATCCGCAATGATCTGTCCTGCAACCAGCGACTCATGCGCGCCTTGCGGTCCGAACAGCACGTTCTCGACGGCGTTCGTGTCGGAAACGCACATCCAGATCACTTCGGCATTGCGTGCGGCCTCGGCTGGTGAGGTTGCCGTCGTTGCTCCTTCCACGCTTTTTCCGGGAGTGCGATTCCAAACTGTGACCTCATGACCTGCTTTGACCAGATTGGACGCCATCGGGCGTCCCATGATTCCCAAACCTAAAAAAGCGACACGCATGATTGCTCCTGTCGGCGAGCCAGAACAAGGATTAAAAACAACCCGCCCACATGGTAAAGCAACTCGAGCATGGTTGGCTTAAAATAGAGACAACTCCGGCCCGTTAAGCTCCATCGGAGAATGTAGGTGGATAAATTTCTGCGCTGTCGCCGTGTTGTTTCGGGCTGAGTGAGATCCCGATCCCCTGATGCTAAAGGCGAGTCTCCAAAATGCCGCCCTCCGCAAACGTGCCCGGGCCTTCGGTCGCCTGGTCCGTCATTCCGCCGTCAGTCCCCAAACCGGCCAAAGCTATAAGCCACAGTTAGTCAGTAATGGGCAGCTTGGTTTGACTTTCATCGGCCATGCCAGCTTCTTTCTCCAGATGGGCGGTCAGAACATCATCATTGACCCCAATTTCGCCCGATGGCTTTTTGTGTTGAAACGTCTCCGACGGCCTGGCATTCAGCTACGAGATCTGCCACCCATTGATCTCGCGCTGGTAACCCATGCCCATTTCGATCACCTACATCGGCGCTCACTGCGCGCGATTGCACAACGTGCAAAACGTCGTGGAAAGTCACCGGTCATTGTCGTTCCCCATCACGTTCTGGACCTGGTTTCGGATCTCGGGTTTAGTGATGTTGTCGAACTAGATTGGTGGAACAGCTATCGGCACCGCACCGTGACCATCACGCATGTGCCCTCACGGCATTGGGGCGCGAGAATCCTGAAGGACTCACATCGCGGGTATGGCGGTTACGTGCTCCGCGCCGGCAAACATTCTGTTTATCATGCAGGCGATACTGCCTATTTTTCGGGATTCCGCGAGATCGGACGGCGCCTTGCTCCTGAGCTGGCTTTGCTGCCCATCGGGGCGTATAACCCACCATCGTTCCGCAACGTCCACGCGGATCCTGGCGACGCGACCCGTGCTTTTCTCGACCTCAATTCGCGCTGGATGGTTCCCATGCACTATGGAACGTTCCGGCTTTCTCATGAGCCGATCGATGAACCTCTGCAGCTTTTGGAGCAGGAAGCCCGAGCCGCTGGGATAGAAGATCGAGTGGTCGTGATGGAAGAGGGGGTCACGCAGTTTTTTTAGTATCTGACCATGTCATTTTTCAGCGAAAGTCACGCTTCGAAAATCGAGCATTTGTGTCCTGAGGTAGCGAACGCATTTAGCAAAGCACATTCCCTCATACATATTGCCCGTGCAATCTAGCTGCTGGCTATCTCAAAGTTACCCTAATCCATGCTTCAATTACTTCCCGCAATTCTCGCAAGCGCCCTTCAAAAAAGTGATCGGCAGCGTCAATGAAAACCAGCTTTTTCGGATCAGGCAGACCTTCGACTAAAGCTGCTAATTGATCTCTCGGGCCGAACTGATCTCTCGATCCACTCACAAAGAGCTTAGGCTTCCGACAATTTTGCAAGAAGGCTAGATCGTAACTGCGTTCATCAGCCGGAACCGCTGGAACCCCCAGTCCGATCACTGCCTGCACCCTCGCATCGGGGCACGCCGCTTGTAAACCAACTGCGGCTCCAAATGAAAACCCGGCGAAGATCAGTGGCTTATGAAACTGCTGATCGAGCCAGTCCAGCGCGGTGCGAACATCCTCAACCTCCCCAATTCCGTTGTCGTGGACGCCATGACTAAGTCCGGTTCCGCGGAAATTGAAGCGCAACACGGGATACCCAAAGCTGTTCAAAGCTTTCATTGTGTGAAAAGCAACTTTGTTATGCAAGGTTCCGCCATAAAGAGGGTGTGGATGGCAGACTAAAGCCGCGTGAGTTGCAACTCCCGACCCTTCATTAAGCAAAGCTTCGAGAGGGCCGGCTGGCCCATCGAGGAAAAGGGACCGAATTGTGGATGTTTCTGCCAGAGACAGTAATGTAGGCGTAGCTGTCTCAACCTGCAACCCCTGCCTCGCATTCTTTTGTATTCCTCGGGTGAGTTATGCTGTCCGGCATGGACGTCGTCTCGCTAACCCGCCAACTCGTCGACATCGAATCCATCACTGGGAATGAGGCCCGCGTTGGCGAGTTCCTGCACGCTGAACTGTCTCGCCTCGGATATCGCGTCAACAAAATGAAGGTCCGCGACGATGCTTTCAACGTCTGGGCGACGTCGGCGGAACATCCTCAACCCGCAGTCGTACTCTCAACGCACATGGACACCGTTCCACCGTTCATTCCGTCTTCAGAAGATGAAATTCGCATTTTCGGTCGTGGCTCCTGTGACGCAAAGGGAATTATCGCTGCTCAGATTGGAGCGGCAGAGCGGCTTCGCAGGAATGGAATCTACGTTGGGTTGCTTTTCGTTGTCGGCGAAGAGCGCGACAGCCAGGGTGCAAAAGTCGCGAACACCCATTCCCCGGGCAGCAAATTCTTGATTAACGGCGAACCTACGGAAAATCAAATCGCACGAGCCTCAAAAGGAACACTGCGCGTGCAGATCACGGCGGAGGGCCGCATGGCGCATTCTGCCTACCCACAATTGGGCGAATCCGCAATTGAGAAGCTGCTCGATGCGTTACAGAGGCTGCGCGCCATCCCCTTACCATCGAATGCGGATATTGGACCCTCTACGTTGAACATTGGGATCATTTCTGGCGGTCGCGCTCCCAATGTAATTTCAGATCATGCTCAGGCAGAACTTCTGTATCGCCTGGTCGGCCCGACTCAGCAGCTCCGCCGGCAAATAGAAGATGCCGTGGCAGGTCTCGCCAAAGCAGAATTCGGCCTTGAGATTCCGTTTCTTCGCTTGCGAACTTTCGATGGACTTCCGTCCATGGTCGCCGCCTTCACTACCGACATTCCTTCTCTCAGTAACTGGGGTGAGCCGCTGCTGGTCGGCCCCGGTTCGATTCATGTAGCCCACACAGAACGCGAATACATCGAAAAGAAACAACTCGAGACGGCGGTCGATATGTACTGCACACTCGCAACGCAGCTCATGAAGGCATAGCACTTGTGCGCAGCAGCGCTGAGAAGCATCTACCCACTCCCGCCTGTACACTTAAGAGATGTCCACCCAGACCCTCAATTCCCTTTCCAAAGCCTCTTCTGCGTACTTGCGTTCTGCCATGCATCAGCCCATCGGGTGGCATGAGTGGAGTGAAGAAGCCTTCGCTAAGGCACAGAACGAGAACAAGCCCATTCTGCTTGATATTGGCGCGGTCTGGTGTCACTGGTGCCATGTCATGGACCGGGAATCTTATGACAACCCAGAGATCGCCCAGATCGTGAACGAGCGATTTATCCCCATAAAAGTCGATCGCGATGAACGCCCCGACATCGACAGCCGCTATCAAGTTGCAGTGAGTTCGATCACTGGCCAGGGGGGATGGCCGCTCACCGCATTCCTCACCCCGCAGGGAAAGCCATTCTATGGCGGAACCTATTTCCCTCCCGACGATCAGTACGGCCGACCCAGCTTCAAACGCGTGCTGCTGGCGATCTCGGATGCTTACCGTGACAAACGGAGAGATGTCACTGAGCAGGCGCAGATGGTTGAGAATGCAATTTCCAGCGCCGAGTCGTTCTCCGGAAGGCGTGCACAGTTTTCGCCAAGCGTCATAACTGCGATCGTCGATTCCGCGATAAAGATGTTCGATCCCGATCAGGGCGGCTTCGGTTCGGCGCCGAAATTTCCGCATGCTTCTGCCATTGACCTGGTCATTGATCAATATGTTCGCTCGGGTGATGACAAACTGCGCCGAGTCTTCGTGACCACATTAGAAAAGATGGCTCAGGGTGGAGTTTACGATCAACTAGCTGGTGGCTTTCATCGCTACTCTGTTGATGAGCGCTGGGTCGTGCCGCACTTCGAAAAAATGTGTTACGACAATTCTGAATTGCTGAAGAACTATGTTCATGCATATCAGGTAACTGGCTCGGAATCCTTTGCCGGGGTGGCGCGCGACATTATTCGATGGATGGATGAGTGGCTCAGTGATCGTGAGCGTGGCGGGTTTTATGCATCGCAAGATGCCGATTATTCGATGGACGACGACGGAGACTATTTCACATGGACATCGCAAGAAGCACGCGCCGTGCTCAGCGAAGAGGAAGTCCAGGTTGCGAGTTTGCATTACGACATTAACGAGATTGGCGAGATGCATCACAATCCCGCCAAAAACGTGCTTTTTGTAAGGGCGTCTTCCGCAGAGATCGCTAAGCGCCTGAATCTGCCAATCACCAAGGTCGAAGCCCTGCTGCAATCTGCGAAGCAGAAAATGTACGCCGCCCGCTTGAAGCGCCCAACTCCGTACGTGGACAAAACTGTTTACACGGGATGGAATGGGCTCTGCGTTTCTGCTTATTTGAGCGCAGCCAAGGCGCTCGGTCTCGATGCGGCCCGCCATTTCGCTTTGCGGTCTCTGGATCGCATCCTGGCGGAAGGTATGCTATCTAGCGGCGAGATTATTCGCGTTCTGGCGTACTCGGACCCTCATGCAGAGCCACGTCAGACCGCCGGAGTACTCGACGATTATGCATTTACGGCGGTGGCTTGCCTGGACGCTTACGAATCCACCAGCGATCTTAGCTATTTCGATTTCGCCCGGCGCATCGCGGAAAAGATGCTGGAACTGTTCTGGGATTCCAGTGAGGGAGCATTCTTCGATACTGCCGAGAATTCGCGCGAAAGAGCTCTCGGGGTTTTGGGTACACGGCGGAAGCCATTTCAGGACTCACCCACTCCCGCAGGGAACTCGGTCGCAGCGATCGCTTTACTTCGGCTGCATGCGTATACGAACGATGACAGTTACCGGGAAAAGGCCGAGAAAACGTTGGAGGTTATGGCAGGAGTTGCCGGTCAGTACGGACTTTTCGCAGCGACCTATGGCATTGCGAGCGTTCTTCTCTCGGAACCTCACACGCAAGTGGTTGTGATGGGCGCTGACGAGTTAGCTCAGCAACTCTGGAGAGAGGCAGTGACTCCGTTTTCGCTCACCACGGTCGCATTGCGATTCGATTTCGACAAACTGGTTGCGTCTAACCTACCTCAGGGGCTAGGGGAGACACTTCCGAAACTGCCGAACGTAAGAGAGCAGAAAACCGCAGCGGTCATCTGTAGCGGCTTCGCATGTCAGCCGCCGGTTAACGACCCACAACAACTCGCGACGACGCTGCGACACCAGTTGCAGGCTCACCGCTAATTGGCACAAAAAAATGGCTGGGATTGCGGAGTGCAATTCCAGCCTACAAAGTCTAGCGTCTATTAAGCCCGACGTGATTTATCTCACGCCCGGTGGACGCAACGGCATCGGTGCTCCATCTTCTGCGACTGCAATCGTTGGCACCATTACCGCTGTATACGTGCAGAACAGACCTACCATCAGGATCAACATCCTGAACGCACGTTTCATGGGTTCGTTCTCCTTGTGCGGGTCCCCTGGGAGCGGAAACCCTAAGTGGTTGGAATTATAAGGGTGTTGTCAAGCAGAGTTACACGATTTCGGCCCCGGATTTCGGTCCCTTCCCGGCCGCAGGCTGCCGCGATTGTGAGTAGATGCTGAATTTTCAGCTACATACGAATCGCGAATGACGGTCGCGAAGCCTGGGTAACAAATCGTGACGGGGCGTCTTCGGTGTCTAAAAATGAGACAAGTTACCGATGAGATTGAAATCGTGGTGTTGGCAAGGTGGGCAGTACGCTCGAGCGAGGCGAAGGAGTTTCCTGCATAAAGTTTTGTCCGGAGTACGTCTCCAAATCAGCGTCTGCCGATGTCTTGGAGAAAGCGCGATCCACCATGCCTTCGAACATTGGGATTAACGAATCAGCCGAAGCAGGGTGTTGCAGATCACTCAAGCTTTGCTCCCAGCGTTGGGAGACCAGCGCTGTAGCTACGGTTTGTACAGATTTCGACTTCACCGCCATGTAGCCAAGCCAAATGAGGACCGCGCAGGTATAAGAGAACGTTCCGATGAGGCCCAAGACCGGATCGTAAATCAAGCCGCCCACATACAAGGCACTGCCGGCCAGCTCCGCCGCGGCAAAAACTCCAAAGCCTGACGCAATACCGAAACTATGCTGTCTCCAGGAAACGTTTAGGTAGCGGGAGAAGAACAGGAGGAACAGAATCAGCCCGCATTGAATCACGCGCACACAGCGTTGCATGGTCGCAACCGCCAGAACGATTGGCGATTGGCCGCCGGAACTGGCAATGGCTACAACCAACGCCACAAACAGCATCACCAAGGCTGCCCATTTGAACAGAACGGTACCCAGATCTTTCAGCGTGTGATAAGGCCGGAACACATCGAGAAAGATCTCGTGGATGACCTTGAAGCCTATTCCCAAACTGATGGTCGCCCCGATCCAATAGCCGTAGAAGTAAAGTCCATAGCTTCCATATTGGTGGATGGGAAACAGCACCCCAAAATTGACCAGTTGGAAGAGAATATAGGCGAAAAAAACGGGAAACTTGCGGTGAAGCTTGCGCCAAATCATGACCCCGGCCAGAAATAGCTCTAGGGCAGGGTGGGAAATCCAGAGCACGAGCTGGATCTTGGCATTCACGGGGTTGCCAAGGAACGGAGGACTAAGGGCTCCGGCCTTCTACTAACACTAGCAGGTCTAGTTCAGGGGTCAATGAACCAAAGTAACGTGACGTCGCAGTTACTAATGGAATGAGAGCTGTTGGGTCCAAAGGGGTTGGCTGCGACTACATCTCCGGATTAGCCTGAATATAAGCCCGCATCATGCGTACTTCGTAGTCTTTTTCCGTTAGATCGTGCAGCAAAAGGTCACGTAACGAAACCACGCCAACCAGTTTCTTGCCATCGCAAATCGGCAGATGCCGGAATCCATGTCTTCGCATGAGGAGCATGCAATTTTCGAGCGTTTCGGCAGGATCTACGGTCAGCGGATCTGCGGTCATCACGTCTTCCAGCGGTGTATTTCGCGGGTCACGGCCTTCGGCAACCACCCGCTTCATGAGATCGCGTTCGGAAAAGATCCCGACTAGAAGTCCGTCTCGCAGTACCGGGACTGCTCCGATGTTGCGCGCTACCATGGCTTGCGCAACTTCGAACACAGTCTGAGCGCCGTCTGCCCTGTACGTATCCTGATTGTTAATCAAGTCGTAAATCCGCACGTCGCACCTCCACATTCCTCAGACGCGGGCGTGAGTATATGACGAAACCACCCCGTCGGAAAGAGGGGAAAAGTATGTATTTAGCGGAGTCGTTGCCTACCGCACACTCGACGAGTCCCGATCTTGGCCCATAAACACGAGGTAGGAACAGGCCCAAAGTGCCGTCGGAATGCTGCCCCGAGGCTGACTTGTAAGAATGATGTTGTAGTCATCGGTGGGCTGCAGCTCCTCCAGCACAGACCGCTTCTGCCCTGGTTGCACCGTGGCCAAATACGATAGGAAACGATATAAGTCTGGCCCGCCGGAGTAATCTTGGCCGGCAAACGACATGTCGCTGTTCTCGCCGGCAAAGTGCCAGCTTAGCGAGGCTGCAAGCGCTACTGCGTTCTCATACGCGCTTTCAGAAATCCCCCCAAGGTCGGGATTGTCAAAGACTATACGCAGCTTGCGCTCGTCCTCGCGACTAAACTCGCGCACCTTGAGCGAACCCGATTTTGCAGTTGCCTTCCAGTCCACATGACGTGCGGAATCTTCCGGCATATATTCCCGAATCCGATACAGGTCGTATCCGCGTCCACGTACAAAACTGGCAAACTCGCCGGTGATAAGCGGGAGTATTTCGAAGAAGTCATCGGTCGGTTCCACTTTCGGGTAGACAATAAGTTCCCGCGCAAGAGTGATGCGGCGCATCTTTCTCAAGAACGCAAACGGAAACCTTGTTGCCAAGCCGAAGCTTTCCTGCCGATATGTGCCCCGCTGCTCAAAGCGAAGTTGCAGCTCCGCTTTCACTTCGCCCTGCGCAGGGACATAGGGGAAGAACACCGTGCCTTCGAAAATCTCTTTGGGTTTTTCGATGAGGATGCTCTGCGACTTTGACCAGGAGAAAAAACGTTTAGTGCTCGACTCCTCCTCTCGTATCCATTTCCAGCGTTTGTCTGTTTGATCTCGTCGCAGCGAAACTACACTGACAGAAAACGACGGAACCCATTTTCTGGGATTGCGCACGACAATGTGGGCCGCCGTTGGGCGTCCCGCAAAGACGTGCTCCGGCAAGTGCACATCGACTTCAAGATCACGCAATACGATCGCAGAGGCTACGCCCGAGGCCAGAATAGCCGCCAACATAGCGGCCACGACGATATAGAGCAGGTTGTTGCCGGTGTTCAGCGCGGCCACTCCTATGAGTAGCACCATCAGCACATAAGCAATTCCAACTCGCGTGACTTCGTAATCCAGCGCATCCCTGATTTGTGCAGCGGCAACCCGTTTCGCCAGGTAAGGTACAGTCGTAAGCCCGACAATGACCGCAAGAAGCAGGGCGGCTGTGGCGAGAATTAATGTCGCCCACAGATTTCCTGATTCTCGAGAAACGGTAGAAAAGAGTGCGGCGCCGAAAGCCAGGATCAATCCGGCAATTGCCAGCAGAAACCGAACCCATACCTCAGGAATGTTTTCGTGGAGTAACTGGCTCAGGCTCCGCGAACCAGCGGTTGGGTTATAGGAGGCTGGCAAGTTCAGGTCCTCAGCGCGAGGTTAGCATTGTCCCGAAACACCTTCAATCATCAGTCTGGTTGCTGCATCTGGCGTACAAGCTGAATCCCACCCTGCGGTAGAGGCATCTTTATATCGGTATGACGAAAATCCATATTCCAACTCCTTTGCGGCAGTATGCCGGCAAACAAGCGGACGTGACGGTCAGAGCCGAAACGGTAGCAGAAGCCCTGTCTGCGCTCGTTTCCCAGCATCCTGAGCTGCGTCGCCATCTTTATACCGATGACGGTAAACTTCGCGCCTTTGTCAACGTTTACGTCAATGACGAGGACGTTCGCTACTTGCAAAAAGAGGCTACGCAGCTAGGCGAGAGTGATAGTATTTCCATTGTTCCGTCCATCGCGGGCGGCTGGTTCTAACGATGGTATCTGACACCAAAATGACACGAATATTCACCTTCCACTGTTGTCGCTGCTTGTGTTGCTATCCTGTCTGCTGTTGATCCTCGATAAAATTTAAAAAACAGGTTTTGAGGTTCTTTATGGCCACTACCATTCAACCGCCACCCGACACTGCCGCTCTGAATAACGATGAGATACTGCGCTACTCGCGCCACCTGATCATGCCCGAGGTCGGCATGGAAGGGCAGCAAAGGCTCAAGGCAGCGCGCGTACTGTGCATAGGCGCAGGGGGCCTAGGTTCTCCCCTCGCGCTTTATCTCGGAGCGGCAGGCGTGGGCACTTTGGGCATCGTCGATTTTGACGTGGTGGACTATACGAATCTGCAGCGTCAAATTATTCACAGCACCGCCGATGTGGGCCGCAAAAAGCTGGAATCCGCTGCGGAGAAGCTGAAAGCTCTCAACCCGTTTCTCAACATCCGTACTTTTGAAACGAAACTGACCAGTGAGAATGCTCTGGAACTGTTTCGAGAGTTCGACATCATCGCGGATGGCACCGACAACTTCCCCACCCGTTATCTCGTCAACGATGCCTGTGTGCTCACGGGCAAGCCAAACGTATACGGATCGATCTTCCGTTTTGAAGGTCAGGCGAGCGTCTTTGCAACGGAAGAAGGACCGTGCTATCGCTGCTTATATCCTGAACCGCCACCACCAGGTCTTGTTCCATCGTGCGCCGAAGGAGGCGTGCTTGGAATTCTGCCGGGATTAGTCGGGGTTATCCAGGCGACAGAAGTCATCAAGCTCATCATTGGCAAAGGCGAGCCGCTGATCGGACGCTTGTTGCTCGTGGATGCGCTCGGAATGAAGTTTCGCGAATTGAAGCTGCGCAAAAATCCTGATTGTCCGGCGTGCGGCACCCATCGCACGATTACAAAGCTGATAGACTACAACCAGTTTTGTGGAATTCGTGGCGAGGAGAAAGCCGTGGAAGCAGCGATACCGGAAATTCAAGTCGAAGAATTGAAGCGGCGTCTGGATGCCGGAGAAGACATTTTTGTCCTCGATGTCCGCGAGCCCCACGAGTATCAAATCTGCAATATCGGCGGACATTTGATTCCGCTGAATGATCTGCCGAAGCGCATCAACGAACTGGATTCGAGCCGTGAGATCGTCGCGCACTGCAAGATGGGAGGCCGGAGTGCGAAAGCGGTTCAGTTCCTGCGCCAGGCGGGATTTCAAAAGGTTCACAACCTGAAGGGCGGAATTCTCGCGTGGGCCGATCGCATCGATCCCACTATGCCGAAGTACTAGGATTTGCTATCAATCGAAAAAGGGAGCGCGAGTGCGCTCCCTTTGCTCTTTCGCTGTGGTCTTATTTGCTCGCGCCGTTAGCTTCCGCGTTTGCCGACTCATCTCCCATTTGCAAGGCGTACTTCCGGCCGCTGAAACGAACTTCTGCCAACGACTTGGTCCCGTCACCGTTATTCTTGACCACGGCCGAATCATTGCTTGCGGCTTGGCTCAGGTCAACCAGCTTCGCGGGCGTTGTGGCGATCACCTTCTTGCCCTTCAAAATATTCACTTGCACATTTGAGCCGGTGCCTTCCCACTGCACCGAGTAGTCGCCTGCCGGAAGCGCTTTGCCATTCACCGTTAAGTCACTCATTGTCTGCAAGGAACCCTTGTTACTGGATGCGAACACGCTTGTTGCCAGCAGCAACAACAGTCCGAGCAGCATGCCCTTCGAAACGTTTGCGAACCTCATGCGATCTCCTTTTTTCTTCCCGAATCCCGTCGGGAACGGATCTGGGCGGCCTGGACTTTTCTCCCGCGAAAAAACTTGCGTTTGTCCGCCGAAGGCCTACAATTGCTGCCGCGGGGTTAGGAAGAAAGCACAAGCGTAAAACGCCACTGCTCTCTCCTCGAGGGATTGCGCTCACCTGGGCCGCCAAACCGAGCGTGAGTTCAGTCCCTTAACCCCTTAAACTTTTTCCTAGCCGGGCTGCCTGCCTGGCTTTTTCTGCAATGTCACCTGATACGTTGCGATCTTTTGAAAAGTTCCATCCTTGCTGTTCACCAACTTTGACGGCTCATGCCCGTCATCGTTAGCAAATCATCGCAGCACAGCATGTAAATGTTTTGTTACGCGCGGGCACAATTGCGCACCAATGTTTACATCTCTTCATCATGGCTTTCATTCAACAAGGTTCTGTGCGTTGACGCGCTAAAATTGCGCTATGAGGATTACCAGCAGGCGCAAGGCAGCGATCACCTTCCTCGTGGTCGGCATTAGCCTGGCAGGTGTCGCGATCGCAGTTGGAATGGGTTGGATCATTCTCAACTGGCGGGAAGGGGTCAAAGTTTTTCTCGGAATCATCTTTTTCGGCGCGATCAGCGCCGGCCTGGTGCTCAATACAATTTTTCTGCTGCGGGAAATCCGGCGAAACGAGCAGCACGACAGCTTCATCAACGCAGTCACTCATGAACTGAAGACGCCGATCGCATCCATTCGGCTTTATCTGCAGACATTGCAGCGTCGTGATGTTGAGGAAGGACAACGCCGGGAGTTCTATCGGTTGATGCTGGAGGATAGCGATCGCCTATTGGGTACGGTGGAGCAGGTGCTGAGGGCCGGCATGGCTGGCCAGAAGAGGCGAGGTCGCCAAACAACTGCAATTGATTTCAAAGATCTGGTGCGCCAGTGCGTGGAAGGCGCACGCACCGGATATCACTTGCCTTCAGAGGCGCTGAGGGTCGAAGACTCGACAGGCGGGAATGGAAATGTTGTCAATGGCGATCCAGAAGATCTGCGCACGGCAGTTTCGAATCTCCTGGATAATGCGGTCAAGTACTCCGGTCAGACCGTGGATATTTCCGTGCGAATCGAAGCTCCAGATGAAAAACATGTTGCACTTCGCGTGCAGGACCACGGTGTGGGCATTCCACCAGACGAACTGAAGCGTGTTTTCAAAAGATTTTATCGAGTACCGAACCGCTCGCTGGCCCATGTGAAAGGCACGGGACTGGGTCTCTTCATTGTGCGATCGATCGCGAAAAAACACGGAGGCCGGGTGTTTGCACAGAGCCAAGGGGAGGGCACCGGCACGACAGTTGTGCTGGAATTGCCGCGGAGTATGTCATGAGCCGAGTGCTGATCGTGGAGGATGAGGCCAATCTTGCGACCGGCCTGCGCTTCAATTTAGAAGCGGAGGGTCATTCCGTAGAAGTTGTCGGCGACGGCGAGAGTGCCCTCGAAAAACTGCTGGGACCAAGCAATAAGAAACAGCGACGGGAGAGCGCAACGCGGGAAGAATTCGATGCCGTTGTGCTGGATGTAATGCTGCCCGGGAAAGATGGATTTGCGGTCGCAACAGAGTTGCGCGCAGCGAGCAACTTTGTTCCGGTTCTAATGCTGACTGCGCGTGGACGTCCCGAGGATGTGCTGAAAGGATTCGCGTCCGGCGCGGACGATTATCTGGCGAAGCCTTTCGAGTTACCCATCCTACTGGCTCGCTTGCAAGGATTATTGCGAAGGCGTGAGTGGGCGCGCATGCATGCCAGAGATGCCTCGCACCGCTCACAACAGCCGACTACGGTAGCCGACTATGACGAGTTCTCGTTCGATGGGCGAGTGATCGATTTCGGAAAACTGGAATTGCGGGTGAACGGCAACACTATTCAGCTTACGTTAATGGAAGCGGAGTTGCTGCGATTTCTAATTCGCAACAGCGGGCGGGCCGTGTCGCGCAAAGCGATTCTGGATGAGGTGTGGGGGTTGCGCGAAGACACCGACACTCGAGCGATTGACAACTTTATTGTCAGATTGCGGCGCTACATCGAGGACAATGCTGCCAAACCACAGCATTTATTGACGGTCCGGGGCGTGGGGTACCGGTTCGTGCCGGAACCAGAGAACGCGTAAGAAGCAGGGCGTACATCATTAGGGCAGCGCCATTCATCTTAACCCGCTGTGTTTACCTCTCATCGTTACTTATCTTGTTTGTTCCTGTTTATTGCTGCTTTGTCCCTTCCAATCGCGGTTCACGCACAAAGCAACGATATTGCGCTGACGGTCGGCGGTTACGCCGAGGTCAGTAATCCTTTAAACCCGGGCGCCGCGCCTGCGATCGAAGCGTCCTATGCGCACCGAGTCGCTCACATCCCGCTGTTTGCGGTTTCTGCGGAATTGCCGGTTGCGGGTTCGTTTACTTCCTCCATACCAACTGTGAGCGGACTGACGATTGCCAAGAGCTACACGTCACTATTCATTACACCGGGAGTCCGCGTGAGATTGGCGCCTTCATTTCCGCTGTCGCCCTATATCGCGGCGGGAATCGGGTATGGACATTTCAATCGTGAACTGTTCACTGGAGGGACTAGTTCGGATGGAACCTTCGCAGTGGACATCGGTGGCGGCTTGGATTTGAAGGTGCTGCCGTTCATCAGCATTCGTGCCGAGATTCGAGACTTCAATACCGGCGGAATTGGTATTTCGACTCTCAGTTTTGGAAGGGAGAACCATCTGTTCGGAACGATTGGTTTGGCGGTACGGTTTTGAATTGCGATGAACTGTGTTTGTAACTGGAGAGCACACCGAGAATTCCCTTCCGGATTTGTAGGCTTATTACAGGGCGCAGCGCGGACCTTCTATTGAGTCCGCGAACCGCACTCATCTTCCCGAAGCCGACTGCATTCACGCTCCCCGACTGGTGAAGTGTAGGACCACGTGCTTGAGTTTTGCTGCGGGTCTGCGACTTCCTTGCTTGGCTTGCGAAGGGATGGCTTTTCCGTTGACTCACCCCCTATTCATGAGGACAACAAAGAAAGGGTTAACAGCCGTGGCAAAGAATGGTTGACAGAGTTCCACGAAGTGAGTTAACTCTCGTGCATGCAGAGAGTTCGATAGCAAGGGACGGTGTTTTGAGGGTTTTAAAACGTTTTAATAATCGGGGAGGTAAACATGTCCAAGCGTTGCGTTGTCACAGTTCTTTTCTTCTTGCTACTCGCAATCGGACTGGCGTGGGGGAGCATCAGCGGTGGTATCTCCGGAGTTGTTTCAGATTCGAGCGGAGCGGTCATTCCGGGTGCCAAAGTTGTTGCTACCAATGTAGAAACTGGCGTCAAAACCACGCTGACCACGGACGGCAAAGGTTTTTATAACTTCGCTTCACTTCCCATCGGCACGTACGATCTTGACATCACGCAGACCGGTTTTCGAAGTTATCGAAAGACTGGGTTAGTGATTGACGCCAATTCTGCGCTGCGCGCCGATGCCACTTTGCCCGTGGGCACGATCAATGAAAAAGTTGAGGTCAGCACCGACACGGTCCACGTAGAGACCGAGAGCACGCAGATGGGAGAAGTGATCAGCGGAAAAACGATGACGGCGGTTCCGCTGAACGGCAGAGCGTTCACGGACTTACTGGCCCTGCAACCGGGCGTTTCTCCGTATACGTCGACAGATACCGGGATGGCGGGGGTTAATGATCGTCCGGTCGATGGCGGCTTGAATTCGGGAAGCCAGTCGGTTAACGGACAACGCGAGGCGGCAAACGGGTTCATGGTGAACGGATCGAACGTGGAGGAAGGGAAGACGAACGGGGCGGCGATCATCCCCAACCTGGATTCGATCTCCGAATTCCGCATCATCACCAATAACTATGACGCCGAGTACGGGAACTATAGCGGCGGACAGATTAATGTAGTCACCAAGTCGGGCACCAACTCGCTGCATGGCAGCGGATTTGAGTTCCTGCGCAATACAGCGCTGGATGCGAAGAATTATTTCTCGTTGCCGACCGACCCGACGCCGGTGTTCCGGCAGAACCAGTTTGGAGGCACGCTCGGGGGACCAATCCGGAAAGACAAAACGTTCTTCTTCCTGGATTACCAGGCGACGCGGCAGACGCAAGCTCCGACCGTGAACGTGCAGATGCCATCGATAGCGAATTTCGGCGGGAACTTTGCGGATTCGGCGGATTCTCTAACGAATGCTGTGAACGGCCCGGGTTTTGCGGCAGTACTCAACCAGCGAATGAATCTTGGAAATGTGGTTTATGACGGGGAGCCGTACTATTTCGCGGGCTGCACGAGCCAAAGCCAATGCGTGTTCCCCAATGCCCAGATCCCGAAGAGCGCGTGGTCGCCGGTGGCTGTGAAGGTCCTGGCACTGGGTTTAATTCCGCAACCGAATGCGCCGGGGAATTTTTTTGAGACATCGGCATACTCACGGCATTTGCGCGACGACAAAGGCGGCGTGCGGATTGACCAGAACACCCGCTTCGGGACGTTGTTCGCATACTACTTTGCGGATGATTACTTGCTGAATGATCCGTATCCGAATAGCAGTGCCGGAAATGCAATACCGGCCGCCACCTTCGATTACAACGCGAGTACGGCTGGTCGCGCGCAATTGATCAACCTTGGAGACACGAAGAACTTCGGGGCCTATTCGGTGAATGAATTCCGCTTCAGCTATGTGCGCAACGCGTTGCATCTGGGAAGCCCGCAGGGAGGCGTTGGGTCAAATTACAGCCTGAGCAATCTGGGATTTGTGACGCCGTGGAATGCGGCGACAGGAGGAATCAGCCCGATCGTGCCCAGTCTCGAAGGCGTGCCTTCATTCGGGTTCAACAACTTTATTATCGGTATTCCGGAAGTTATCACGAAGCAATTCAACAATTCGTTTCAGTGGCTGGACAATTACTCCAAAGTCGTCGGGACGCATTCGCTGAAGTTTGGCGGCCAGTTTCACTATGACCAGATCAACGAGAGGAACCTGGCGGCGCCTAATGGGCAGTATGGATTTAGTGGCACGGAGACGGGGATTGATTTCGCAGATTTTCTCATCGGAGCACCGGACAGCCTGACGCAAGCCAGCGAGCAACTGCTGGATTCGCGCAGTAAATATTACGGGTTGTTCGCCCAGGACAGTTGGCGGGCGACTTCGAATTTGGTGTTCAATTACGGGCTCCGCTGGGAAGCCAGCATGCCGTGGTACGACACGCAAAATAAGACCGAGACATTCATTCCCGGCAAGCAGTCGGCGAAATTTCCTGGCGCGCCGTTGGGATACGTAGTGGCTGGGGATCCGGGAGTTCCGCGGACGTTGGGGCCAACTCAATGGCATAACTTCTCGCCGCGGCTCGGAATAGCTTATTCCCCGAGCGTGTCGTCAGGAGTGTTGGGCAAGCTCTTTGGTGGGCCGGGGCGGACCAGTATCCGCGCTGGGGCGGGACTGTACTACACATCGGTGGAAGACCTTTCGCAGTTCCTGGAAGTCGGCGATCCGCCGTACGGGCTCTACTATGGCAGCGCCAATCCTCCGCTGCTGGAAGCTCCGTATTTGATTCGCTCCAATGGGCAGAGCGTGGGGCAGCGGTTTCCATTCCCATTTCCTTCTTTGAATGTGTCGCCATCAAATCCGGATACGACTTTCCCCTGGGCTCAGGTTGAACCGCTTTCCTACGACTGGTCGTTCAATAACAAGAACAAGCTGCCCTATTCGGAGCACTATGAGTTTTCAATCCAGAGGCAGATTGGATCGAACTCAGTGATCACGGCCAGCTATGTAGGGAACCAGGGACATCGGCTGGTCTCGGCCGTGGAATCGAACCCGGCGAATCCGGCGGAATGCTTGTTCGTGATGAACAATACTCCAGCGGGCGCGCCGAGTTGCGGTCCTTTCAGCGAGACTCCGCCTTTCACGGTGAACGTGGTGAATGGACAGTCGATTGGCGTAAGCACGCCGTGGGTGCTGAACAACGGGCAGGTCGTGACGGCGGTGCGCCCGTTCGGCCCGCTGGTGGATACCAACCCGTGGGTCTCGACGGTCGCGAACTCCCGCTATAACTCGCTGCAGGTGAGCGCGAGCCACAACACGGGATCGCTGAGTTTCCTGGCGGGATACACGTTTAGCAAGTGCATGGATAACGCCTCGGGGCTGCAGGATTCGACGAATCCGTTCGACCCGCGGCTCAGCGAAGCCTTGTGCAACTTCGACGTGATGCACAATTTCGTATTCAGCTACGACTGGCTAATGCCATGGGACAAGTTTGTAAACTCAGGCTGGGCCAAGAAAGTGGTTGGGGGATGGAGCCTGTCGGGGGTGACGAACTTCGCGACTGGGTTGCCCATCAGCCTAAGCGAGGATGATGACAATTCGCTGATTGGAGCGAATGCAGCACCAGTGGATGTGCCGGACTATGCGCCGGGCGGGCCGGTGCTGGCAGACACCAATCCGCGTGACGGGAAGGCTTACTTCAACACGGGGCGTTTCAGCAACGAACAACTGGGGCAGTTTGGAACATCGCGGCGGCGATTTTTCCACGGCCCAGGTCTGAACAATTTCAATATGGCGCTCCTGAAGAGCACGAAGATTACTGAAGCGAAGGAACTGCAACTGCGTTTTGAAGCTTTCAATATCTTTAACCATGCGCAGTTTACGAATCCCTCGGGCGAAATCAATTCGAGTTCATTCGGAATGGTGACAGGAGCTCGGGATCCTCGAATTCTTCAGGTAGGGGCGAAGTTTCTGTTCTAGAGACAACTACGGAGGATCCGAAGGCCGAAGGAAAAGCACTCTAGCTCCCCGAACGGAAGGACCACGTCATGCCCCACGAATAAAAGGCGATGATGATCGCGACATCGAGCGCCAGGCCAAAAACGATGTAGAGAAGCGGCATGAAGAGTACGCTGTTTTGCAGGACCAAAGCTTGCAGAAGAATTTGAAAGGGCAAGAACACAGCGAGATGGGCCATGGTCACTGCGGTCAGCAAGGCCTTCTTCCACAAACCAAAGTCGAAGATGTAGTAGGTGAGACCGAATAACAACGGCACGACCGAGATCAGGCCGATAGCGGAGTTGGTCAGGGCTTCCATATAGCTGTCGGGAGTGTGTTTGAACTGCAGTGGCCAAAGTGCGAAATAAAGCAGCGCGCTGGCCTGAATGATGAGGACGGCGCGTCCGAGATAAACCACCGGAATGAAGTTCTTTGGGAGAAGGTAAGTCGCGGCGAAGAGAAGCAAGGTTACGATGCAGGTGATCGACCAGGTTAAGATATTGGGCAAGACAGGATCGATACGTAAGCAGGGAATCTCCAAGTGAAACGCGCTGAACCGATGAACTGCAAATTCAAGTCGTGCGTGTAACGGCAGGCGCGGAAGCCACCAGTAGAAGAGTTGTCCCCACCAGCGGCAAATCCTCGGTAAAAAGATGAGCCAAACGGAAGAGAAAAAGAAAAATAGGGAGATGGCTGTGACCAGGTTCATCGGCCCGAGATGAAATTGTGCCAAGGCGCGGTGCATCGGAATCACGCCGCCCCGATGTCCGCGGGCAGGAAGTGGAACGGCGATGGTTGTACCCTGCGCGGTGGGCATCTTCAAAACTCCTTAAAAAAGCCGAAAGTACTACCGCCGCGGTTGTAAAAGGGACTGTGATAGTAGTCGACGATAAAGTTCAATCCCCAGTTTGTGCCCATCCATTTGCGCCAGGTGACAGTCAAGGTCTGGCTTTGAAACTGTGTGAGGGTCGTGGTCGGTCCGATGAGTTGATAAGCTTCTTCGCCGACACCGGCCCGAACAACGATGAATTGGTGCTTATCGCGGCCTTGCGTCAGGGCGACAAAACCGGCGGGAGCAAAAATTGTTCCTGGATTGCTGACGTTGAAATAAAGGCCTTCTTCCACGATCCATGGTTTCGCAAAATAGTAGGTGCTGCCGAGATAGAAGATATGGTCGCGGTGGACATCCTTGGCAGCATAGTATCCAAACCCGGCGGTGGTGATGAACTGCTTTCGGCCCATCCATTTCTTATTGAGAAACGCATCCGTTCGATAGCGAGGCCAGAAGAATCCTCCTCCACTGGTTCCCATAGTGAGGGATGCGTACCAATCGGGATTGAAGGTGTGTGAATCGCCGACTGCAAGATACGCGCCGGCATCACCGAACTCGTGCTGCACGTTGAGTTCGCCATTCCAAACGTCGCTTCCGTGCGTATAGACGGCCTTGGTATAGCCTCCGGCCCAGTACCCATAGCCGTTCGTGAGGCCGAGATAGCTGCCGCCGGTTTCGATGTAGCTGTCGCGAGCGGTGGCAGCGGGAGTTTGTGAGACCACTGCGTTGGCGGTTACTGCAGAACTGTTTGCGCTCTCCGTCGTTTGGGCTTGCGGCGACAGAGCGGCCATGGTTGTGAACAGCCAAATGGCGGCGGCTTTGAGTAGGAGGCAAGGTTTCATCGGAGTAACTCGGATTGAACTTGAAGGTGCGTGCCTTGCTGGGCGATCACGATCCAGGCTTCCCCGTCGCGTTTGATTTCTGCAGACCCACGCAAAACTTTTGGCTTGGCAAATGTCGCAACCGGGAAGCGCCACGCGAAGTGTTCGAGAGTCTGTGGATGAGACGCCTCGAGGGTCATCACCTCGCCGTCTTCTAAGAGCGACCATTCCACACGCTTACGGGACGTCAGAAAATTGGCGAGGTCGGTCATGGTGTACCAACGAAAACGGGTTTCTGCCCGCAATTTTGCGGTAGTTCCCAGCCAATTCATGACAACGGTCTTGTACGGCATAATGCCTGGCGGGTGGAAATAAACCAAACGAACAACGCGCTGGTCTGCAGCGAACTGAGCGACCGCCTCAAGCCACGCCTGCACTTCGGCATCGGAAAAGCCGTCCGGCTTCATTTCTTCAAAGGCGGCAGCGCGATCCAGATGAAGGATGGGAAATTCCCACATGATCTGGCTCTCGCGGACTCCATCACGATAACCCTGGGTCGGTCCCATTCCCGAATTGCCGGTGAAGTAGTGGGCGATAAAGCCGTGCTGTTCGAGCCATTGCGTGACCCACGGTGGCTGATCGCCCATGGGAGCGGAGTACTCAAATACCTGCTTACCACTGACATGCTCGAGAGCAGCCTTGTTCATCGCCAGCAGCGGTTCCATATCTGCGGGGTTGTCGGTCTCAATGTGGGCAGCGAAGTAGTCGTGGATCCATCCACCGTGACTTCCGATCTGATTGCCTGATTTTGCGTAGTACTGGAGAAGTTCGGAACTGAGTGGATTGTGCTCGGCGTCGAAACCAAGATGATCTCCAAATGCTCTTGTATCAGGCCCGGCGGTGATGTGGATCGAGTAGGGGCCCTGTTGCTGGAGCGCCGTCCACGATTGCAGCTCCTGCAGGGGGCGGATGGCAGCGTTGGAGTCCACGTGCCAATTTAGTACGAGGCCTCCGATTCCATCGGGTACCGCCATCAGACAAGGCAAGGAGAGCGTGTGTTCCGCAAAGTACTTGAGGAAGGCATGAAGCAGCAGGCCATCGGTGCGCGACTTCAGGTATCCCAGAGGCAAGTTGACGAAAAGCACCGAGCCTTTCTCGAACTTGTGTTCGCCCGCGACCACGCCTGCGTCGGAATGAAGCAGCAATTGTCCGGTGTAGTTCCTTGAGGTGACAAAACTGGGATACTTTACGTCTCCATATTTGTAGCGGCGCAATTGCGTCTCGAAATTCCCGCCAGGGCTCTCGCTGATAAAGGGGTAATACTTGCCGGGTGGAATGCTTAGTTCGCGAAAGATCGTCACATCGCCCGCGACACTTGCCCAAGAGATGGTCTTGTCTTTCAGGTTGTCGTATAAAGCGTACTCGGTTCCGGCCAGATCGGAAGTGCGAGAGTGACCGATGGCGTACTTGCCCTCGGGCGAGAGGGTAGCAGCGTCGTAGACCAGCATCAGTTTGCCGCCGCCGGCCACAAATCGGCGAACCGCAGCGATGAAGGCATCGCTGCCTTGCTTGTGAATCGAGTCTGGAAGAATGACACCGGCAGCGAAGGGCTCCGCAAAGAAGGGGCGGATAAATTCCGAATCGTGCATCGGGGTCACGTGGAGACCTTCTTCGCTGGCCGCATCGGTCCACATTGTGACTCGCGGGTCGATGAAGCTAGTCTCATCGGGGAGCAGGAGCAAAAGACGGTCAGCGGAGACGGACGAGTCTTGGGAATCGGATCCTCGCGCTGCAAAAGCAGGCGCCAGATCCAGAACTGCAATCAACGCGAGCAAGAACACGATCTGGGATTTACGTTTCACAGGCTGCTCACTACCTCTCCATGCTCGCGGGCCCAAACTGAGCCGAAAACCACAACCCCGCTAGCAACTTTCATACGCAACGCGCTTACGGTACTGAGGCGCTGCGGTTCGCCGCAATGGGTGCCCCCTCCAATGGAGGCTTCGCGTTCGGCGATGATGGGGCCGTGAATGCGGCAATTTGGGCCAATCACGAGATTTCGTTCGCTGATAAGACTTCCTTGCACTTGCGCTCCGGGATTGATGAACAGATCGTTTTCACTCTTTACAGAGCCATACACCCGGGCGCCAGAGCCAATGTGCAACTTGCCACGCACTACCAGGTTGCCGTGGAAGGTCTCGCGCGATGGAATCTCGAAATCGCCATCGTGCAGCGTACGTTTCGGTATAGGTGCTGTGTTCGGTGGATCAACTGTAGGCGCCGCGGAGGTCTCAAGTGGCTGGCCGAAATCGATGCGTGGCGCATTTAGTCGCACGAATGTACAGCCGCTCGCCAGTTGAATGCGGGAATCGGATGACACACGCGCTTGCAGTGTGCAGTTCTCTCCGGCGCTGAAGCCGCCACTCGAATGTGCCCAGCGCAGCAGGCTGCTTCGTTTGCCGAGATATATGTCCCCGTCGGCGAGCAGAGCGCGGTATTGGTTGTTTTCGCCAGCGACTAAGCCTGCGAGAGAATATATGTCCTTTGCGAACCTCGCATATGATGTAAGTACGAGGTCCGTGGCAGAAGCGATCAGAACGGAACATTCCCCATTTTGCAGAGGCAAGGCCATGGCATCGTTGCCGTTCGCAAGAACGATGTAGCCGGTGCCATCCGCGAGGATGCCAGTTGCGTTCCGCCCAGAACTTGCGCACTCCCGCAGTACGGACTCAAGAGGCTGGATGTAGGTACGAAAGCTGTCAGCAAAGTAGCGAATTTCGCCCGCGTGCTGTTGAATGATGGAAAGGGGGACAGCATCGGAATGCCCAAGCAGTTCGCGGATTGCGGGGATCAAAGGAACAGACAGTAGTGCGCAGGCTATTATCAGCAAGCTCGCAACTGCAGCAAAAGGATTCACGACGCCGCCTTCCGGAAACGCTCGGTCTTGTCCCAGTGAAATTCGGCGCGGGTTAGCCAATCTTTGACCTGCGAAAAAGCAGCACGGGAAACCGAAAAGATGCTGACCGTGAATCCAAAGATCAGAAAGGGCAGCAGTTGAATGCGCTTGCGATTTCCGTCGAGGCGCACGGCCGCGGCGATTTCGAAAAATGCAGCAAGATTGCCGATGGCCGCGTAGGCGGTCACCGAGAGCACGGCGATAATTCCGTTGAACTCCGCAATGCCGCGATAGAAGACGGCGAGAGCTAGAATCCAACCCAGAAGCGTGACCGGGGCCATGGCATAGACGCCGAGCAGGAGCAAACCATCAACGCGTTCCCGCAGCGTCGCGCGATGTTTGCCGAATAGTAAGGGTAGGGCGTACGTAACCATTGCCTGGTTGTGTCCTTTGGCCCAACGCATGATTTGCTTGATTCTCACTTGCCAGGTTTCTGGAACTTCCTCGTAGCACTCGGCACGGTTCTGATAAACCGTTTTCCAACCGTGCAACAAAAGGCGGTAAGTGAGATCAGTATCTTCGGTGAGAGTGTTGTCGTTCCAGCCGCCGATCTCTTTTAAAGCACTGCGACGAACTCCGGCCACGGTGCCGCCATGTTGCGGAACCAGGCGCAGGTTCATGCGAGCTTGTTGATCGACCTGGTAGCCCCCGGACCGTTCGAGATCGAGAAGACGCGTAAGAAGGTTCGCGCCAACATTGAGGGGCACGACCCGACCCATTACTCCTCCCACCTCCGGATCGAAGAAGGGTGCTGTCAACTGTTTGATCAGGCCGGCTCCCGGAATGTAGTCCGCGTCGAAGATGAGGATCACTTCCGTGTCGACCAACTCCATGGCGTCTTTCAGCGCTGCTGCCTTTCCGCCCTTGCCGTCGGTGCGATGAAAGGGACGAATGCGCCCCGGATATCGCTCGACAAATTCGTCAATGATTTCCCGAGTGCGATCGGTGGAGCGATCGTTGACCGGAACAATCAGCATCTTGTCGGCCGGGTACTTACCTTCGATCAGTGCAGCCAGAATGTTGGCCACGACTTTTTCTTCGTTATGAGCCGCGACCAGGACGGTAACCGCTGGCCAGTCGGCCGTATCAATGTCGATGTAAGGGTGCCGCTGGAAGCCGAAGAGGCGGTTCAGGGTGAACCAGTAGTGACGTATGGTGTAGACGCAAATGATCGCGACGATGATGTAGAGAACGTAGATCATTGCGTGTAATCACCAGAGAACTGCATCATTTTCCTGCTGTGGCGCTTTGTGCTGCGGCTTCCGGCAAGTCGCTTTTTCTGCGACGGGGCTGCGGGCGCGGAGGAAGTTTGAATTCCTTGCCGGGCTCCAGCAACGGAGTTTTGTTCTGATGCCAGCGGGCGACGGCTTCCACGATCCGTTCTGAGCCGTGTCCATCGCCATAAGGATTCTCGCCTTGCGACATATCCAGATAGGCGTCGGCGTCATTCAAAAGGTGTTCCGCTTCGTTCACGATGTTTTCGCGAGACATGCCGATGATTTTCGCAAGACCGAACTGCGAAGCTTCCGGGCGCTCAGTAACCTTGCGAAGCACGAGAACGGGTTTGCGGAACGTCGGCGCTTCTTCCTGCACCCCCCCGGAATCGGTGAGCACAAGGAAACAGCGCTGCAAGAGGCTGACAAAAGTGATGTAGTCGAGCGGTTCGGTAAGGTGAATCCGCTCCGCGCCTTTTAGCAGGTTGTTTACAGTGCTGCGCACGTTGGGATTCATGTGTACGGGATAGATAATGCGAACATCGGGATACTTCTGCACCAGGTCGCGGAGAGCGAGACACATATTTTCCTGGTCGGCGCCTAAGGACTCGCGTCGGTGCGACGTGACAAGTACGAGACGGCCTCCGTCGATGGGAATGTCGGCGAGCGGCGTGCCTTCCCACGAATGCGGCAGACTGCTGAGCGCGCGCAAAGTGTCCACAACTGTGTTACCCGTGATGACAATCTTGTCGTTGGGTACTCCTTCAGCCAGTAAGTTGTCGCGGGAGAGCGCAGTGGGCGCGAAATGTATTTCGGTCATCACGGACACCAGACGGCGGTTCACTTCTTCGGGGAACGGATTGTAGATATCGCGGCTGCGCAGCCCGGCTTCGATGTGGCCGACGGGAATTTTCGAATAATAGGCGGCTAATGACGATGCGAAAGCCGTAGTGGTGTCGCCTTGGACCAGCATCATGTGCGGCTGGAAACGATAGCAGGCATTTTCCACAGTATCGAGCACGCGGCAGGTCAATGAATTCAGCGTCTGGTTGGGACGCATCACGTCGAGATCGAAGTCGGGCTTGATTTTGAAAAGGTGCAGAGCGTGATCCAGCATGGTGCGATGCTGACCGGTGTGGACGACCGCGGTTTCAAATTCGTCGGAGCGGCGGCGTAATTCCTGAATAACCACGGCCAACTTAATGGCCTCTGGCCGGGTGCCTAAAACTGCGATAACTCGACACTTCATGCTGCAATTAACCGTACTTTCTCGTGTGCCTGCGTACACGGGACTTTGCATCGGTCAATGCCGATAACAGGCTCCTGAGCGTTCGGCTAATCTCAATGACTTTTCAGGAGGGCTAACTCCTGATTGTGGCGGGGCTTACGGGCACGGTAAAGATTACGGAGGTTACTTTCGGTATTAGAAATTCTAATTCTTGCATGCTAGTGGCACCGCACTCGAAATGCGGTACGATTTTGCCCGTTCTTCGAAGGCCAACGGCGGAGAACCGGCTCAATCATGTATGACTTCCTTCTCGTACTTTGCCAGACAACTGCGAATCTTTTCCAAGAGATGAGGGAAAAGAAACTCCTTCGGCAACCATAGCGTTATGTGTTCACACTCAACTGGCTCATAAGCACTCATGACGATGATGGGAAGGTTTGAATGCCTGACGCGAATCTCGCGGGCCAAGTCAAGGCCGCTTATGCCGGGCATCAGGAAGTCGGTCACCAGCAAATCAAAGTCCTCCTTTTGGAACGCATTCATGGCTTCCGCGGCGCTGGTAGCGGAAACGACGTAGTAGCCTTCCGCACGCAGAATGTCGGACGAAATGCGGCAGAGCATCTCATTGTCGTCCACTACAAGAATTTTTTTCATTCCGCCTCCTGACTGGCGGCAGAATTGGATGTGTCTAAGCAAGACCTGCTGAAGGCCAGCGTATTGTCTTCCTTTAGGTCGACGCGAACGCAGTCGCCGGCTTTGATCTGGCCGGTAGCCACCAAGTTGGCCAATCCATAAACAAGGTTACGTTCAATGACGCGTTTCAGGTGGCGTGCTCCATACTTGGGATCGGTGCCCTCTTGAAGCAACCAGTGCTTGACTTCCGGCGTGCATCGAAAGGTGAAGTGATTCGCGCCGACAGCATGAGTGATGCGTCGCTGCACTTTATCGAGTTCCAGTTCGAGTATTTTCTCCAACTGCTCCGCACGAAGAGTGCGGAAGACAACAACCTTGTCGAGTCGGTTCATGAACTCGGGAGAGAATTTTTTCCGAGCGGCTTCGGTCGCAGTGCGTGCGATTTTGTCGTCAAGGTTGATATCGGCGGCGCCGGACTGGGCTGCGAAGCCCATACCTCCTTCCGCCAGATGGCTCATTTCGGCGGCGCCGAGATTGGAAGTCATGAAGATCAGGCATTTAGATAGATCCACCTGGCTGTTGTCGCCTAGGGTAAGCGTGGCTTTGTCGAGGATGCCCAGCAGAAGCTGCCAGAGAGCTTCGGAAGCTTTTTCGATTTCGTCGAACAAAAGCAAAGAGAGTTTGAGACTCTCGGTGTACCAGCGGGACAGCGCCTCTTGGGTAAGGAGCGGAGGTGTGTGCATGTGGCCGATGTAGCCGGGAGGCGAGCCGATCAGTTTCGAAATCTCGTGATGTTCCTGAAATTCCGCGCAATCCACTTTAATAAACGCATGCGGATTATTGAAGAGAGCTTCGGCGAGGACCTCAACCACATAGGTCTTGCCAGAACCAGTTGGCCCAAGAAAAAGCAGATTCCCGACGGGACGATCCGGCGAGCACATGCCCGCCGTGAAAATCTGAAACAGCTCGACGACGGCCTCGATCGCGGCGTCCTGGCCAACGATCCTGCTCCGGAGAAAACGCTCGACTATTTTCGTGGCCTCGCCGCGCTGGGAAGCGTCCAGACATTCGACTTTGTCCTGAACGGCAGCGCTCATTTCATCCGGCATAAAAGCAGCCATTCAACAATCAAGCGGAGTGCAGCAAGACTTCTATCGGTTGGGCCGAGTTCAGTTTTTCCAGCATGCGCTCGAGTAATTTTTCCTTGCCCTTAAGTGCCTCTTTGAATTGGTGATGTTCTGCACGGGAGATCTCACGCAGCAGTTCGCGATGGTGTTCTTCGAGAATTTCCCGCAGGAGTTCACGTTCACTGGAGCTAATTGTGAGTTCCATGTTTGCCTCCCTCACGTGGTCAGCGTCACGCCACTTCGGCGGCACGTTTGATGGCAGCTAATGCCATGATCTTGGGCTGGACCAGCCGTACAAAATCTGACCATGCTAGGCGGACCAGTTCGCGGTGCGAGCCTGCGTTGAAGGCGATTTCCTTGTCACGAGAGAGGCCCTCATCAACAAAGACGCTAATGCCGTAGAGATTGCCAAATGGCGGCATGGCGCCGGTTTCGCAGTCGGGGAACTTATCCTGAAACTCGTATTCGGTAGCGAGATCGATGTGCTGGGCGCCCGTTGCGGCTCTCAGTGCGGTCAGGTCGACGTGCTGCGACGCGGAAACAACCGCCATAGCGAGCACGTTATCGATTTTGACGATTACGGTTTTAGCAATTTCTTTTCCTGGGATATGGGTGAGCGCCGCAATTCCGTTCGCCGTATAAGCCAGTGAATGAGAAATAACGACGTAGCGAATTCTGTTTTCATCGAGGAAATCTTTCAATATGGAGAGGGGCATGGGGTTCTCCTTGGTTGAGATCCTCGGGGGATCTACTTATCTAAGGTGGCATTTTTTGCGACGATTCCGCTGTGACAGGCTTCGCACATAGTCTCACCCTGGATCTGGTTGAGGCGGCGCTCCACTTCCAGCGCCGTCGGAGTCTTTGCCTTGTTAGCTTGCTGATGCTCCGCAAATTTCAGCAGATCGTTGATGAGCTGAAGCTGCTCAGAGAGCTGCTTGCGCAGATAGGGGTCGGCAAACCAGATGCCTGTCCCCTGGGATTGGGCTCGTGCAGCCTGGTCTCGCAGGGATTGCAACTTGGCTTTGTCGAGATCCACTTGGTCTAAAGGAACCACGCGAATCTCAGCACGACGCCACATCCGCGCGGTGGTGTATCCGCCCCAAAGCTCGGGTGACTTGGGAATGGGACGGCTGTTGGGAATGTTTGAGGTCTGTTGGGACGCAGAAATCCCAAACGCGAGGGCCGCGAGCAAGGCCAGGGCAAACAGAAAGGCTGGGAGACGCATAGACACCCCCTTCTGCTGCGTACACGCTCATTGTTGGCGCTTGTCGGGTCAGGCGAAAGGGCGGCAATCACAAGCCCTCGTGATTAGCGGGATCTGTGAGTTTCTAAGCGTCGAGGCCGAAAGAAGAGCCGGCTACTCCAAGTTGCTGAGCACCGGATAATACTTCTGGATCATGCGGCCAGTCATGAGCCCTCCCTCGTACTCGGGAATAATGACCTCGTCCGCGCCGGAATTGCGGATGGCATCGGCATAGCGCTGGTGGCCGGCACGAGTGATGATCTTGGCGTCAGGATTGAGGGTCCGGGCGGTCACCGTGATGTAGAGGTTGTCGGCATCGTTATCGATAACGATACAGATCCCGCGAGCACGGGCAATACCAGCCGACGCCAGGACGTCGTGGCGCTTGGCATCGCCGTGGATTACCAGAACTCCGTCTTTCAGCAGTTCGCGGCAAACGCCCTCATCGGTCTCGATGAGAACGAAAGGGATGTCGTAGCGGTTTAACTGATCTACGACCGTGCGGCCGACTTGGCCGTAACCGCAGATTAGGAAGTGATCGCGAAGTTTGGCGATATTTGCGTCGTTTATCATGGCTCTCCATGCCTCCGCACTTTGGCGGTTAAAAATGGTGACCAATACCCGCTCAGCAATCCACACCTGAAACGCGAACACACCGACGTAAACGAATAGCGAGAAAACTTTGGTGACTTTGTGCACAGAGCGATAGTCGATCGAGTGCGGGTGAAGAATCCAGAACAAGGCATCGATCCATCGAAGTCCCTCCAGGTGCATGTACAGAATCACGCAAACGGTGTTGAATGCCCCAAAGATCAGCAGCGGCAGCCACAATCGTCGCAAAAAGAGTAGAAAAATGCGTCCCATGCGAGTGGGCAGAATAACAAACTGCTTTAGCTTATGCGAGATGAAGTTACTGATGATTACGATAAATAACGTCTATCAGCAATAGGTAGCGAAAGGAAGTTTGATTCAGGACTCTTACCGGCCGTTCTCGCGATCCAGAATCATCTGGTCAAACGCGTGAGGGAGGGTTTCGCAGCGGGAATAAGGGCCCGGCTTATAGGCGCGGGAGGAAATACCGGCTTGCGAAAGTTCAGAAATCCCCCAATCCTGGCGGTTGGTAGCGTCCCAGAAATCGACTGCATCGTCTCCAATAAAGTTCGCTTTGGACATCTCGTTCGCATGGAAGTGCCATTCGCAGATAATCTCCGTGCGATCGACCGCGCGAGGCCATAAGGTGTGCGTCATGATGTAGTCAGGGTGCAAGCTTAAAAGAAGGTTAGGATAAACCGTGTAATACAACACCTTGCGGCGCTCGTCGGCGGTGAGGCCGGGCAGGTAGGCACGACGCAACTTTCCGTCAGTACTCATCGTTTTAGCGTCGCCATTGAACTCCATAGATCCGCCGATGTAAGAGCGGTTTGGCTGATCATTCTGGCCGGAGAGGTAGTAAGAGATGGAACTGAGCACGGGATGCAGGATAGGACAGTGCAGGCACTCGTTGTAGTTCAGGATGATCAGCTTCCAATTGGCTTTCACGTCGTAAGAAATACGCCGATAGAGTTGGAGTTCATTCATTCTCCAGTGCTCGAATTTGTGCGGCAAGTCTGAGAGTTGATGAAGAAGCGGTTCGGGAGGCTCGCTTAGATTTAGGAAAATGTGTCCATCCCAAATGTCGACGTGCACTTTGTTGAGCGGGTATTCAGAGTGATCAAAGCCCTCCTGCATCTGGGGAGCACCAGTAAGGCGGCCGTCGTAGGCATACGTCCAGCCGTGATAGCCGCACTGGATTCGTCCCGGGAATTGGCCTTCGGAGACAGGACAGATTCGCGTGCCACGGTGCCGGCAGAGGTTGTAAAAAGCTCGCACACTTCCATCGTTGTCGCGAACCACGATGATGCTTTCACCGGCAATCTCGCGCAGGAAGTAGTCGCCGGCCGAAGGGATCTGATTGACCCGCCCAGCGCAAATCCACATCTGGACGTAAAAACGCTCGAGTTCGTCCTTGAAGAGTTCGGGATCCGTGTAGTAGCGGGCAGGTAAGGTCGTGGCAACGGGTTCGGTGGCGAGAGGCATGTGAGAAATCTTAAACCCGGCCTACGCCCCTAGAGAAACAAAACGCCAATTTGTCTCGGAGCTTGCTCAGCAACGAGTGGTGCCGCGATGAGCAGTTTTCCGTCAGATCGGGACCAAGAGCGTGGTAAGATGAGGTGAGTTCATGCCGGGCTGATTGAAATCAGTCCGGCTTTATTATGAGACGGATTCGGCCCGTGCTTCGGCGCGGGCCATTTTCTTTTCAGGAGAAAACCATGGCCGTCCAAGGTAAGCGCGTAACTTATGAGTGGGTGCAAACGAACTGTGCTCCGCCGGATCGAGTATTTCCTCTGCTCTGCCCAGTCCGTGAGGCAGACTGGGTTCCGGGATGGCAGTATCGAATGATCTACTCGAAATCCGGTATCGCTGAGGCGGGGTGCATCTTCGTTACGTTGAATGAGGATGGCTCCGAGACCACTTGGGTCGTCACGGAATACCACCCCGCGAACTTTCGGATTGCATTTGCATGGGTGACTCCTGGCCTCGTGGCTGCTGAAATCCGGATCCGCCTCGAGCCCAAGAACATGCAGGATACATCAGCTCACATCGAGTACACGTATACCGGCTTGACGGAGCGCGGCAATCGCGAGGTGGAGGGTTTTGATGCCGCGTGGTTTGCGCACAAGATGCAAAGCTGGGAGGCAGCCATCAATCACCACCTAAAGACTGGTCGTAAAATCGAAACGACTGGCTGAGAGCATCAACTGGTTCTCCATTGAGTTTCGATTTTGGGTGGATGCAGCAAGGTTTGAAACACAACACAATACTGTTCCGTCTTCTCCTGCAAAGAGCGCAACTGCTCTTGCGAAGCCTCCGGCGCGTCGAGAGAAAATTGCACACGAATTGTCTGAAATCCCACTGGGATTTCTCTCGAGAGTCCCAATGTGCCTTGCAAGTCCATATCACCGTGAACCGTGACATCGATATGGCGAGTAGGAATCCCTATGGCGGCAGCCACCAACTGGCACGTCAATTGCGCACAGGCAGCAAGCGCTCCGATGAGAAGATCACCGGAACAGGCTGCTGTGCCGCTGCCACCGACACCCTTGTGAGCTTCCGCTTCATAGATTGCGCGGCCAAGGTCTACAGAGCAGGACAATGGAGTCGCCGTCTCGCCTCCTCTGGCGGTGATCGTAATGCGCGAACTTGCCGGCTCGCGGCGGTATTGTTCTTTTAAAGGCTTCTGAAGCGATCGAATATCCATAACACTCCATTAACGATGTGTGACACTATGAGCGTGGAAGTCACCTACACTCCGAATTTCTCGCGATAAGCGCTGGGGGAAACACCAGTGTGTCGCTGAAACAATCCGCGGAAAAAAGCGACGTCCTGATATCCGACCGCTTCGCTGATCTCCTGCATGGTTCGGTGGTTATTCTCCAATAACCGCTTCGCTGCCGCTATGCGTAGTTTCTGAAGATAGCTGAGGGGGCTGTCGCCCGTGGCCTGCTTGAAGCGGCGAACGAAATTGCGCATGCTCATCCCCACGCGATGCGCTGGAGCTTCGAGGGGAAAGGTCCGGTGAAAATTCTCATGTAACCAATCTTGTGCTCGAGTAATCTCGCCGTCATTGTGCTCGGTTTTCAAAGGAATCACAGCGAATCCGGCCTGCCACGCACGCGGAGTTTCGATCAGGAGAGCCTTTGAAGTTTGCAGCGCCACTTCGTGACCACAGAATTTCTCCACCAAGTAGAGGCTTAGGTCGAGGGCGGCGTGGACGCCCCCACCGCAGTAAAAATTTTGATCTTCAGTGACCATTAGTTCCGGCATCCACTTCACCTTCGGATATTTCTCGCGAAAACGTTGCGCGAGAGCCCAATGAGTGGTCGCACGTTTGCCGTCGAGCATGCCCGTCGCCGCTACAAGACCAACGCCCGAACACACGCTCGCGATCGCCGTCCCACGCTTATGCCAGCGCTTCAGCCAGGGCACCACCGGAGCATTTCGCTCCACAACATCATCCAGGCTGAGCCCAGTGGTCGGGATATAGATCAAATCGGTACTGCGAATGTCGTGAATTGCGGCCATCGGCTTCGTGTGGATAGGGCCGTCGCAGAGAACAGCGCGGCCGTTGGTGGAGGCCGTGGTTACGTTGAAGCGAGGACGTTGCGGCGTGCCGGTGAGGATGTTCCAGAGGCTACCGGCATGGCGAAAAACTTCCATGGGCCCGACCGCGGTAGAGGAAAACGTGTCGTCCAGGAATAAAACTGTAACGTCGATCATGCGATCAATACCTCACGAAAAGGCTCTGGCCGAAATACCTACATACAATGGCATATCTGCCATCTTGGCGCAAGCTCATTTTGCAGCTACTTTGAAGCGGTCCGATGAACATGCTGGAAAGAAAAGAAACGAGGAAAAAAATGGCAACCGCTCAAAAATTACCAACTACCGTCAACGGAGTCTGCGTGGACGATCTATTCGCGACAATTGACGCGGTAAAGGGTACCCCCGATATCGCGCGCTTCAAGTTTCGCGTGGTGAACGAATGGCAAGGAGGAAGCCAAAACCGCTCAACCGTCACCGGATTTCATGGCGCAGGGCAAGACCAATCAAGGCCGCGACCATTTGTACTGGCGGCCGACGAACCCGCAGTTCTATTGGGAAAAGACATGGCTGCGAACCCGGTGGAGTATCTGCTCCACGCACTGGCATCATGCTTGACAACGTCGATGGTGTATCACGCTGCGGCGAGAGGCATTCAACTCGAGGAAGTGGAATCGACGCTAGAAGGCAACCTTGACCTGCATGGATTTCTCGACCTGGATCCCATGGTCCGCAAAGGCTACGAGGGAATCCGAGTCACCTTCAAGATCAAAGCCGATATGCCCGACGATCGTCTGCAGGAGATTGTGGATTTAGGGACTGGACATTCGCCAGTTTTCGATTCTCTGACCAAAGGTGTGCCGGTAACAGTGGTAGCACAGTGCATGTAGCGTTTCAGGGAATTCCCAAGCAGGTGAATTTCGATCGATCACTTAAAGGAGGCAGCATGAAACGAATTACCGACTTGATCCATTCGTCAACCAACATGATTGTGCAAGAATTGTTGCTGGGCAGCTTGCTTTGCCCCGCAGTGATGTTTGCACAAGACTCGACCGCAAAAACTCACAACACTCAAGCCAAGCTCGTTCAGGACGTTCGCGGAGTAACCCAGCAGTACATTAATGTGAACAACGCTGTTCAGGCCGGGTATCTCCCGACTTTTGGCTGCGTGACTGGGCCCGACCACGGAGCCATGGGCATTCACTACGTGAACTCGACTCTCGTTGCTGACGGTGAGCTTCATGTCAATGCACCGGAAGCGCTGATTTATGAGCCAATCGGAAACAAACGCAGACTAGTGGGCGTCGAGTACATTGTCGACTCGGCGACTTGGCTGGCCAACCACGACAACAATCCCCCGGTGATGGAAGGACAGGACTTCCAGTTTGTCGCCGCACCAAACCGCTTCAACCTGGATTCGTTCTTTGAGCTGCACGTTTGGGCATGGCAAGACAATCCGCAAGGAGCGTTTGTCGATTGGAACAACGATGTGAGCTGCGAAAATCAATAACGCAAGCTAGTGTGGATTCATATCACAAACCCCCGATCCAGGTCTTTACCTGGGGCGGGGAGTTTTTGCTGTTATGATGAGGCAGGGCAACCAGGAACGAAAACATGCGAATGCTCCTGCACTGGGTGGTAAGTGCGCTGGCTGTGTGGATCACGTCGCGCGTAGTGCCCGGCTTCGTCGTAAGTGGAGCGGCTGCGGCACTGATTGCTGCGGTGGTTATTGGGCTAGTTAATGCCACGATCGGTATTTTCCTGAAAGTGGTTACGTTCCCACTGACCCTCCTGACACTTGGGCTTTTCTGGTTTGTTATTAACGCCATCATGCTCGAACTGGCGTCGATGTTTGTGCCCGGGTTCCACGTTCAAGGTTTCGCTTCCGCATTTTGGGGCGGAATCGTCCTTAGTATCGTGAACATGTTCTTGAAGTGGTTGATCCTGCCGCCGCGCGAACGTGCTTAAATTCGGGTCTAACGGCTCGGTTCACGCTTCTTCGGTTTCATGAGTTCCCAATCGTCATCTTTCAGATAGCGTCCGAGCGAACTGAATTCGCCAGCTCCCTGTAACAGTTCGCCGCCATCCATCATCACCATCTCGCCATTGATATAACTTGATCTGTCACAGACCAGAAACGCAGCAAGATTGGCCAGTTCGTCGACGGTTCCGAAGCGGCCCGACGGAATACGGGAAAGCGCCAGTTGCTCGAAGTCTTTGCGCGGAAGAAGTCGCGAAAAAGCTCCTTCGGTTGGAATCGGCCCGGGAGCGATGGCATTCATGCGAATGCCGCGATTTCCCCATTCGACCGCAAGGCTGCGAGTAAGGGCAACAACCCCAGCTTTTGCGACGGCGGAAGGCACGACATAAGCTGAGCCGGTGCCGGCGTAACTGGCCGCGATGTTCAAAACTGTTCCGCGATGTTTGGACTCCAGCCAGCGTCGGCCGCACGTCATGGTGAGATTCAGCGTTCCGGTGAGGACAATGCCGATTACAGCGTCGAATGCGCGAGGCGAAAGCTCTTCCGTGCGCGCCAGAAAATTACCGGCGGCATTGTTGACCAGGATATCGAGCGGACCTTCCTTCCAAATCATCGAGATTATTTCTTCCACTCGCGGCAGGTCGCGGACATCGCACTGCATGGAATGAATCTTCCTGGATGCAATGCGCTGCAAGTCCATGAAACTCTCTTGTAGTACAGCTTCGCGGCGGCCGCAGATGTAGACTTCGGCCCCGAGTTCGAGGAAGCGGCGTGCCATGCCTTTCCCTAGACCAGTGCCGCCGCCGGTGATTAGAATGCGTTTGCTGCCAAGCAGATCCCGCTCGAACATGGTGTCTCCCTCTGTGACCTTGTCGCGACACGTCTAAGGGATTTTACCTAGTTACCGTGACTGGAATTGGTTTGGGATTATCGATGGGGTGACTACTTTTTGGTTGACGGTGCGTGTGGGCACAAGGCAGACTCAAAGAAACGGATTCCCCCATCCGAAAAAGCATTCGTAGTCCTCTGGAGTGGCTATGCACAGCGTTGGTGTGTCGCTTGTAGTCCAGTGTTCGCTCGCCCTCGGGCTCGCCGGTCTCTTGTGGCCGGAGAAACTGGCCGCGGTATTCGACATTCTGATGTTTCCCTGGCCGTCTTCGTATCGCACCGTGCGCACCAATAGCATTGCGGCACTGGTGCTGTCGGCGCTGCTATTTCTCTCGCTATTTGCAAAATATTGAGGGCTGTCGTCCTTCGATCCCCCGGCTTCAGTAGTCGGCGTTACCCATGGCGCTTGAAGTATTGCACTGCGCGTTCACGGGCCACGGCCTGCTTGCGACTGCTGAAAGTGCCAAGGTTGCGGCGTTTCCCTGTTTTCGGATTCTTCTTACGAGAGTACAGCCGGTACTCGCCTGACTTCAGCTTCCGTATCATGGTGACCTCCGATCCTTGGATGGCAGGACTTCTGCCTACGCCAGCGAAGGGTCAGTATTCAGCTTCCGGTGGTGGCGGCCTATAGATCGCCTTTGTGTAATCCTCGGGCGTGGTCGAGTAGCACGGCATCGCGCTATGGTGCCGGCTGCTATTGAGGACAGGTGAATCGGCGGAATACTTCAATCGCACATGAGACCGGGTCCGCTGATCGCTGCTGATTTGGGCGAGGCTCTGATCGCAACTGGGATCCCGTAGCGCCTGGATTTCATGAACCGTGAAGTAGTTGAAATCGGACTCGGACAAGCGCGGCTGATAGGGAAGAAAAGCATAAACAAGCTTGATAAGGCGAGACTCTTCTTTGCCAAGTTGTTGCGCCGCTATGAAAACTTCGTGGGTCGAGAAAAATGTGGAGCGGGGCTCGGATTCCGCCAGAGCGATCAACCGGACCTGCAGATTTTCTTTTCTTGGATCCTGCCAATGCAGATCGGCGCCAGCGCTGCCCGGCCCGCTGAAGACACATGCGAGAAGCAACGAAGCAGACGCGATAACCCTGCCAATGCGAAATTGCATTGCACCGTTGCCGTGAATGGCAGTTTCGTCCCTGTGCATGCGGCAATGGAGGTCGCGGGCAGTTCCGCGAAAGACGAAGTGGAAAACACTCCTGGACGAACAAAACTGGTCGGGACGGGCAGATTTGAACTGCCGACCCCTCGCACCCCAAGCGAGTGCTCTACCAGGCTGAGCCACGTCCCGACGGGAAACCACGGACCATAATGCCGTCCGCAGTGGGGTTGATTGGGTCATTTTACATCAGCAGAACGCGGTGTGCTCAGGTTCGATCGTTTGAATGTGAGTAGTAGCTCGGCCGGTGGCTCGCGACGACCAAGCCGCTACTTAGAGAAACGCAGGCTGCCAAAGGCGGATGGCACATGGAAATTCGGAGTCGGCGTAAGCGTCGGCTGCCAGGCTAAGTAGGTGCGCGGTTCTTTTGATCCCTCGATACGATAAAAATTCGTTCGCCAGATTGTTGAAGGGTCAAATTGCTTTGTGAGAGCACCAAGTGGAATGGCGAGTTCGGCCGTCCAAGTATGTCCAGTTTCATCGATGACAACCGAGCGTTGCAGCCCGCTGTGGAGGTCCGAGAGGCCGCCAGGAAAGATGTCCAGATCAATCCACATGCCGTTAGGGCTGACCTCGAATTCGCGGTAGTAGTGCTCGCGCGAAGGATCCGGCTGCAGGAACGCTTCGGCAACATCGCGGTCCCAAAGGTGGTCGCGGCGTCCATTGGGATCGGAATCACTGAACACATAAAGCTCGCGGTAGCGGCATTCAAAACGCAGATAGAGTGTGCGATCCGACCAAAGAAGTTTTACAACTGTTTGCAGGGCAGGGTCCGAGTTTTTGCCTTGCCAATCGGTCGTGAATGCCAAAGGCGAGGCTTTCTTCCATTCTGGTGCAGGATAGGCTGAGTCAAGCGCAATGTCGTGGTCGATATGCAAGGCTACGATTTCTGGTGCGGAAGAAGCCTGAGTCATGAGCCGGTTTCCGCTCATCATTATGCCAAGGACCGCAACAATTACGGCAAGCATCACCAACCAAGTAAAAGAATGTTGCCTCAGGCGCATAGTCACAATTTTACTTTGAGAGCAAGAAGCGGATGGTCGGCTTGCGAAGCTGATCGTAAGCTCTTGTCATTATGACAACCAATGCGATACTCAAGTTGACGGTACCTGCAACCATGCCGCAAAACAACGAAAGTCAATGGTGGGATGCGGTACAGAACCGCGACTCGAGCCAGGATGGCAGCTTCGTCTTCGCGGTCTCCTCTACCGGGGTGTACTGCCGGCCGTCATGCCCATCGAGGCGTCCTCGGCGCGAGAATGTTTCGTTCTTTCGACAGCCCGAAGAAGCGGAGAAGGCGGGCTATAGGGCTTGCCTGCGTTGCCGCCCACGGGGCGCTGGCGGCAATGACCGCATGAAACTCGTAAGAGCGGTTTGTCGGTACATTGAGCAGCACCTCGACGAACCACTGACGCTGAATCGCTTAGGCAGAGAATTTCAGCAGAGCCCATTTCATCTGCAGCGAAGGTTCAAAGCTGTACTGGGCATCACGCCCAAGTCCTATGCGGATTCCTGCCGCATAAATCAGCTCAAAAGCAATTTGCGCGCCGGGCATTCGGTGACGCGCGCGATGTATGACGCGGGCTACAGCTCAAGCAGTCGCTTGTATGAGCGGACAGCCTCGCAATTGGGCATGACGCCCGACAAATACCGAAGGGGAGCCATTGCCACGCAGGTCCGGTATAGCTGCGCCGCTTCGCCGCTGGGACGAATGCTGATTGCGGCGACCGAGAAAGGGATTTGTGCGATTCAATTTGCGGATTCGGATGAGGAACTCGAATTCGGCATCAAGCATGAATTTCCATTTGCTGTGCGACGGCGCGATGACGAATTCATGCGCAATTGGAAAGAAGTGCTGCTGGCGAAACTAAATGGCCAGAAGCTGAACGCGGCCTTGCCGCTCGATATACAGGCGACGGCATTTCAGCGGCGGGTCTGGTCGTATCTGCAATCCATTCCCTGGGGAGAGACGCGGTCTTATGCCGCGGTTGCAAAGGGCATCGGAAAGCCATCGGCGTGTCGAGCTGTGGCCCGTGCGTGCGCGACGAATCCGCTTGCGGTAGCGATTCCATGTCATCGCGTTGTCAGCATGAGCGGCGATTCGGGTGGATATCGCTGGGGCGTCGAGCGCAAGAAAAGGCTGCTGAAACTGGAACGGGAAGCCCGCGCTTAAGCGGGGGGTGTTGGAACATCGTGTAAGAAACCAGACTCTATTTCGCTGAGTCCCATTTTGCTATAGTCCGCAGCACTCGGAAAGGTCATACAGACAATCGACCTTGCGATTGGGGCGAAAAGGATGCGCGGTTGACGCAGTTCTTCGCTCCAAACACGGGCCAACGTCTTCAGCCGAATTTAATCCAGGAGTCTCTTCATGAAATCTCGCTATCCACAGAGGTACTTGTACACGTTGCTATTCATGTCATTGATCGTGACCTTCACGTTTGCCGCTGTGAGCACAGCCTCCGCGCAAACTGAGAATGTGCTGTTCAGTATTCAGGGCAGCACGGACGGCAGCAGCCCCCACGGAGGCGTTATTCTCGATTCCGCCGGAAACCTGTATGGCACGAGCCAATACGGCGTCGAGTTCGGAAGCTGCTGCGGGGCTGCCTGGGAACTTTCGCCCGACGGCCGTGGAGGTTACAACGAAACCGTACTTCACACGTTCGTTGGGAAAGGAGGCGGAGGATACCCGTATGCCGGGTTGGTGCTCGACGCGGCCGGGAACCTCTACGGCACCGCCAGCACCGGCGGCAACCTGTCCTCCTGCAACGGACAGGGTTGCGGAGTGGTTTTCGAGTTGTCACCTAATGGCAGCGGTGGTTGGACCGAAACCGTGATCCGCGCATTCAGCGGCGGCCGGGATGGAGCGAACCCATGGGCGGGGTTGATCTTTGATTCTGCGGGGAATCTGTACGGGACCACGGCTGGCGGGGGAAAGTACGGATTTGGAGTAGTGTTTGAACTTTCACCCGGCGCGAGTGGTTGGACTGAAACCGTTCTCCACGGCTTCACAAATGGAAACGATGGCGGAACCCCTTACAGTGCGCTCACGATGGATTCGGCTGGGAATTTGTACGGTACCACCTTGGGAGGCGGAATTCAGACTTGCAGCGCCTTCGCGGCAGGTTGCGGGGTTGTATATGAGCTGTCACCGGTTTCGGGCGCCGGATGGAAAGAGAGCGTATTGCACTTCTTCAACGAGACATATGGCCAGGCACCCGAGGGTGGGGTGGTTTTCGATGCTGCGGGGAACTTGTACGGTACTGCCGTTGCTGGGGGAGAACTCAATGGCTGCGACGGTGACGGTTGCGGAATAGTCTACAAACTCGCGCCGACCAAATCGGGTCAATGGACCTTCACTGCCATTCACCAGTTTACCGACACCGCTCGGAGCAAGGGGTTCTACCCTGAGGGTAACCTGTACCTCGACAGTTCGGGGGACATCTACGGCACGACCAGCCAGGGGGGGACATGTCTTATGGGGACGATTTATAAGCTTACCCCCGGCTCTGGTGGCAACTACGGAGAAACAATCGTGCACGCGTTCGGTTGTAACAGTACCGACGGCGCAGAACCTCTTTCAGGCATGATTTTCGATGGCGTAGGTAATTTATACGGCACAACCAGCCAGGGCGGAAAGAATTCCTTTGGAACGGTTTACAGGTTCACGCCGTAGTCTTATCGAGATAAGTTGCTGTAAATCGCTCGCGCGTGAGTAAGCAGATCCAGAACTGCGGATTTCTCCACGTCGGTGTTCCAGTCTTGATTGGCTTTGGTCGCTTCGATCACGCGATCAATCCAGGCGACGAAATATGCCGCGTCGGCGGGTGACGTCACTTTGGAACCTGCGACGCTTACGTAAATTGGGCTGGTGGTCGCATAAGGGTACAGGTCAAGGATGGGGTATTCAGATTTGTCGCTGAATGCCCGGAGCAGGCACCAGCCGCTTCCGCTCAGAGATATCGTGTCGTTCACATCGGCGTCGTGGCGATCGGAACTGAGCTTGAGCTCTCGCACCATGTTGCCATTGCAGACGATCTGCAGGTGATCGATCGGAACAATCGATCGCATCCAGGCTTTGAACTTGACTGCGTTCTGTCCTGCAGGGAGCTTGAGGTCATCCCCGGGTTCCTTCAGACCGAGGGCAAAACCTAACAGTGGCCCGTTCGTAGCGAACGTGTGTCCTGCCTTCAGTGAGTTCAACCAAGCGGATGCATCCAGGCGCCCTTGCGGAACCTGCGCGTAAACGCGATTCAGGCCGACAGGGCCGCGCAACGAGGCAAAGTTTGCCATGGCGTCGGTTCCGGCGGCGGCGGGTAGGTGAAAGCCAAGATTCAAAAGTCGGTACCATACGGACGCCGTCGATTTATGCTCGCTGAAACCTAAAACCTCGATGTAATCGACCTTGCCTAGTGCAACATCGACGGGCAGTTCGTCGGTGAGGGAAGCGTCTTTGGCTGGATCTGGAGTCGCGTCGAAAGGGTGAGCGTAGCCGACTAGACCATGCTGATCGTGTGCCATATCGGCGACATTGGCGTTTGCCGGAAAAAGGCTGGCGGCGGCAGTCCCCGGGTAGCCAGCGTATCCCGGAAGCAAGAAATTCCGCGTCAGATTCAAAAGCCCGAGGTGGCCCCAGTAGCTGGTGTGAAATTCCTGGCTGTGCAGAAGCACATTCGTTGCGGTTGAAGCGGGATCGGGCTTGGGCGTGAAATAAGCCATATCTGGAATGCGCTGTTCCTTGTTGACGATCAGGTCTTCAACAATGGGCAGGTTCTCCGCGGCAGCCTGGAAGACAAGATGGGCTGGAGTGTTGCGGTAAGTGCCTCCGTAATTCATGTGTACATGCGCGTCAGCACCGACCCACTTTGCATGTGGATCAAGCGGTACGTTCAACGGCTGCAAACGAATCGTGATGCGGGCAGCCTCGTCGGACGCCACGCGAATGGTCTGAGATGCGGCACGATACTCGAAGCCTTTCATTGCCTCTACGGTGATATTTCCGGCTGGAACCTCCAGCTTTGCTGCCCCGGCAGTGTGAAAGTAATGCGCTTCGAACGGCCGCTCGGAGCGGATGAAACTGTCGTCGGCATGCATCCAGGCATCGTTCGGGGCGTAGGCTCGGCCGTCTTCTCCCGTCACTGAAACGCGTGCCGCGGCGGGCTTTCCTGACGCATCAAGAACGGTCACGGAAATTTGCACCATCGGCTTGAGATAGTGTCTTTGCCTCGCGACGACTTCGGTCTGTGCGCCTCCGGGAATTGGTTGCACCCAGAGCGAAGTGTTGCCGCCGCGATTGGAGACGAATGCGATTTTTGTGCCGTCCGGCGACCAGCGAGGATTAATGTTGTCGAAAGCGCCGTAGGAAATGGGGAAAGCGTCGCCACCTTGGGAAGGTATAAGCCAGAGCTGGTGCCACTGCTGGCCGAGGTAAGAGCCGTAGACGAGGCGCTTGCCATCAGGAGAAAAGTCCGGCCGCGCCTTCCAGGTCGTCTCTTCGTAGTGGATCTCGTGGGCTTCTGCGCCGGCTTCGGCCTTCATGCGCCAGAAGCCGCCAGTGCCGTAAATGTGACCACGGTTCGAGACGAAAACAATCTCTGTTCCATCGGGCGACCAAGCCGGGCTGATCTCGTGATCAAACTCGCTGTAGTAATAGCGCGTCAGAGAACTGCGCGTTTCTCCGGTCAGGCGCTGGAGATTTGTTAATTCGCCGTTATTGAAATCGCCGACGAAGATATGAAAGTGACCTTTGTAGGACGTGGAGACGAAGGCGAGGCGTTTGCCGTCCGGCGAAATCCGAGGTTCCACGTTGACTGCGCCGCTCGAAGTGAGCTGGCGAGTTTGCTTTGTATCAAGATTGAGTGCCCACAATTCAATAGCATCTTTGGCGTATGAGGAATAAACGACCCAGTGTCCGTCGCGGAAACAGTCGGGCTGGTAATCGTAGCCAGGGCCAGCGGTGAGTTGCTCGGCAGTAGTCGAATCGAGAGCCTGTTTCCATAGCGAGCCTGCCATCGAATAAATAAGCGAACGAGAATCGGGCAGCCATGCAGCGGCACTGGGGCCTGTGGTGAGTTGCGGGAGGTACATCTCGCGATAGTAGTAAGGGTGAGGAAGGTCGATCTGTTTCAGGACAGGTTCCCGCTGGGCAAGAAGCGACAATGATGAGGTGATCAACGCAACCAGAAGAAGTTTTCTATGCAGCAGAACAGGCCCCCTTCGACTGAATGGCGGATTATAACCAAGACAGCGGCGAGTGCGCGCGCCATCGGTTATCTCGTGATCACCGGCAGTTCGATATGCGAGGCGTGCTGGCGGTCTGTGTAGATCGAAATCTTAGCTTTTTGCATTTTTGCTGAACTAGTTTCGGATTCGCCGGTCTGGAGATTGCGGGAGAAGTTTGGGAAGAAAGTGCCGGAGATCTGCAGTCGAATGCGGTGCCCTTTCGCGAAAAGATTGCTGGTGATCAGATCGTTGAGATGGATTTCGTAGATCGTGTCGGGGGCGAGCACTTGGCGGCCATGGCTCATGTCGCGGTAGCTGGCCCGCTGTACGTCGAGGCCTGGGCTCATCAGGTTGAAAGCCGTCCCATCGGGCGCGACATCCAGCAGACGCGCCCAAAGATCGAGATCGCGGCAGTCACAGGAGACAAAAATATCTGCGCGGATGGGGCCAGTAATTTCGACCTCGTGATCTAGAGGGGCGGAGTCGAAGGTAAGGACATCACTACGATCGGCGAGTTCGCGATAATCGTGCGCTCCGGCAGTTTTATATTCGTTGGTCACGGGAACGGCCGGATCAGAGATAAAGGAAACCGGGTGCGAGTTCGGCTGATGCCTGGTCAGCATGCCTCTATTTGTGCCAGCCGTAGCTTGCAGAGAGTACGAAGTAGATTGCGCGGCCGGGGGCCAGGTTTCTGCTTCCCGCCACTGGTTCTCGCCCATCACGAAGTAGCGCACCGGCGGCTCTTTATCGACTCCATTTTCTGTGCCGCGGAGGTAGTGATCCATCCAGCGAAGGACGACCTCGTCATAATCGATGGCCGCCGTTGGCCCAAATTCGCGCTCTCCAGAATGTGTGATGTGAGTCGAATCGACCCCGTGAACCCAAGGACCAAGCAGCAGGTGGGTGCGTGGATCGGCTTCGCCTGAACGGGCTTTGAGCAGCCCCAGAAAATTTGTAGTAGCTCCCTCGGGGCCGTAGTTGTCGTCGTACCAGGCCGACAGATTCAGTACTGCGGCATGAACGCGGTTGTATTTGTTACGCAACTCACACCAATCCCACCAAGCATCTTCCGGTGGATGGCTGAGCCAGTCGTAATAATAAGGCGCGAGGGATCGCAGTTCCTCGACGGCGGTCAGTGGAAGCGTCGTTTGCATTTTCGGGCCGACTTGCTTCCAGTCAGCGATGGCTTCGTCGTAGGTCCTCGGGCCGAGCAGATTTTTCTTGACCCGAACGTCGGGCGCGATGTTGTCCCAGATCCAGTCGAGCCACGAGAGGTCCCAGAGCCCGTGGGCATAGAAGAAATTCTGAGGAGTTGAAAACGTCATGGCCGGAACCATGGCCTTGAGGTGCGGAGGTGTTTCGACTGCGGCGAGCCACTGGACAGCCCCCGGATAAGACAACCCGAAGGTCCCGACATTGCCATCGGACCAAGGCTGGCGCGCAGCCCACTCGATTGTGTCATACCCGTCACGGCCTTCGTTTTCGTACGGGCGGAATTCGCCGGCGGAGGCATAGCGCCCGCGGACATCTTCAATAACAACCGCGTAGCCGCGGTCGACCGCATGGCTAAACGTCGTGTACTCCTTCCCCGCGAATTCTTTGCCGTAGGGAGTGCGATAAACCAATACCGGGATGCGGCCTGGAGCGGCAGGTCGCATGATGTCGGCCCGAAGCACGACGCCGTCGCGCATCGGTATTGAGACGTCATGGTCGAAAAGCTTCTTCGTGGATTGCTGCTGAGCAGAGGCGCTGGTAATCGCGAGGAGAATCGAAGCGAGCAGAAACCAACGGCAAGACATAAGAACCGGTAGCCTAGCACTCGTTTTGGAACGCGGCAACTGAGACGCGGGCGAGGGCGTTCGCGCCACACAAGCCACAATTTGATAAGGTATGAGCCGATGCGGCGAAGGGTGATCATTGCGGCGATCGTGCTGGTCACGGCGGCCAGCGTCGTCAGCCTGGTGTCGCTGGCAGGCATTGCTCATCTGAGCGCCAGTGCCCTGGCCGGAAGTCGCTGGCTGGCGTTGTCTGCCCTTGTTGCCTATGGCTTCTTCAGCCCGTCTCTCACCACGTGGATCATTCTGTCGATGTTGCTGGGGGCGGAGATTGGGCATGATTTTCCTGCATTCGCCATCAACCTGCGGTTACTCGCACAAATCTTTCTTCGACTGATCAAGGTCATTATCGCCCCGCTGCTCTTCGCCACGCTAGTAAGTGGGATCGCGGCCCATTCCGATCTCAAGAAAGTTGGCCGGATGGGAATCAAGGCGCTGGTGTATTTCGAGGTGGTGACGACACTGGCATTGGTTATCGGGTTGGCAGCGATCAACATCAGCAAGTCTGGAGTCGGCGCGCCGGTGCCGAGCGCTGCTGCGGAGCCGGTAAAGACCGAGAAGCTGTCGGCGAGCGAAACGGTGCTGCACGCGTTTCCGGAAAACATTGCGAAATCCGTCGCTGAAAACCAGATTCTGCAGGTAGTGGTTTTCAGCTTGTTGTTCGGGGTCGCTTTGGCGCTCGTAAAAAATGAAGAGAAGCGCCGCCCCATGCTGAGGTTTGCCGAGAGCCTGACAGAGGTGATGTTCAAGTTCACGAATATTGTCATGCTCTTTGCGCCATTCGGTGTGCTCGGCGCGATCGCTTATGTTGTGGCATCGAGCGGAGGAGGTATTCTGCGGAACCTCGCCAGTTTGCTGCTCAGCTTGTATGCGGCTTTAGTGATCTTCATTGTTTTGGTTCTACTGCCGATTGCCTGGTTGGCCAGAATTCCTATCGGAACCTTTGTCCGCGCGATTGGGGAGCCAACTTCGATTGCGTTTGGAACAGCGAGTTCGGAAGCTGCGCTGCCAAGCGCCATGGAACGCATGGAGGCCATGGGCGTGCCGCGCGAAACCGTCGCATTCGTCATGCCGACCGGATACAGCTTCAATCTGGCTGGCTCAGCTCTCTATCTGTCTCTCGCTGCGATCTTCGTGGCACAAGCTGCAGGAATGCACCTGGGCTTGGGCCGCCAACTCTACATCATGCTCGTTCTCATGCTGACGAGCAAAGGAGTGGCAGGAGTTTCGCGGGCGTCAATCGTGATTCTACTGGCGACGGCAGCGACAGTAGGGCTGCCGACGGAGCCGATTTTCATCCTGCTGGGGGTTGATCAGTTTATGGACATGGGGCGGACAGCAGTCAACGTCATCGGCAACTGCCTGGCGACAGTGGTGATTGCGCGGTGGGAAGGTGAAATGGGAGTGGCTGGACGGCCGCCTGCGGCGTTAAAGGCGGCGTCGAAATGAGTTGTTGGCTGAGCGGCATTTCTCCGCCCCCTATACGGTACAAGGTCTAAGAACAAACCCCGTGTCGCCGTAAAATCCGAACCCCGTTCGATCTTCGTACTACAAGCAGACGCTATGAAGCTAAGAGAAATCTTCGTGACGGGCGGGATGGGTTATCTGGGCCGGCCTTTGGTTGCTGAGCTGCTGCGACGTGGCCATTCGGTGCGATCAGTGGTGCGGCCAGGGTCTCAGACAAAGCTGCCGGCAGGCTGTGTGCCAGTGATCGGAAATGCTCTGGACGGCGAGTCCTATCGACATCAGATCCAGCCCGGAGCGACGTTTGTGCAGCTGACAGGAGTGGCGCATCCGAGTCCTTCCAAATCGGAGGAGTTTCGTTCGGTGGATTTGAAGTCGGCGATCGGCGCAGTGCGGGCGGCGAAGGCGGCGGGCGCTGACCACTTTGTTTACGTGAGCGTGGCGCATCCGGCGCCCGTAATGAAAGCTTACATCGCGGTTCGGATGCAGTGCGAGGCACTCATTCGTGAAAGTGGGCTCAATGCCACGATTCTCCGGCCGTGGTATGTGCTCGGGCCAGGGCATCGATGGCCATACACGCTGTTACCAATGTACTGGCTGATGGAGCGGTTACCCAAGACGAGAGCTGGTGCACGAAGACTGGGACTGGTAACCCACAAGCAGATGGTCAATGCATTACTGCACGCCGTAGAGAATCACAGTCACGGAGTACAGATCTTGGAAGTGCCCGAAATACGCGGCTGGGGGAACATTTGCAAGCCGGCGCCGGCGTGCTCGCGTGAAAACTTCTTTTGCTAGAAGATTTCCAACCAAGGTACTCAACAGAATTACGAAAGCGCATGCACGTGGGACATCTGTTCGCTCGAACTTGCGGATGAGATGTTGAGAACGCAAGAGAGCTGCGGCCTGTGCATAGCGACGAAATTCTCGACGACATCCACGTACGAATACTGCGAGTCACGGAAGATTTGCGAGCGATTCAGCAGCAACTGAATTGTGCCGCAATGCAGGCTCCCAGTGACCCAGAGTTAATGGACGCGCTTTGCCAGTTGCCCGAGCGCGACTCTCTTCAGTTCCTGAAGGCAGCTCTCGATCAAATGCGTCATTTCTTGTGGTTCTATACCCAGGTGATCACCAACGAGTCAGTAGACGGGCAACAACTGCGCGAGAGCATTCGCGCCAAGACCGCTCCGGACGCTCTGGTGAGTCCACGGGTCGCCGCCGCCGAAAAGTTCAACCATGCGGCGGATGCGGTTCTTCTCCAAATGCTGGCGGAAAGTAAAGGCCGTAAGCCGAACTAACCTAGCATTCTGCAGCTCACGATAGTGATAAGCTCTTAATCCTGCCGACTTCGACCCAGGAGTTTCCTATGCGAGCTCGTCACGTGTGCAATTTTCTGTTGATCACAGTCAGCCTGGTTGCCTTCGCTGCGGCTGGCACGCTCTCGGTCGAAATCAAGGAGTTCGACGTGCCCACGGCACATGCGCGGCCTCACGACCCGGCAGTGGGGCCGAATGACACTCTTTGGACCACAGAGCAGGGCGCGAACAAACTCGCGGAACTCGATCCCAATACCGGTAAATTCCGCGAATACCCGTTGAAGACTGCCGATTCGGGTCCGCATGGGTTGGTGGCGGACCGCGATGGCAGCATATGGTTTACGGCAATTTCTAAAGGGTATATTGGCAAGCTGGACCCGAAAACCGGAAATATCATCGAGTATCGCCCTTCTGGCAGCCAGCAGATCGATCCGCATACGCCGGCATTCGATCAGAATGGCGTTCTGTGGTTCACAAATGAAGAGTCGAGCCTTATCGGGCGTCTAGAGCCCAAAACCGGTGAGATGAAGCTGCAGCCGACGCCCACCAGGAATGCCGTGCCATATGGAATTGTGGTGACGGCGAAAGGTGTGCCTTTCTTTTGCGAATTCCATACGAACAAGCTGGCCAGCATCGATCCGCAATCAATGGCAATTCGCGAATATCCTTTGCCAGAAATTGGGGCGCGCCCACGAAGACTCGCGCTTGCACCAGACGGCACGATTTACTTCTCAGATTATGCGCAGGGAAAATTAGGGCATTTCGATCCGACAACCGGCAAGGTGGAGGAATGGAGTTCGCCAAGCGGCCCCAAATCGGAGCCTTATGGCATCGCGATCACGCCCGACGGAATCGTGTGGTACAGCGAAAGCGGCGTGAACCCGAACTCGCTGGTTCGGTTTGATCCAAAAACCCAGAGCTTTGCTACAGAGAATATTCCCTCAGGCGGCGGCGTGGTGCGGAATATGGCCGTAACGAAGGATGGGCGTATTTATCTTGCCTGCAGCGGAGTAAATAAAGTGGCCGTCGTAAGCCCCAGTCGTTAGAGGTTCATGCTATAACCGTGTATCAATTCTCAAGGTAGCCTTCAACCCACTCTTTGACGCGGAGGCGGCGGTCGTCGGAACTGTCGAAGCGAATGCCAAAAGCTTTGCCCGCCGGATTGCGCCAGCTCACATTGGCTCGTGCCCACACTCGGGGCAGCGTCAGAAGAGAAAATGAAATTTCAACCGGCTGGCCGACGCTGACATCCTCGGCGCTTCGCATTGACATTCCTCCAGCGCTCACTTCGATGCTGGTGGCGCTGAATTTCCGGTTCTCGTTCAGCGCGTTCACGCTGATTTCCGTAATGACGGGAATGCGCACGTAACGTCGCAATTCGTGCAACAAAAGCATCTGGGTTGCCCGCACTAATTTCATGGCTGTCGAGCGCTCCAGAGGTTCCCGGAAGATTGCGTTGATTCCGTACTTGGAGAATCGCAGAGCATCTTTCGCGCTGCCGCCCAGTCCGTAAATGACCATGCGGCTGTTCGAAGGTGAGCTGCGGGCCGATTCCATCACATCTCCGGCCGGTGCATGCAACTTCAGCACGCAGGCTTCGTATTTTTCCTTCCTCAGACGCTCAGCGGCGTCGGAGCCAAGAAAGGCCGTCTCGATCCCGAATTGTCGGAAACAGTCGGAAATGACGCCTCGGACGGGATCCTTCAAGTCGACTAGTGCTACCCGTGCGGAAGCTTTACGGCTGGAGGGAAGCGGCGCGATTGCAGGTGTGAAAGCTCTATCCATGTGCATGGTTGCCTTCGAGTCCTATTCTGGCGGCTGCGGGTCGGCTTGGCAAAAGGGAAGTAGGACAATCCGCAGTACAAAGGTGCCATTACCGCCAGTGAAAAGAGCCATGGCCCTGCGAAAAGCCGGGCTCAGCAACAGCTCTTGACTGTCGGGCTCTAGGCCGCGGCAAGCGTCAAGGTTAGCTCAGAACCAACACCTGATAGATATGATCTGGGTTACTCGGTCCAGCGGCGGAAAAGGAGCGCTCCGTTCGTGCCGCCAAACCCGAAGGAGTTGGACATGGCATATTCAACCTTCGTCTTGCGGGCTTCGTTGGGGATGTAGTCGAGATCGCACTCCGGGCTGGGATTCTCCAGGTTGATCGTAGGCGGAAGGGTTTGATCGCGTAGAGCCAAGACCGTGATTCCGGCCTCCAAGCCCCCAGCGCCACCAAGCAGGTGTCCGGTCATGGACTTGGTGGAACTGACGGGCAATTTGTAGGCGTAGTCGCCAAAAGCGCGCTTGATGGCGACGGTTTCGAGGCGGTCTCCCATGTCGGTCGAAGTGCCATGGGCATTGATATATCCGACTTGCTGCGGCTCGACGCTGGCGTCTTTCAATGTATTCAACATAACGCGATAAGCGCCGTCGCCATTTTCGGCTGGAGCTGTGATGTGATAGGCGTCGCCGCTCATCCCATACCCAACGATCTCCGCGATAATCCTGGCGCCGCGGCGGCGAGCGAGATCCAATTCTTCGAGGATTAAGATCCCAGCGCCTTCCCCGATTACAAAACCATCTCGAGCTGAATCCCAGGGGCGGCTTGATTTCTCCGGCTCGTCGTTGCGGGTGGACAGCGCGCGCATGGCGCTGAATCCGCCGACGGACATCGGGGTGACGGCGGCTTCGGTGCCACCCGCGATCATGACGTCGGCATCGCCGCGAAGAATGATTTTGTAAGCATCGCCAAGGGAATGGGCGCTAGAGGTGCACGCGGTGCAGGTGGCTTCATTGGGCCCTTTGGCGCCGAAGCGGATGCTGACATGCCCGGCGGCCAGGTTCACGATGGCGGCCGGGATAAAAAACGGAGAGATCTTGCGTGGTCCCCCGTTCAGCAGGTTCTTGTGTTCCCGCTCAATCACGTCGAATCCGCCGATCCCGGACCCGATATGCACGCCTACGCGGGTCGCGTTGTCCGGAGTGACCTGCAGGCCGGAGCCCTTGACGGCTTCATCCGCCGCGGCGATGGCCAGGTGGATGAAGCGGCCCATCTTCTTGATTTCTTTTTTGTCGATGTAATGCAGCGGGTCGAAGTTCTTGACCTCGGCGGCAATCTGGCAGGCAAATTGGGAAGCATCAAATTGCGTTATGCGACAGACTCCCGACCGACCGTTCAGTAGATTTCGCCAGACTTCCTCGGTGCTATTGCCCACTCCGCAGATCAGGCCCAGGCCCGTAACGACGACGCGACGAGCCAACTACTTCCCGCCTTTCGCGTGCTTGCCGATGTAATCGACGGCGTCCTGCACGGTGCGGATCTTTTCGGCGTCCTCATCGGGGATTTCGATTTCGAAGGCTTCTTCAAAAGCCATGACGAGTTCGACGGTATCAAGAGAGTCGGCGCCAAGGTCGTCGACGAACGAGGCGTTCTGAGTGACTTCCCCTTCGTCCACTCCCAATTGTTCTACGATGATTTGCTTTACTTTTTCATCTACGGCTGCCATGAGTTCTCCTTTTAACTATTTTGCATGTTTCTCGACATAGTCGATGGCATCTTGTACCTTAAGAATCTTTTCCGCGTCATCGTCCGCAATGGACAAATCGAAAGCTTCCTCGAGCGCCATTATGAGTTCAACCTGATCCAGGGAATCGGCCTTGAGGTCATCAGTGAAGGATGCGCTGGGGGTGATATCGGCTTCATCGATTCCCAGTTGTTCGCTGATGATCTGACGAACCTTTTCGACGACGTCCTTCTTTGCGGCGACTGGCATAAGCATGTGCCTCCCAATGAGCTGAAAGGAACGATTAGTGTAATGGCCCGAGCGAATTGGTGTAAAGGAGAGTCCCGCAAGACAGACGCGGAACGCGGCGGGCTCAAGCAACTGCCCAAAGAGAATCCTAACTACTTGCCGTTGTTATGGTCAAACGCGGCGTGTACCAAACATCACTGCCCTGCGTACTGATCGCGAAGTCGAGTTTGGCGACTCGTCATCGAGACCTCCTGGCCGGGGATGAAAACCTGTTTCACGTCCGTCTTCACGTCGAGCGGATCTCCATTGGCGACAACCACGTTGGCGGTCTTTCCGACATCCAGAGAGCCGAGTTGATCCGCGACACCCCAGATTTCGGCGGCATTCAAGGTGATGGCCTTCAGAGCGTCGTCATAGGGGAGCCCAAATGCCGTCGCGAAACCCGCCTGGTAAGGAAGATTGCGGACGTTGTGCGCGTCGTAAGAGGCGAAGGCGATCTTCACGCCACGTTTGCTTAATTGGGCAGGCAAGCTGTAGACGGCGTCGAAGCGCTCGTAGGGCTTCGGCTCTTCGTAGATTGGCCCAACGATCACCGGCACCTTCAGCGAAGCCACATAGTCGAGGACGGGCTGTGAGTAGCTGATGTGGTTCAGCACGAATTTCAGGTTGAATTCTCGGGCGAGGTTGACGGCAGTCTCGAGATCACTGGCTTCCTCTGCGGCGAGAACAATGGTCTTCTTGCCTTGCAGATAGGGAAGCAGGGCCTCAAGTTTCAGATCGCGCTTTGGCTGAGTTGGCGGTTTCTTATCCTTTTCGTCCGTTTTTCCGGCAACTTCGCTTTTCTTCTTTTCATAATCCGCCCAATGCTGCCCATAGTCCTGCGCATCCAGAAAGGCTTGGCGAAGCTGGGCAGCGAGGCCCATGCGAGTGGAGGGAAACTTTCTCTTATCCCGAGGCACGTTGCGCCGCTGGTCGCCGGTGAAGTTCAAAGGCAGGGCAATGTCGCGGATCAGCAACATGTCATTAGCCGACTTGCCGGACAGTTGAACAAAAGAGTCCTGCCCGGGCAGCGTGTCCCCGCTCTGGGGCGTGACGATTGCATTAGTGATGCCGTTCAGGCGAGTAACAGGGATTAGTTCCGATTCTGCATGGAACGCGTCATAGACATGCATGTGCGGCATGATCTCGTCACTGGTTTCAACCAGATCGTTGGTCATGTCCTCAGCGGAAATCTCGGTCAGGCCGAGATTGCTTTCGGAGTCGATCAAGCCGGGATAAATGGTCGTACCGGTCACGTCGATTACTCGGGCATCTTTGGGGATGGAAACCTGTGCACCAAGGGCGGTGATTTTTCCGTTCTGCATAACCAGAACGCCGTGATCAATCACGCCATGGGATACCGTGAGCAGCTTGCCACCTTTAAGAGCGATCGGCTTCTGCTGGGCGAATGCCGCCGCGAAGGCAAGGGTCACAAGGCCGACGACCAACGACCGACGACGAAGGACGCTTTTCATTCTCCCTCCCTGTAATGCGGCATCCCGAAACCCGGAAGCGAGCGATCGAAATAGACATCGCCATCGATGAATACTTTGTTGGGCACACCGTAGCTGGAAAGCGGATATCCGTCCCAGATCACGAGGTCAGCATCTTTGCCGACGTCAATGGATCCAACTTTGTCATCGACGCCGATGATCCAGGCAGCGTTCAACGTAATCATCTTCAGAGCTTCGTCTTCGGTGGCGCCGCCGTAGCGGATGGTTTTGCCGGCTTCCTGATTCAGCCGGCGGGCGAAATCCCCGGAGTCGCTCTTGATGGCAACGTGAACTCCTTTTCGCATGCACATCACCGCATTCCAGGGGATCGCGTCCCATGCTTCCTGTTTGTAGCCCCACCAGTCGGCAAACGTCGCAATGCCAATATTGGCGGCAGCGAGTTGATCGGCCACTTTGTAAGCTTCGAGCGCGTGATGGAAGGCGCGCAGCTTGTAGCCGAACTCTTTGGCCATGGCCATCTCGGTGAGCAGTTCGTCGGCGCGGTAGCAGTGGATCTGCACCAGCAATTTGCCACGAAGCACATCGGAGAGTGCATCGAGCTTTAAATCGCGCTTGGGCGGAGAAATGTCTTTATCGCCACGCTTCACCTTGGCGTTGTAATCGTCCCACTCCCGCATGTAGTCCTGAGCGGAGACGAGCGCTTCGCGCTGGACCTCAAAATTCCCCATGCGTGTGGACGGTAACTGATCGCGGCTGCCGTAGACGCGTTTGGGATTCTCACCGCTGGCGAACTTGATCGATTGCGGCGCACCGGGGAAGAGCATGGCATCGCGGTTCAGGCCGTATTTGTGCTTGATCACCACCGCCTGGCCGCCGATCATGTTGGCCGAACCGTGCAGCAGAAGCGAAGTGGTTACGCCGCCGGCAAGCACGCGGTAGATCGCCTTGTCCTGATAATCGAATGCATCGATCATCATCATCTGCGGCGTGATCGGGCTGGTGGCTTCGTTGACGTCTTCATCGAGCGCGATGTGCGAGTGGGAATCGATGAGACCGGGCGTCAGGTATTTTCCTCCGGCGTCGACGACCGTTGCACTGGCCGGGGCGTTTAAATCCTTGCCTACTGCGGCGATCTTGCCATCCTTGACGTAAACACTGCCGTTCGCGATCGTGCCGTGAGTAACGGTCATCACGATCGCGTTCTTAATTACAACGTCATTTCGGGCCGCTTGTTGTGCCAGGGCTGCCGAGCACGCTAACAGAAGCAGCGGGCCTAGATATCTCGGAATGCGATTCATTTTTCTTTACCCTCAAATTCTGCCGTAGCGAAGAAGCCGAATTGTAGGAGTCCGGCACCGTGCCGTCAAACTAGCGGGGTATGATGAGTGAACCAAATTCAAGAACAAGGGATGTAGACGTGAAATTCGCAGTCTTGTTAGCTCTCTTAATGATTTGCCCGGTTGTGATGGCGGCCACGTGTCCAAAGCAATCTCGCACCAAGGATGAACTGCTCGAGGTGGAACAGAGCTGGGCCGTGGCGCTCGAGAAGTCAGATACCGACACGATCGAATGCATCCTCGCCAGCGAGTTCCAGGATGCCGACATCAACGGAGCGCTGCATGATCGCAGTGAGGCTCTGGAAAAAGCGCAACGGCCCCGCCAGACCCACAATGAATTAAGCGATCTGGAGCCTCACCTGTACGGCGATCTTGCCTATGTGCGGGGCCTGAATACCGTAACGGATGCCCAAGGCAAGCCGGTGGCGAAGGTGCGATTTACTGATATTTTCATTTTCCGGCATGGGAGATGGCAGGCCGTGGCGGGTCAAGAAACTTTGCTGAAGGACGCTATTTCGGCGGGGAAATGATCGCATGCGCGCCGTGGTTCAACGTGTAAGCCGGGCGGAGGTCAGAATAGGCGGCGAAGTCGTCGGAAAAATTGAGAAAGGATTGTTGGTGCTGCTCGGCGTGGGCCGCGACGACACAGAGAACGACGCCGACTATCTGGCCGAGAAAATTGCGGGCCTTCGCGTCTTCGAGGATGCCGATGGCAAGATGAATCTGGACGTTGCGGCGGTGAACGGGGCGGTTCTGGTGGTTTCGCAGTTCACGCTTTATGGCGACGTACGCCGGGGCAAGAGGCCGTCGTTCGATGCTGCGGCTGCTCCGGAGCGTGCGCGCGAGCTGTACAAATACTTCGTCGGTCGCATTCGCGGTATGGGTCTGCGGTGCGAAACCGGCAAATTCCAGGAAATGATGCAGGTCGAATTGGTGAACGAAGGTCCGGTCACGATTCTGCTGGATTCGAGTAAGACCTTCTGAGAAACGGATGCGCGAGAACGCCTGTCCTCCACATCACGGAGATCCTAGGCGGTCACGGCTTCCGGCTTGGGCCGACCCGCCAGCAATTGGCGCAGGACGAACTGCAGAATCCCGCCATTCGCGTAGTACTGCGCTTCCTGTGGCGTATCGATGCGCACCAGCGCGCTGAACTCGCTTGTCTTCCCTTTGCTCTTTGCCTTGACGTTAACCTGACGGCCGGGAGCGAAGTGCTCGACGAGATTTCGAATTCCGCCGATCTCGAAAACCTCGTCTCCAGTGATCCCCAGAGTGTGGGCATTTTCACCATCCAGGAACTGCAGGGGCAAAATTCCCATGCCGACAAGGTTTGAGCGATGGATGCGCTCATAGCTTTCGGCGATCACAGCGCGGACTCCAAGCAGCCGCGGACCTTTGGCAGCCCAGTCGCGTGAGGAACCGGAGCCGTACTCTTTGCCGGCGATGATCAACAGTGGAACGTCCTCAGCGATGTATTTCTCGGAGGCTTCAAAGATTGTCATCTCCGCGCCGCTAGGCAAATGGCGGGTGAATCCGCCTTCGAGATTGGGAACCATTTTGTTGCGCAGCCGAACGTTGGCAAATGTGCCGCGCACCATTACCTCATGATTTCCGCGGCGCGATCCATAGGAATTGAAATCTTCCGGCTTAACTCCATGCTCGATAAGATATTTCCCGGCAGGACTGTCTTTCTTGATGGAGCCAGCCGGAGAAATGTGGTCGGTGGTGACACTGTCGCCCAACACTGCCAGCAGGCGCGCGCCTTGAATGTCCTCGATGGCGGATGGCTTCACGGTCATACCTTCGAAGTAGGGCGCCTGCCGAATGTAGGTGGAATCGGTATCCCAGTCATAAGTCTCGCCCTTGGGTACGGCCAAACCCCGCCATCGCTGGTCGCCTTCGTAAACTTCGCCATAGCTCTTGCGGAACATGTCCGAGGTGATTGATTTGCCCATGGCATCTTCGATCTCGCGACGCGTCGGCCAGATGTCGGCGAGATAAACCGGATTACCTTGCTTATCGTTACCAATGGGATCTTTGCGAAGATCCACGTCCACCCGCCCTGCCAACGCAAATGCCACGACCAGCGGCGGGGACATCAGGTAATTCGCCCGAACGTCGGGATTGATTCGGCCTTCGAAGTTGCGATTGCCTGACAGTACGGATGCGACGACGAGATTCTCGGCGTCGATGGCTTGCGAAACCTCCTCGGGCAGCGGTCCGGAATTTCCGATGCAGGTGGTGCAGCCGTAGCCGACAATGTGGAATTTCAGTTTTTCCAGGTAACCGGTCAAACCCGCGCGCTCAAGATAGTCGCGAACAACTTTGGAACCCGGTGCAAGCGACGTCTTAACCGACGCGGGAACCTGCAAACCACGTTCGACAGCTTTCTTCGCAAGCAAGCCTGCTGCGAGCATCACGGATGGGTTCGATGTATTGGTGCAGCTCGTGATTGCGGCGATCACCACGCTGCCGTGATGCAAGTGCCCGTTTCCTGAAGCGGCCTCGGTTGATTTGGCGGCTTTGCCCGGCTTAATCAGAGAAGGAAGAGCCTGTTCGAAAGATTGTTTTGCCTGCGAAAGGGCAACTCGGTCCTGCGGCCGTTTCGGCCCGGCCAGACTTGGTTCCACGCTTCCTAGATCAAGGGAAAGCAGTTCCGAGTATTGCGCTTCGGGTGTTTTCTCGTCGTGGAAAAGACCTTGTTCGCGGCAATAAGCCTCGATTAAAGCGATGTGTTCATCAGACCGGCCGGTCAAACGCAAATAGCTGAGCGTTTCTTTGTCCACAGGGAAAATACCGCAGGTAGCTCCGTATTCCGGCGACATATTGCCGATGGTCGCACGGTCGGCCAGAGGAAGCTCCGGCAGACCCGGCCCGTAATACTCGACGAACTTGCCCACGACACCATGCTTGCGCAGCATCTCCGTGATGGTGAGAACGAGGTCGGTTGCAGTCGCGCCTTCGCGGAGTTTGCCGGTCAGTTTGACCCCGACAACTTGCGGGATGAGCATGGAAACCGGTTGACCGAGCATGGCGGCTTCGGCCTCGATTCCGCCCACGCCCCATCCCAACACGCCAAGGCCATTGATCATCGTCGTATGGGAGTCGGTTCCAACGAGCGTATCGGGGTAGGCGACGCGTTTTCCAGGGCTTTCCTGCACGAAAACCACTCGTGCCAGGTATTCGAGATTCACCTGGTGCACGATACCGGTGTCCGGCGGCACGATTGCGAGATTTCGAAACGCAGTCTGTCCCCAACGCAGAAACGCGTAGCGTTCTTTGTTGCGAATGAATTCAAGTTCGGCGTTGAGTTGCAACGCGTCCGCGCTCCCAAACTGGTCAACCTGCACCGAGTGGTCGATGACCAACTCGGCAGGCTGCAAAGGATTGATCAGCGCGGGATCACCGGAAAGGCGTTTCATAGCGTCGCGCATCGCGGCGAGGTCCACAACTGCGGGAACCCCGGTAAAGTCCTGCATCAGAACTCGGCTCGGCGTGAATGCAATTTCTTTGTCGGGCTTCGATTTGCTGTTCCATTGGGCCAAGGCAAGAATGTCGTTTTTGCTGACGTTCCCATCTTCGGTCCGCAGAAGATTCTCCAGAAGAATGCGTAATGAATAGGGGAGATGCGTGGTCGAAATGCCCTGCTTGTCCAGGGCGTCGATGCGATAAATCTCGTGCTCCTTGCCGCCAACGTGCAGAGTGGAGCGACTTCCGAAACTATTCATAACTGCCTTCCTGATGAAAAGTGCTGGAGATGCAAGCGCGACGCTCGGCGAGAAAGAATTCCAGCTTGCAGTCTATTCTATGCCGTTTCTTCGGAGATCGGCGGCGGTGTGGAGGCTTCGCCTGCCAAGTTCATTCTTTTTCGTGTGGAAAAGATGGTGCCACGTGCGGGAATAACCGGAGCAAAGCCGGAAAAACCAAGCGGCACGGGCACGTCATCATGGATGGCCTCGAAGCCGCCGCGGTGGAAGTAAGTCTCGTGCCAGAATCCGGTGCCGCCGGATCGCGGATAAAGTTTTGCTACCAAATTTTATGGGGCTCCGAGCGCGCCCAATTCTCCAGCGACTCAAAGTCGTGCCAATACTGCCGCATGCCGGAATGAAACCTAAATAACGAGTAGATGATGTTCTCGTGCAGCAGCAACCCATCCGGTTTCGCGGCAACGGAGTTGGAAATTTTCGGACCGAATCCAAACAAGGTCTTGATGCCGGTGATTGCGTTAACACGCATCCGAGATAGATCACGATCAGATCGGGGTAGTGAGAGAGGTCGACGGTTTTCCCGCTGGCAGAGGGCATGGGAGACTCCGAAAGGCCAATGTAGTCGGTTATGGGACCGCCGTAAACGGCCTCTTAGGCGTGAAGCGCCTGGACCAGAAGCCAGCCGTTGAGGACGGCAATAGCTATCGCGGTCGCCCAGGAGAGAGACTTCAGCCAAGCTGAATTGGCGAATTCGCCCATCTTCTGTTTGTCGCTGGTGAACATGACCAGCGGAAACACGGCAAAGCTGAGTTGCATACTCAGGACGACCTGACTCAGCACAAGAAGGTTGGCGGTTCCTTTGGTGCCCCATAACGCGGTAACGATTACGGCGGGGATGATGGCGAGCGCACGAGTGATTAGTCGGCGTAACCAGGGCCGCAAGCGGATGCTGAGAAAGCCTTCCATGACGACCTGTCCGGCCAGGGTTCCGGTTAGAGTCGAATTCTGTCCCGAGGCTAGAAGAGCCAGCGCGAAGACGGTACTGGCGCCGGCTACTCCCAATAAAGGCGAGAGCAGTTTGTAGGCGTCCTGAATTTCGGCGACTTGGTGATTCCCCGTTCGAAAGAAGGTTGCTGCAGCAACGATCAGAATTGCCGCATTCACAAACAGAGCGAACGTAAGAGCGACTGTCGAATCGATGGTGCAGAAGCGAATCGCTTCGCGTTTTCCTTCGCTGGTGCGATCAAATTTGCGTGTCTGCACAATCGCCGAATGCAGATACAGATTGTGCGGCATGACCGTGGCGCCCAAAATCCCCATGGCAATGTACAGCATGCTCGGATCGCGAATGATCTGCCGGGAGGGCACGAAGAAACTTGACAGCAATCCTGCGGCTGCGGGATGCGAAAAGAGGATCTCCAATCCAAAGCATACGGCAATGGTGCCGATCAGAGAAATGACCAAGGCCTCGAGGAACCGAAAGCCTTTCTGCTGCAGGAAAAGAATGGCGAGAACATCGAGCGCCGTCAGGCACACACCCCAAATCAGCGGGATGCCAAATAACAGGTTCAGTGCAATGGCGGAACCGATGACCTCAGCCAGGTCGCAGGCAGCGATTGCGATCTCGGCGAACCCCCATAAGCCCAATGAAACTGGACGGCTGAAGTGATCCCGGCAAGCTTGAGCGAGATCCCTTCCGGTCACTACGCCTAATTTGATTGCCAGGGCTTGCAGCAGAATGGCCATCAAGTTCGACAGCATGATGACCGACAGCAGGGTGTAGTTGTAGCGTGAACCCGCGGCGAGGTCGGTTGCCCAATTACCGGGATCCATGTAGCCAACGGCGATGAGAAAGCCCGGTCCCGCAAAAGCCACAAGTTTGGCCAGAAAAGCCGACGATTTAGGGACCGGGAGGCTGCTGTGAATCTCAGGAAGGCTTGGCTGAAAAACGTCAGAACGCCAAGCGAATCGTCGGTTATTGATTACATTGGTGGCCATTCGCGGTCAGATACGGCACAAACTTCTACTATCTTAGCATGCGTATACCCGCAGAAGTAAACTACAGTTAATTACCGAAGTACTTTGTAGTAATTGGGTTTTCGGGGCTCTCACAAAGAGGCGCGGCGGGAATTATGGTCATCTCGGATCCAGACCCGTTCTGAGGCAGAGTGACCCAGAGCCACCGATCCGGCATCAGTTTGGAGAGTCAGGGTCTGGTCATAGTTTCTCCCGGTTACGTGCAGATGCGCACCGGGGCGAATCCCGCGATGCTCTAGAAACTCCAACAACTGGCGGTCGCGTTCGTAGATGCCGCTCACCAGATAATGCTTGCCTGCTTCGGCTTCGGAGAGCAAAAGCAAACCGCGGCGGCGGCGGCTCGCAGGACTTTCGAGTTCGCTCAGGTTCCCATGCGGACAAGCGCCTCCACGGCCGAGTTTTGTCAGTAATTTAGCTTCGAAATCGGGTGAAACCGCATGTTCCAGGCGCTCTGCCTCATCGTGCACTTTGTACCATTCCATCCCGAATAGTTCGGCGAGCATGCGTTCGATCAAGTGATGGCGCAGTGTAAGCTTGCGCGCGATCTTCCTGCCGCCGGGCGTGAGACCGACGCGGCCGTCAGATTGAACTCGAACGAGTCCATCTTTCTTCAGGCGGCGCAAAGCCATGGTGATCGCTGGCGGAGAAACTGAGAGGCGGTGGGCAAGGGTCGCGGAGATGACGGTCTCGCCTTCGCTTTCCGATTCAAGAATCGCCTTCAGATAATCTTCTTTGGAGACCGTGATCATCTCATGATTATACGTTAGTTAAGCATGGTTAATACGGATGAGTGCAACGGGTCGTGGTGGCCGGTGCGACGAACTCGTTTGACATCCTGCTTGGGCTGAACCTACCCTTGTCTTTCAAAGATGAAGGTCCTCGTCATTGGAAGCGGCGGGCGCGAACACGCCTTAGTGTGGAAACTGCGCCAGAGTCCGCGTGTATCGAAGATTTATTGCGCGCCGGGCAACGGTGGCATTGCCCGAGACGCTGACTGCATTCCGGTGGATCTTAAGAGCGTCGGCTCGATAATCGCCGTGGCAGACCAGGTTGGGCCGGATTTGACGGTTGTCGGCCCAGAGTTACCGCTGACCCTCGGTGTGGTGGATGAATTTCTGCGACGAGGGCAGAAGGTTTTTGGGCCCACACAGGCCGCGGCGCGACTGGAATCGAGCAAGAGCTTCGCCAAGGAATTCATGAAGCGCTGCAATATCCCTACTGCGCCGTATGCGATCTGCAAATCACTGGATGAAGTTAAAGACGCCCTGCCGCATTTCCACATGCCGCTGGTGTTGAAGGCGGATGGATTAGCGGCGGGAAAAGGCGTGGTCATCTGCAAAACCAAAGAAGAGTCGCTTGCCACCGCGACGGACATGCTCAGCGGGAAGATGCTGGGTGAGGCGGGAGCCACTGTTGTAATCGAGGAATGCCTGCAAGGCGAGGAGCTTTCTTTCCTCGTTCTAAGCGATGGTCAGCGGGTTGCGCCGCTGGTGGCCGCGCAGGACCATAAGCGAGTCGGCGATGGCGACACAGGGCTGAACACCGGTGGCATGGGCGCCTATTCCACTTCGACGATTCTGGACGAGCAGATGAAGAACTGGCTCATCCAGCACGTTGCCCGACCGGTTGTTGATGGGATGAAAGCGGAAGGAACGGAATATCGAGGCGTTTTGTATTGCGGGCTGATGATGACTGCGAAAGGTCCCATGGTTCTCGAGTTCAATTGCCGATTCGGCGACCCGGAGACGCAAGCCATCTTGATGCGACTGGACAGCGATCTTCTGGAGGCTATGGAAGCGGCGATCGAAGGACGTGTCAGTGACGGGGATTTTCGCTGGTCAGCGGATGCCAGTGTCTGCGTAGTCATGGCGTCAGGAGGGTACCCGGGAACCTATGCGGTGGGCAAAAAGATTTCAGGTCTTGACGAGGCATCGAAAATCGATGGGGTTAAGGTTTTTCATGCCGGAACTACGGCGCGTGACAACGCGTATTTCACCGCTGGGGGTCGAGTGCTTGGCGTGACTGCACGGGCGCCAGATTTTAAGGCGGCTCTGGACCGGGCGTACGAAGCAGTCGAGAGAATCAGCTTTGAAGGCGCGCACTATCGAAAGGACATCGGTGCGAGGGCGTTGAAGAAGTAATCGCAAGTTTTGAATAGAGGAAAGGAATTCATGAGCAAGGCACTGGTTTCAATCGTAATGGGTAGTGACTCGGATTTGGACATCATGCGCGAGGCGGGCAAGGCGCTTGAGGGCTTCGGCATTGGCTATGAGATTGATGTGACCTCGGCGCATCGATCTCCGGAACGCACCGCCGAGTTCGCCCGCAAGGCAGCAGATCGAGGCATACGGGTCATCATCGCGGGTGCAGGCGGCGCTGCGCACCTGGCGGGGGTCATCGCGGCACATACAACTCTGCCCGTGATTGGGGTTCCGATTCCTTCCGTGCTGAATGGCTTGGACTCGCTGCTGGCTACGGTGCAGATGCCGGCCGGCATTCCCGTGGCAACCGTCGCGATCGGGAAAGCTGGTGCGACCAATGCCGGAATTCTCGCCGCGCAGATCCTGGCGCTGAACAGCGCCGGATTGGCCAAAAAACTGGACACTCACAAGGAAACGCTGGCCAACAGCGTGGAGGAAAAATCGAAGAAGCTGAAGATGACTTTGGGCGAGTAGTAGCGACTAAAGCTTCAGAGTTTTCAGATATTCCCGAAATTCTTTTCCCAGGTCTTGCCGTTTCAGGGCGAACTCCACGCTGGCCTTAAGGAAGCCTAGTTTGTCGCCGGTGTCGTGACGCTTGCCTTCGTAAACATAGGCGTACATTTTTTCCCGCTTGAGCAAAAGCTTCATCCCATCCGTCAGTTGCAATTCTCCGCCTGCACCGGGCTTTATTTCTGACAAGGTGTCGAACACCGTCGGGGTCAAAATATAGCGACCAATGATGGCCAGGTTGGACGGAGCGTCCTCGAGCCGCGGCTTTTCGACCATGTTATGGATTTGGTAGAGGCGTCCTCCGAACTTGCCTTCCACAGGCTTCACGTCGAGCACGCCATAGGCAGAGATCGCCTTTCCTTCGACGATTTGTGTCGCCAGCACCGAGCATTGCATTTGCTCGAAAACGTCGATCATCTGCTTGAGGCAAGGCGGGTCGGCATCGATGACATCATCGGCCAGCAACACGGCGAACGGCTCGTTGCCCACCAATTCTCGAGCGGTGAGCACCGCATGGCCTAAACCTAGCGCCTCCTTCTGGCGAACGTAAGAGACGTGGATCAAGTCGGAAATATGACGAACGATCTGCAGAAGATCGGTCTTCTTCCGGTCCTCGAGCATGCGCTCCAGTTCGTAGCTGACATCAAAATGGTCCTCAATAGCCTGTTTCCCCCGGCCAGTCACGATAATGATTTGGTCGCAGCCGGAGGCTAACGCTTCCTCAACCCCGTACTGAATGATCGGTTTATCGACTAGTGGAAGCATCTCCTTAGGCTGAGCTTTAGTGGCGGGCAGAAAGCGGGTGCCCAGTCCGGCGGCGGGGAAAACGGCTTTTCGAACTCGCATCTTCATGTGGTCAGGGTGTTAAAGGCCGATCTCAAAAGTCGAATGAGGATTGTACCTGCTGTGCTTCAATCGTGCCCAATCGTGCTGACATAAAGATGCCGAAAGCAGTCCGCGTGTTAAAATTTCGCTAATTCATCTCTGCCCAGGAGACCAGGTTGGTTGAGCTAGCGCCGTCGATTCTGTCCGCCAATTTCGGCTACTTGTCAGACCAGGTTCAAGCCGCCGCCAAAGGCGGAGGGACGGTCATTCACGTGGATATCATGGACGGCCATTTCGTCCCGAACATCACCATTGGGCCGTTGGTGGTGCGCTCCTTGCGGAAGGTGACCGATCTTCCGCTGGATTGCCATCTCATGATTGAAAATCCCGATCAGTACATTCCCGATTTCGCTGAAGCAGGGGCCGACTGGATTTCGGTGCACCAGGAAGCGACCCGGCACCTGAACCGCACCCTGCATTTGATCCGAAGCCATGGGGCGCAGGCCGGGGTAGTCATCAATCCGGCGACCCCGGTCGAGACCCTCAGCGAAGTGCTCGATATTGTCGATTATGTTCTGGTCATGTCGGTGAATCCTGGTTTCGGGGCACAGAAGTTCATTCCCGCGGCTGTGCATAAGATCCGACGATTGGCGGAATTACGGGCGGAGCGGCGCTTAAGCTATCGGATCGAGGTAGATGGCGGAATCGATATCAATACCGTGGGAGATGTGGTTCGGGCGGGAGCAGAAATTCTGGTGGCGGGCAACGCGGTATTCGGCCACGGGGATCCAACCATCAATGCACAAAAATTGCTGAAGGCGGCGACCGAAGCCACCTTGCTGAAAGTGTAGTTTCAGGTTTCCGGTTTCCAGGACGTAAGCTGCAAAACCAGGATTTGGAGTCTAATGTCACGTCGTATCTCAATCATCGCGATCATCGCCGCGGCTCTTCTAACCGCTGCCTGTACAAACAAGAAGGTCAACAATCCTATTGCGAATGTCGATTCCAAGCAGCCGGACAAGGTGCTATTTGATCGCGCGATGGATGCGCTCAAGCACAACCGGTTCGATGTAGCGCGGCTGACTCTGCAAACGCTGATCAACACCTATCCGGATTCCGAGTACATCGCGCGCGCAAAGCTGGCAATTGCCGATTCATGGTACGCAGAAGGCGGCTCTGCTTCACAGGCACAGGCGGAAATTGAGTACAAGGACTTCATCACTTTCTTTCCCAACATGCCTGAAGCCGCCGAGGCGCAGCTGAAGATTGCCAATATCCACTACCAGGAGATGGAGAAGCCGGACCGCGACTTCACTCACGCGGAACGTGCCGAGGACGAATACCGGCAGTTGATCATGCAGTTCCCGGACAGCAAATTGGTGCCGGAAGCCAAGCAGCGGCTACGGGAAGTGCAGGAAGTGATCGCGCAACGCGAATTCGGAGTGGGACGGTTTTACTACTTGCGGGAGTCTTACCCGGCAGCAATCGCCCGCTTGAAATCTTTGGTCGATAAGTATCCGCTGTACAGCAAGGCGGATGAAGCCTTGTACCTCCTCGGACAGTCTTACGAAGGTGAGATTGCGATGATCCGCGCACGTCCGAGCTGTGTCAGCATGGGAACCCCACGCAACTGCTTGCCGGAAGCGATCAAGGCCCGCATGATTGAGCCGTTCACGAAAGATGCGGCCGAGGCGTATTCAAAGATATTGACGCGCTATCCGCTAATGGATCGTGCCGATGACGCAAAAGCGCGCCTCGTCGCCCTGCATCAGCCGGTGCCACGGCCGACCAAGGCTGAGGTGGCACAGAACAAGGCGGAAGAGGACAGCCGCAAGTCGCCGAGCACTCTCTCGAAAGTCATGCGCAATTTCGAGAAACACCCGAATGTAGCTGACGCGGCCCACGTGGGCGAACCGACGCTGGTGGATCCAACCCCGATGAATCCCAGTGACGTCGTTCAACAGGCAGCCAAAGCCATGATTCCGCCCAAGAACAACGGCTCGAACAAGAATGCGGTCGCAATTGAAGTGGGAAAGGGAGAAGCGCCTGCGGACCAGCCCATCCCGCGCTCCGATGCGCCTGCGCAAGCTGCGCCGGAGAATACGGCCACGCCGGTAGCCGCAGACTCAGGCAATACTGCAGCCCCGGCCGACCAGGCTAATACCGCGGCTGCGCCCGACCAGAATGAATTGAAGCCGAATGTCGGCTCATCGGATGCCGGCGAACTGAAGCCCAACGCGCCGGGCACTTTGCCTCCGCCCCAACAAGTGAATGAAATTCAAAATGGGGACCAGCCCAACAGAAGCAACAACGGCCAAAACGCTAGTTCCTCGCAATCCAATGGCGACCAGCCCGCCGATGATGCGGACATGGCTTCGAGTAAGCACAAGAAAAAGAAGGGAATTCACAAGGTTGTTCCGTTCTGAGGCTGTCGGGGGCCGCATCCACGCAGGCTCCAAGGTGGTTACATCCCCATTGGTTACTGTCCCGTCGTAACCTGTTTAATAGTTGTATTCTCATTGACTTAGCGGGTGCGGCAGGTTACCTTCGCGGTATCTCCCCCAAAAGAAGGGTTCCGCTTTGGCGCGCAAAGTTTTGCTTGCTGACGACAGTGTCACCGCCCAGAACATGGGGCGCCGTATCCTCATCGATGCCGGCTATGAGGTCATTACCGTTAACAACGGGTCATCCGCCATCAAGAAAGTCAGTGAGTGCAAACCTGACCTGATTGTGCTCGACGTCTATATGCCTGGCTATGGTGGGTTGGAAGTTTGCCAGCGGATCCGTGAATCGCAGGAAACGTCGCGCATCCCGGTTTTATTAACCGTCGGAAAACTTGAGCCCTTCAAAGCTGAAGAAGCGCGGCGAGTGCGGGCGGATGCCTTTATCGTGAAGCCATTCGAGGCCAGCGAGCTTTTGACCGCCTTGACCAAGCTTGAGGACAAAATCGTCCCCAGCCGTAAACGTTCGAAGAATTTTGCTGATGAGGAACCCGGTGCAAGCCGGCAGTTCGGCGATGTCGACGGCGGCTGGAAGAACCGGCTAAAGATTCCGCCACCGCATCATCCTCATTCGCAGCAAGCGACTGCCGCGGAGGAGCGGGTACCCGAGCCGGTGGCATCCGACTCGCCCACGAGTCCCGGTCTTCAGTCGCAGGCGGAAGCTACGAACGCAGCTACCGTGGAAGCTTCAACCAATAAAGAGCAGACGCCGGCATCAGAATTCTCTGTCGCGCCCGAAAGCAATGTCGCAGAGTCTTCTCTACAAATTTCCGTCGCACCGGCGACTGAAACGAATTCTGGCTCAAGCGCCAAACTATCGGAATTCGTAGGGAGCCACGCAGAACAGCGTGGTTCACACGACGAGGATGTGGCCGCGGCACTGGCAGCACTGGCGCCAATTGGCGGCCACACTTCTGAAGGCCCGGAAATTGCGGCTGAAGCAGCGCCAGCGACCATGGCGATTGCTGGGGACTACAGCGGCCCAAGGTGGGTGGCGGAAGAGGTCACGCTTAGCGATGACGAATCAGCAATGACTCTCGAGCACGAGATGCACAAGGCATTTGCGGCATTTGCAGCAGCCGACGCGGCGAGAATGGCCGTGGCTTGCCCATCACAGAGTGGCGACCCTGCTGAAGAGGCAGTCACCAAAGCTGATAGCAGTCGCCAGCCTGACGGGTCAAACGCTGAACCGGCATCCTACTCGAGGACGAATGAGGTTCAGCAAGCTGAAGCACCGCCCGTCGAGACCTCAGAAACCCAGACAGTACCGGAAAGCGAAGCAACTGAGCAGTCTTCTGAATCTTCGGGCGCTGCTTTTGCGGCGGCCGCTTCGGCGGGAGGCAGCGAACCGACGAATGCTGTTTCGCAGTCAACCAGCACGAGTGAGCATGCACCGCCTTCAGAAACCAAGCAGGATTCGGATCTTGCTGCGGCCTGGGCAAGTTGGAAGCAAGTGCGAGAATCTGTCGCGACGCCAGGATTCACATCACAGCTTGCAGACGCCGCCGCGGCGGGCGCTCATGAACTGAAGCAAGATGAGCGTTCGGCTAGCTCGGAGGGCGAAAGTGCGACCGGGGAAGAAACTGCTGCCATTGCGGGTATCGTTGACAGCGTTCTTGCCGAACTCAAACCTAAGTTGATGGAAGAAATTTCGAAGAAAATCAAGAAACCGAAAAAATAAAGGGGCCGCTCTCAGGTTCCGATGCTCCGAAGCTCGGCCTGCCCTAATCCTCTTCCGTTCCACAACTCGGCGTATAGAACGGTTGCTGCTGTTCTCGCAGATGTCGGTATGCCTCACGCTCTTCTGCGTGAGGGCTGACGTACATCGAGTGCCTGATCGGCTAAGGAAAGCCAACGCGCGAGCTTGCCATTATTCACGCCTTCGTGGTCGGGGCGTTCGGACCATTGAATCCCCTGGACGGGTAGACGGAAACCATCCGCTATTTTATCGGCCAGTTCCGGCTTATCGTGGCGCATTTTAAAAATCTTGACCACAAAAGTTTCCAATGAAGCCTAAGATGCTGCCGATCATTTAACGGTTTTACTGATGCTGTCCGTACAGCACATTCTGTATTTACTAAAGCGCTTGTCGCGCAAGGTAAGCACGAGTCGAGTTGTCGAACGTTCTTTCCTTAACCTGAAACCTGAGTTCCTTCGCCCGATGTGGGCTGGCTGCTCGTACCCGCCGGCGAATCAAATCCGCATCGCGAGCGCATCTTTGCCCGGAAGTTCTCGCGCTCTTCTGGTGTCATATGATTCCAGCGTTCGGCCCATCGGCGGCGGTAGTTGGGCCGAAAGCCACGTCCGCTCACGCCCCCGAACAGGATCCGGCAAAGAGCCAGCAGGCCCACAGCTTGCCAGAAAGTAATCTGGTGCCAACCAAACAACGAGGGGGCGAGCCAATTCCAGAGAAGCAGAACAATTTCGCCACCAATGAAGATAAAAGCTGCCATCCCGATGATGGCCAGCGGAGCGATCCAGAGTAGCCTTTTGCGTCTCATGTTTCCTCATTTCCTGATCAAATCTTCGTACACGCTCTGCAAGCGCTCACGCAGGTTGAGAACGGCATAGCGTTTGCGTGACAGCAAAGTATTGATATTCACCCCAGTTTCGGCTGCAAGTTCGCGGAAACTGCGTCCCTCCAGTTCATGCGCGCTGAAGACATCACGCTGGTCGTCCGGTAACTCATCAATCGCGGTTTCCAACTCATCCAGAAGCAGGTGTCGAATGTAGACTGCTTCTGGCCCGGCATCAGGAGATGGCAGAAGATCCTCCAAGCTCAACAATTCTCCGTCTGCATCCTCAATGCTTGTATCGCTGAATGATTGTGGTTTCTTCTTGCGGAAGAAGTCCGTAATGCGATTTCGCGCGACGCGATAAAGCCAGCCGGTTACGTGCTCAATAGGCATCAGCAGGCGATTGGCTTCCACTAATTCATAGAAGACGTCCTGCACGATGTCTTCAGCGTCCGCGCGATCAGGTACACGCCGGCGAATGAAATTGCGCAGCCGAGAGCCTTCCTGCGTGATGATGCCCGAGATTTGCTCGTCCTGCTCGGTCATCGAGGCGGTGCTCGAAAGCGCCTTCATCCACTTCGGTAGACGAATGAAGAGCCAAAATATTTTAGAGATTTAGAACTGGGGTGTCTTGTCAGCCATGAAGCAGTGCGGCATTTGGCGGTAAATTGGACCCACTCACTCCACCCTCATGTCGCACTCGATTCACATGGCGGACTCCCGAAATGCCACATGAACTTCCGATTCTTGACGTAAGCACCCGAAGTTGCCAGTATCTGGCCAAAGATTTCGTTGTTTCGCTTCCCCCACACGTTGGTTCCCAAGAGCTTCGTGCTGTGGGGATAGCTATCCTCAAGGAGTTGTTGTGAAGGACGTGTATCAGATTTTGGAGCAGAAGCAGGCCGATCTTGTGCGTGTTCGCCGCGAACTCGAAAGCCTGCAGATTGTGGCACCTTTATTGTCGGATGACGCAGAATCGGCCGAATCAGAGGGATCGGCCGAGAATCATCTCGAGGCCACCGGAACGGATGTGTTTTCCGCGTGCGTTGCCAGAATCAAGCAGGAAGCGCAAAACGCTAAGCCAGGTTCATGAAGATCCATGGCACGATCTCAGAACGGCAAACGAACTGAGAAAATCGCGTTGTGATTGGTGTTATGGAAGTGCGTGGTGGCGATCTGATACCCGCCGCCGAAGGTCAGTCCTAACCTCTTGTACAGGTGCAACCGTCCAATCACTAACCCCGGGGTTGCAAAGTTCTGCTTCTTTCCATCGTTAGTACCATCCTGGAAGAAAGTCGAGTTCATCTCGACTTCGGGCCAAAGTTTGCGAAACAGGTGGTACTGGAATGCATTGTTCCACGCATAGGTTCTGCCTACGTTAACCGTATCCGCCACGGGCAAACCGATCCCAAAGGTGCCTTGCAAGTCGAAATGATGCAGACCCTTTCCGTATGCGATGGTGGGTGTAAGTACCGCGTGCACAGCGCCGTTCTTGTATTGTCCGGTTGGCACGCTCCACCCCAGGAATGCCGTCAAGATGTAGTTCCCACGTTCCTCATTGCTTGAGAGCAGCCGACACTTCACCAGGAACGCGAGATCGCCAAAACCATCACGAGTGGTGGGGCTGTGGTGCTCGAGATAAGGCGGCATGTTGAAGATCACTTCTACCTTCTCGAAAGGAATCAATTCCAGCCCTTTGCCGCCATCGAAGTTGTCAGTGGTGACGCCCTTTGTATTGACCTGCCAGAGTTGGTCGTAACGAAATTCTTCTTCCAAACGCGGGGTTGTGGTCGCTAGTGGAGTGACCCAGTGGGGTTGTTCCGCTTGAGTTTCGTCGACACGAGTAAGCCAATCAATAAAGTAGTTGTCTTGTGCAAAGGTCAAAGAGGGAAGAAAGGAATACGCCAACAGAGAACAAAGCGGGACGAAACGGCGCATAGCATCTCCTGAAAATTGTGCTTTGAAAGTTGAAAGTGTAACATTTAGCTGATTTAATATGTAAAATAGAGACGAAAATATACGACTTTATATAGGAGGAACTACTTTTGTCTAGCTTTCGATTGCAAGGTCGCTTTTCGCGAAGAGCCGGCCATGTTCTCTGTTTGGCATTCATCGTTTCCCAGTTGTGCGTTGCTCAAGAAATCAATGTGGCCGCGGCCGCCGATCTTCAGTTTGCGATGCAGGACATTGCAGGTCGTTTTCAGAAGGAGAGTGGGAAAAACGTCAAGGTGTCTTACGGTTCATCGGGCAATTTCTTTCAACAGCTTCAGAACGGCGCTCCGTTCGACATGTTCTTCTCGGCAAACCTCGATTACGCAAAGAAGTTGGACACTGCTGGCCTGGTAGAGCCCGGAAGCTACTACGAGTATGCGCAAGGAAAAATCGTGTTATGGGCCACTAACGAATCGAAGCTCAACCTGAACTCCGGGTTGAAAGTCTTGCTCGACTCATCCATCCGCAAGATCGCGGTGGCAGATCCTCAGCACGCCCCATACGGACAGGCCGCGGTAGCGGCAATGCAAAAAGAAAACATCTATGACAGGGTGAAAGATAAGCTGGTGCTCGGTGAGAACATTTCGCAAACTGCATCGTTCCTGCAATCTGGCGCCGCCGACGTTGGCATCATCGCACTGTCGCTGGCACTGTCGCCGAACATGAAGGAATCTGGGCATTCTGCCGAAGTGCCCAGCGACGACTATCCACCGATTAAGCAAGCCTGCGTGATTCTTCGCTCGTCAAAGGACAAGAAAAGCGCTCAGGATTTTCTGTCATTCCTTAAGACGACTGCTATTGCGGATGTCCTGAGAGGCTATGGCTTCGATGTTCGGCGAACCCGACAATAACTTGGCGGGTTGCAGTGGTCGGGCGAGCGAGATACCACAGAGAGCGGGTGAAATTATCCGTCGGCCATGACCGGTGGTCAGGTCATCCCAAGCCATCTCTGGAACAAATTGACTGTTTGAGTTGTCAGGACGAGGGACTATTGAACCTCAATGAGTGTAACGCGATTTTTCGTTAGTTGACTCGTCGACTCTGCTCCCCAAGCCCGAACTAGGTATCCGTCCGCTACGGGATCACTTGAAATCGTTTGTTACTCATGAGGGTTCCGCTGGGAGTGGTCACGGTTATGTATCCCGTCGTTGCGCCTGACGGTACAGTGGCGTTCAAGTAAGTATCAGACGGCACGGTAAATGTTGCCGTAGTTCCGTTGAAGGCAACGACGGTCGTGGCAGTCAAGCCCTGCCCCAGAATTTTCACTGTCTTTCCTACGGCAGCGGCGTAGGGAAAGGACTCCACGAACGCGGGAAGGTCCATCGAGAGACTGAAGATCACTCCATCGCTGTTGATACCTCCATAGATCGTAGTGCCATAAATGCTGCCATTGGTGTGTTGGACAAGCGATGCCGGATTGTAGCCGTCAGTGCACGGACTGGTCGGGCAGAAGTTATAAATCGTCGTCAGGATACCACTTGGCGTGATTCGGAATACTGTACCCGCGCCATAATTTGTTCCGCCGAGAAATGTCGTTCCATAGAAATTTCCGTCCGTCGCTTGAAGCAGAGCGCTATTTGGAACGTTGCCATCGGTGCAGTTGGCCTGGGTACAGAAGCTGTAGAGCGTCGTCACCACAGCGCTACGAGTCATTTTGAACACTGTGCCGCAATTTCCCGACGAGCAGGTTGAACCGACTCCGCCGTAAGGAGTTGTACCGTAGAAATCGCCATCGGTGGCTTGAACCAGCCCCCGGTTAGGATGCGCGCCATCGGCACAGTTGGTTTGTGAGCAAAAGCTATAAAGCGTGGTGATCACGCCGTTCGGCGTCATCCTGAAAATCGTTCCATAACCATTTGCGCCGCCATCGGAAGTCACGCCGTAGAAGTTGCCATCCGTAGCCTGAATCAGTGTGTCCTGCGGAGTATCGCCGTTCGCGCAGGGCGGACCACTTTGGCAAATGCTGTAGGTTGTTTCAGTATGGCTGGCCCCGCTGATCTTAAACAGCCCTCCGTGATCGGTAGCGCCGCCGCCATTGAGAACACCAAAAAATTGTCCATTGAAGCCGAAGGTCAGGCCTTGCGGCCGAGCGCCATCGGTACAGTTTATCCGCGCACAAAAACTATGGACCGTACTCAGAATCCCGTCGGTTGGACGGATTTGGAACAATGTGCCGCCACCTCCGCAACAAAGATCGTTGGCGCCTCCCTCCCAGGTGGTTCCGTACAGGTTCCCATATACGTCGCCAAGAACAAGTCCAGCAACCGGTTGCGCGCCATCCAGGCATTGATGCATTGAGGGGCAGAAACTAAACAGTGGGCTCAATTGGCCTGTCGGGGTTACCTTGAACACGGTTCCTCTACCTCCTCCCCCGCCATATCCCGTTGTGCCGTAAAGATTCCCATCCAGCGCCTGCGCGAGTTGGTTCGGTGAAGCCCCATTCGCGCCGTCAAAAGTAACGAGCGTGGAGAACCTCTGAGCGGTAGCCAATGTCCCAATGATCAGACAAAGTAGAAGCAGGCCAAGGTTATTGAATCGCATCACGGGATTCCTCCAAGGAAAAGCTGTGTGCAGGATTCTTGGGGCAACTGAACCGCTGCTCGGTGCGACGAGGGATGAAATTATGCTCGAAGTGTACCCAGTGGTCAAGGTTCAAACCTCAACTCCATTGGTGGCGAGAACAGCGAGGATTTTTTCAGCTTGCTGAGCAATTGCACACCAAAATGTCGGCTCTTTAACCTTTCGATCGCGCTGCGAGATCGCCTATCTTACGCGCATGATCCACACGTGATTCGTGACCCTGCGCGCGTTTCACGCGGCATAATTCGCGATGCGAACGCGCGTGAGAAAAGTAATTTCAGCACGACGCGCACATACTCAGCGCGTACGCGAAGAGATCATCGCGCGGCCAGCGCGCGAGAAAGGGCGCGCGTCAAGCTAGCGAAGCTGAGCGAGAGGCTGTGCTGGCGAAACGACGCGAGGGAGGGAGCATTTTGCCGTATCTATACAAAGACCCTACCCGCGTTTGACGGGGTTAGCTACTGGCGCGGAAAAAGTGTCCCACCCGAACTGTCGAAATCCCATTACCCAGTCCGGCACATGCTGGTCGTGGTCTTTTTAGCATGTCTGCCCAACCCTCTGTGCGATAATTTTCGTTCATCGCGGCACTCCCTGCTCACGCATTGCTTTACATGTAAACTCTTGACCTTCGGGTCCCAGTCGATTTGGCTAGCTGCGCAAGGAGACAACAATTGCAGTCAGGCAAGAACGAAACATTCTCTAGAGTGCTGATCGATAAGGCCTTGGAGGCAAGCGGCTGGGATTTGCTCGATCCGCAGCAAGTTGTGCTTGAGTACAACACCAGTACTGGCCGAGTCGATTACTTATTGAAGGACGCTCTGGGTCGAGTACTCTCGGTCCTCGAAGCCAAGCGCGAGGACCTCGATCCGTATGACGCGAAAGAACAGGCGCGCGGCTATGCCGAAAACCTGAAGGCACCCTTCGTCTTGCTCTCAAACGGGCGAGAACATTGGTTCTGGAATTATGAACGGAAAGACCAAGGTGATGCCTACCGCATCGAACGCTTTCCGTCGCGCCAGGACCTTGACCGCATCCGATTAAAGAATCTTCAACCGCCTCGCCCTCTTCAGACCGAGGCAGTACGTCCCAACTATTTGCAAGCGTTACGTCATGACTTAGCCCTAAGAGGCTACCAGTTACGTGCGTTGGAGGAAATCGCCAAGGGATTTGACGACCATCGTCGACGCAGGTTCCTTTTAGAAATGGCCACCGGCACTGGAAAGACGCTTCTCTGCGCTGCGTTGATCCGCCGCTTTCTTAAGACACGCAATGCTGAGCGGGTGCTTTTCATTGTTGATCGCATCGAACTTGCGAAGCAGACGATGGAGGATTTCAACATCATCCTCGGCGAATATAAGCCTGTAATATACAAATCCGCTCGGCGTACTGGTGAGATGCTGGGGTCTTCCGTTGTCGTGGCAACGATCCAATCCCTTATGACTGATCGGCGGTATCGAGAAGAGTTCACGCCGTTCTATTTCGATCTTGTCATCAACGATGAGGCACATCGATCGATTTATGGAGATGCTCGGGAGGCAGTTCAGTTCTTTCAGGCCACTCGAATTGGACTCACTGCAACGCCGAAGGCCTATTTAAAGAACATTAATTTAGAACAACTCGCTTCTGAGGACCCAAAGGCGTTGGAGGCTCGCCAACTTCGAGATACCTACCACTATTTCGGCTGCGAGCCGGGCCAACCAACCTTCCGTTACGACATCCTAGATGCTGTACAAGATCCCGAAGGTCCTTTTCTCTGCCTGCCGAGGATTATCGACTGCCGATCAGATATCACTACGCAAGCGCTTCAGGAAGCCGGTTGGGCAGTTGTAATCAACGAACAAGAGGAGAGCTTCAAGATTCAAGACCTTGAACGGAAGATTTTCACTCCTCATCGCAACCGCGTCATGTGCGAGGCCTTCCTCCGTGAAGCCCAGCGCGACCCGACCGGCGTGCGCTGCTATTCGACACTGAGACACGCACGTCAATTGATCAGACCTTCATATTCGGGATTCACCGAATCTGTGAATTGGTGAATGGGTCCTACCGCTGTATTGAGGAAGGTATTTTCTACGATGGATTTTCAAAGCGACAACGCAAAGCCGTTGGAAAGTTCACGGCGAATAATTTCCCGGCGATTGAGGTGCCTTCCTTCCCACCCAATGTACGGTTCAAGGTGTATGGGTCGTTGCTTGAATTCATGGAGCACGTTTTCTTCCCTGCACTGAGGAAAGGCTGGCTCATCGCAGGTTTTAATCTTCCGTTCGACCTGAGCCGCATGAGCCTTGATTGGCGAAAGACGCGTAAGGGCGGCTTCGCTCTTGTCTTTTCCAAAATCTTGTGGAGAGAGTCCCAGAGCTGGATCGCAAATCCGTATCGTCCAACGATCAAAATCGAACCTAAAGACGCGAGAACGGCGTTTGTTTCATCCGGAAAAACCAAGGTCCCGGCAGAATGGCCGAATGATGGAAGACCGCTAGACGTCGGAACATTGCTGTTCGCGCTGTTCGATCAACACCGTAGTCTGCGCGACTGGTCCCGTTACTTCCGCGATGAGAGAAATCTTGATTGGGTGCACGAGAAATTAGATCACGAACCTAGCGGACGCTTCAGCCTAAAAGAATTGGAGTATTGCAGGCGGGATGTGCAGTGCACGCAAGATCTTCTGAATTGCGCCAAATCCGAGTTCGATCTGTATGGACTGGACGATCTTCTTCCAGATAAAGCTTATAGCCCAGCGTCTGTGGGAAAAGCCACGTTTCGCCAAATGGGTATAACTCCTCCGCCAGAAAAGTTCAAGGTCCCCCACGAGCTTCAAGGTATTTTCATGCAGTCTTACTTTGGCGGAAGGGCTGAAAATCACATCCGCAAAGTGCTATTGCCGACCATGCGGCTGGATTTTCTCAGCCAATACCCAACAGTCAATACGAACATGGGGAATTGGGAGATCGTTACGGCCAAGCGTGTTTCGTTTCCAGAGTCGACAAGAGAGATTCGCAAGTTCCTGAAAAAGGTGACTCTGGATGATTGTTTCGACCCATCTTTTTGGAGAAAACTCCGCTTCTTCGCTTTGATTCAGCCAGAGAACGATATTTTTCCGGTGCGCGCACCGTTTGACCCAAAAGATCCCGAACACCTCAATATCGCAGACAGCCACTTCACCAGCGAGAAGCCGGTTTGGTATGCGGGTCCTGACGTTGTAGCTTCGATAATTCGAACGGGCAGAGTCCCACGGGTACTCAAGGCCATCCGTGTCGTGCCGCACGGTCCCCAGCGTGGAATGAAATCGATCAAGCTGCGCGGAGTGGTGGAGATTGATCCTTACCGCGATGACTTCTTCAAAGTACTTATCGAACAACGCAAGGCAAACGAATCGGACAAGACACTCAAGCATGCGCTCAAAGTTATTGCGAACTCGACCGCTTATGGTGCCTTTGTCGAACTGAACGAGGAGCGGAAATCCAAACCAGTCAAGCTGGACGTGTTCTCGGGTGAGTACTATCACCGGCAGTCTGCGCGCGATGTGGAAGTCCCCGGCAAGTGGTATTTCCCCGCACTCGCAAGTTTGATTACGTCCGGCGGTCGCCTGCTCCTGGCTATGGCCGAAAAATGTCTGACGGATGCAGGCGGAGTGTGGTTGTTCTCCGATACCGACAGCATTGCGGCTGTGGCGTCTCCAAAAGGCGGGACCGTTTACCCAAAGCGCCCGGAAGAAGAATGCGAGATGGATCAGCGCGAGATTGTGCCCATTCCGGTCCTTCCCCATTCAAAAGTGTTGGAAATAGCTCGCCGCTTCCGCTCGCTGAACCCGTACTCATTTGGCGGCGACTTGCTGAAGGTGGAAGACGTGAACTACCAAGACGGCGACCCGAAGACTTGCGCACTGCGAACCGTGCACGGTTATGCGATCAGCGCAAAACGATACGCACTCATAGAAGGCGCAAAAATCATCGAGGTCAAAGGGCACGGGCTCGGATATCTAATGTCACCTGCCTCTAGCGACGAGCCGGATTGGATGGAGGCCGCTTGGCAATACGTCTTACGTCTCGACGGTATTCCCTTCAGGGGGTCAGACCCTGCTTGGCTTGATCGTCCCGCGATGATGAAAATTCCAGTGTCGTCGCCTGCGGTGGTCGGACGATTAAAGGGGTTCTGCAAACCGTTCGATTTCGTGCTTGCTCCCATTCTCCGAAACGACAAACTCAATCTCGAGGGTCGAGCCGAAAAACCGATCCTCATCACCCAATTCAACAAACATCCCGATGAATGGCTGGACGCAATCTATTACAACGTTCGCACAGGTAGGAAGCGTCGGATCACAATCGGAGATCAAAGAAATGGTCGTACCCCAGTCAAGACCTATCGAGAAATTCTGCATCAATACCTCTATCACCCGGAGTGCAAATTTTCCGGGCCGGACGGTAATCCCTGTGATCCATGGACTCGCGGATTATTGCAGCGACGTCACATAGTTCCCGCAGATTTCAAATACTGCGGGAAGGAAGTAAAGCGAAAGTTGGAGCAAGGGCCGGTAGATCACGAAACTGACTTCAACGCCAAGGTATACGCAAATGGACGCGTCAGCGCCGAGCCCGAGACTCTCCGCGCGCTGGGCGGTTATTCAGAACGTGAGATAAATAGGGAGACCGGATTGTCCCGCCGGATCATCCGCCACATTCGGCATAATGGTCAGGTGAAACCCAGCACTTTGCTAAGGATCACTGATTTCGTTAACAGAAAATAGTGCTAATCTTTCGGATCTAGTTGCTTCGCTGTGCTCGAATTAGGAGAGAAATTGAAAGAATCAGAACTACGCGATCTGATTGCAAGAGACATCAGCGTGCTGGAGCCCGGCCTTACGCTCCTGAAGAAAGAAAAATACTTACCCAGCCCGCTAGGTACAAAAAGCTTTATAGATTTATACGCGAAGGACTCATATGGGCACCACGTTCTAATCGAAATCAAGAAGAGCGATGCAGCCGCACGCGAAGCATTACATGAAATTCACAAATATGTGGAAGCGGCGAAGCAACATCTTGGTGCCAAGGACCATGAGATTCGCGTAATCGTCGCCTCAACAGAATGGCGAGAACTCATCGGGCCGTTCTCCCGACTAGCTGCCGATACCAAATTGGCTGTCCTAGGACTGATCCTCCATGTCGATCCACAATCAGGTACGCTGACGAGCTCCAAAGTTTCGTTGCTGCCTATTACAAGAGGACGTTTCCTTGTTTCTTGGCACGACGTGAATTGGTTTCTGGACAGGAAATCACTAGAAAAAGGAATCACCGCCATAGAGGTAAGCTGCAAAGAAAAAAAGATAGAGGATTACGTGATTGTCGTCCTGCAGTTACCGACGCCGGCACAGTCAGAACGGCAGACCGTAATGCGATCAGCGATTCAGCAGATAACGGAATCGCGGGCCTCAGGAACGTCAGGAACCCCATTGCCGTCATACGAATTCATCGCCTACTTCGCGATGCAAGCCCTCACACAAGAAGAATATTTGAACATCCTTGCAAAGGACCCAGACGAAAGCAAGGAAGCACAAACCGCAGTCGAAGGAAAAGAGGCAGATGAAGCATTGAAGCTCCTGCATGAGTCGGTGACCAGTCTAGCTCCTCGACCTCAGCCAGATTTTTACGAAATTGGTTATCCGGCGAAATTCAGGCGGTTTGTTGACATCGCTGGGTATCAAGTTAAATCGGTTCGTCGATATGGCATCTTTGCTCGGAATGAAGTACTCGATGATGACGCCATTCTCTCAGAACTCAGGGGCGAAGATGGTTCCACAGGCCAGGCATTTCGTCGTACCATCAGTGTTTCCAATCGCGCGCATCTGAGCTCTGCCCGCGCCGACGTTGCTTCCTGTCTTGAGGAAAACCCGGTGTGGAAAAAACAAATTCTAGGGGCGCTCGATGAAATCGAACGTGAGTTCCCTGAGGCATTCATCGACATTTCGATTTTCAACCCCGGGACCGGAATCCTTACACTTTTCTTTTCTACAACGCGCGAAGATGGGATACTTTATCTCCCCAGCTACCATGTGATGGTCAGAAATCCGAAGACCATTCGAATGTACTACGGTGCCCTCCAGTCTGACCGTCCACCGCTCAACTTCCAACAACTATTAGACAAGTACTATGACGGTGAAATAGACGAATTGCTGTTCACAATGACCTGGGGCGGGCGCGATTCGCGAGACGCAGACTTAATCGAGGATCTAGGTCTCGCATACCGATCATTTCGTTGCGACCTCGACGGAGAAGAGCGGCACTTTTATGCGCTCCGTGATGAGCGCTGGAGACCATGCGGTCCAACGAATATGCTTGCGTTGTTTGACGAATACATTTCTAAAAGCGAAACTCTTGTGCGTCAGGTGGCGGCCAAAATTGGATCACGAAGCACCGGGGGGATGGTCGAAGGCGGATCAGTTAAAAGACTTCTGGACGAAAGTGTCGACTTGGAACGTAGCTTGCAATCACCGGAATTCTTCATAGGTGCGCCGGAAGCGTGCGATCTGTGTGGCTGCCCTTTGTCGGCGGAGAAATACATGATCGACGGAAGTGTTCGACCATCCGGCGTCTGGGCCTGCATGTGCGCCGATTGTTTTGGCCTAAGAGGCAAGGGGCTCGGAATAGGTTTCGGCCAACTCTATTTGAATCGTGAAAACAAGTGGTTACTAGTTGCGGGTGGTTTTCAGCCGGCTGGTCCACAATCAGCAGAAGAGTAATCCTCGTTAGAATGGAATCCCATCAAACTGCTGGGCTGTCCTGCGGACAACATCCGATATGTCGTATTGAGTAATTCTCCTGGGATTCAGCCGACCTACCTCATCTACGTTCGTGCAAAGCTTGTCCGCGACCCAAGTGCCTGCCTGAAATTTGTTACGTGTTTGGCCTGAGGTTGCTTTCTCTGCAGATTCAATTCGTCGTATCGACAACTTTTTCAGCAATTTGGAATCAAGCGTGTTGGCGTAGCCTTTTACAACTTGAACTAACAATTTGCGCAAAGTTGATTTGATCGCTTCAAGATGCTCGGGTTTTAAGCTCTTGGGATCGAAGTACAGGTCCACCGTGCCGATTTCCCTACCGGCTTGAACAAGATCTCTAATGACACCGCCCACACCATAAATGACACACTGAGACCATATGTTGTCCGTTCTGGCCATACGCGCGATGTCATCAGTCCCATCAATCTCACCACTCCGATAAAGCGTATTTGCAAGATCAGAGGTGCAGATACTTGCGCGTACATCCAGCCGATCGAACATTGTCGCTATCGACTGGAGTACCGGGGCTTTGTAGAGTTCGGCCAGCCGCTCGACCCGTCGAGTCCACGCGACTTGTTCCACCGCCCAAGAGGCCAGCGCTATTTTCGTGCGCGATCCAGTCCGGGAATACGCTTCGTCAACAAAAATGTAGTGCATGATCTTAATGATGCGTCAATGGAGCGGTTTCCTCAATGAGGCCTATTGCTAGCTAAGCGTACCGGCGCTACTTTATCTCCCACGGTTAAGAAAGGGATTGAAATGGCCAACCCTGAGCATCTCACAGTGCTGGAGCGAGGCGTTCCAGCTTGGAATTCGTGGCGCAACCAGAATCCCGGGATCGTGCCCGATCTCCTGGAAGGCAATTTTGGATCTGCGGACCTTGCGGGAGTGAATTTTAGCGGTGCCGATTTAAGAGGAGCCCATCTAGCAAACGCCTACTTAGTGAAAGCCAATCTAATCAAAGCAGACTGTTACAAAGCAAGCATGTGGAGAGCCAATCTCACTGGGGCTGACCTTCGAGATGCGGATCTGAGCAGCGCAAACCTTAATGGCGCGATCTTGGTAAGGGCTAATCTGACGCGCTGTATTCTCAGATTTGCTCGTCTTGCCGCTGTTGACCTAGAGGGCGCAACGCTCTCGGGCTGTCACGTCTATGCTTGCTCAATTTGGAATATGCGCGGCGTTCCTGCGGAGCAGGTGAATATTGCAATCACCCCGAAGAGCGAACCCATCATCACCGTCGACAACATTGAGATTGCTCAGTTTATCTACCTGCTTGTCAAAAACCCGAAGATTCGCGAGGTGATTGATGCCATTACATCCAAAGTTGTACTAATTCTTGGTCGCTTCACACCGGACCGAAAAGTCGTTCTTGACGCAATTCGAGGAGAACTTCGCATGCGCAACTACTTGCCGGTCTTGTTTGATTTCGAAAGACCGTGCAGCCGAACGACCGTGGAAACCATTCTTACCTTGGCCCAAATGGCGCGATTTGTAATTGCCGATCTCACTGACGCAAAAAGCATTCTCCAGGAGCTTCAAGCCGTTGTGCCTATCAGTCCGTCCGTTGCAGTGCGACCATTGCTGCTCAAATCTCAAGTGGAGCCAGGGATGTTCGATTTCTTCCACATGTTTCCGTCGGTGCTCGATGCACATCATTACACGGACCAAACAAGTCTTTTGGCGAGACTGAAGGAAGACGTGATCGAACCTGCGGAGGCAAAAGCGAAAGAACTAATATTGAAGAAGTTAGAGAAAAGCTTCCCACCGGACTAGTCGCTCGATAACCCATAAACCGACGTGGACATCGGGAACTCTGCTCTCACCAATACTGCAGCTCATGGGACCGGCGTAGATTTGGCCTCCCGATCCCACACATCCAGAAGCTGAAAAAAACGCACAAGCTCATCAATTTCGCTGTCGCGCAGGTTTCGCACCGCCCCATCAGGATCGTTGTTTTGCAGCACACGCGTTGAATCCGTTTGGGAGCTCTCGTGGGGCATTGCGGAAGAATATCAGTTCGCCCCAAGGGGGTGGGACACTTTTTCCGCGCCAGTAGCTAACCCCCTACCCGCGTTTGACCCAATTTTTGACCCGCCTGTAAGATCAAGATTCAGCTTTTAGCTGTCAGCTCTCAGCTTTCAGCAAAACCGCGTAGCCATTCGCGACAACAGACTCAATCGCCAAAACCGCTGAAAGCTGGGAGCTGATAACTAACGAATTGCATGCCCCACGATCTACCTAAAGCTTATGAGCCGGGCGCGATAGAAACGCGCTGGGCCGAGTACTGGATCAAGGAGAAGCTGTTCTCCGTCCCCACGCCGCCGCCGGGCGAAAAGCGTCCAGTGTTCACGCTCTTGCTCCCTCCGCCCAATGTGACCGGACGTCTGCACATGGGCCACATGCTGAACCAGACGCAGATGGACATCATTGTGCGCTGGCATCGTATGCGCGGGTTTCTGACGCTGTGGCTTCCGGGGACCGATCATGCCGGCATTGCCACGCAGATGATGGTCGAACGTCAACTGGCGAAGGAAGGCAAGAAGAGGCGCGACATGGGGCGGGAAGCCTTTGTCGAGCGAGTTTGGGAATGGAAGAAGGAATACGGCGGCGCCATTCTCGACCAGATGAAGCGGCTGGGAGCGTCGGTCGATTGGAGCCGCGAATATTTCACCATGGACGAGAACCTGTCGCGAGCGGTGCGCGAAGTTTTCGTTCGGCTGTATGAAGAAGGGCTGATCTACCGCGGGAAATATATCGTCAACTGGTGTCCGCGCTGCGAGACGGCAATCTCCGATCTCGAGGTGAAGCACGAAGAGGTTGCGGGAAAGCTGTACGAGATCCGATATCCGGTGATTGGAAGTGACCAGTTCATTACCGTGGCGACGACTCGGCCGGAGACGATGCTGGGCGATACGGCGGTCGCGGTGAATGAAAAAGACGAACGCTATACGCATCTGCACGGCAAGACTCTTCGTTTACCGTTGATGAATCGCGAAATTCCGATCATTACGGATGAACTGGCGCAGCCGGAATTCGGTACTGGCGCGGTGAAGGTCACTCCTGCCCACGATCCCAACGATTTTGCGGCCGGGTTGCGGCACAATCTGCCTCAGATTGAGGTCATCGACGAGCACGGCCGCATGAATCAAAATGCCGGCCCTTACGCGGGTCTCGACCGCTTTGAGGCACGCAAGCGCGTGCTCGAGGATCTGCGCGAGCAAGGATTTCTAGTTGGTGAAAAGGATTACACCATCGCCTTGGGCAAGTGCGATCGTTGCGGAACTGTGGTCGAGCCGCGGCTGTCGACGCAGTGGTTCATCAAGATTGCGCCACTGGCCGAGCGTGCCGCCGAGGTCGTTGAGAACGGGGAAATCACCATTGTTCCGGAGAATTACAAAACGATTTACCTGAACTGGATGCGGAACATCCACGACTGGTGCATCTCACGACAGCTATGGTGGGGGCATCGGATTCCAGCATGGCACTGCTCGTGCGGGGAAATCATCGTTGCTCGCGAAACGCCTGCGAAGTGCTCCAAGTGCGGTGGATCTGAGCTTAAGCAAGACCGAGACGTGCTCGATACCTGGTTTTCGTCAGGCGTGTTGCCGTTTACGACCCTGGGCTGGCCGGAAAAGACGCGCGACCTGGAAGTTTTCTATCCGACGACGCTGTTGATCACCGCTTACGAGATACTCTTTTTCTGGGTGGCGCGAATGATCATGTTCGGCTGCCACTTTATGGAAGGGCACCATCAGGACGCAGTGATCAAAAAAGCTAGCGGCTGGGGCGAAAAGAAAGACGACAGCGTGCCGTTCCGCCAAGTCTACATTCACGCGCTGGTTCGCGATGCCGAGCGGCAGAAGATGTCGAAGACCAAGGGGAATGTCCTCGACCCCCTGGATATCATCCAGCGCTTCGGAACCGACGCCACGCGCTTCACGCTTGCAGCCATGGCTGCGCCTGGAACGGACATCGCCTTCAACGAGAGCCGCACCGAAGGCTACCGCGCATTTGCCAACAAGATCTGGAACGCGGCTCGGTTCATGTTCATGAATGTGGACCGGATTCAGCCGGGGCTGCCGCCGGCAGGCAGACAGTCTTCCTCGGGCATTGCTGGTTTTCAAGTTCAGTCGCTGGAAGACCGCTGGATCTTGTCGCGTTTCAACCGCGTTGCTGAGGACGTGAATGCGGCATTGGAGACGTATCGGTTTCATGAAGCTGCAAATCGGATTTACGACTTTTTCTGGGGTGAATTCTGCGACTGGTATCTGGAACTGATCAAGCCGCGGTTGACGGAGAATGCTGAACCTGCTTCGGCGGAGATCGCGTGCAAGAACCTGGTTGGCATCTTCGAAGCTGCCCTGCGCTTGCTGCACCCCGTTATGCCATTCATTACGGAAGAAATCTGGCACGCGATGTACGATCAGAAACCCGCGCGGAAGTCGATTGCCTTGGCGCCGTATCCGCAAGCGGATGCGGCACAGATCGACTTAGCCGCAGAGACCAACATGGCGATTTTGCAGGACTTGATCGTCAATATTCGCAACCTGCGCGCGGAACTCAAAGTTGAAACCAAGCAGCGTGTCCCGATTCAGCTCTATGCCCCCGACGCGCAACTGCGAAAAATACTCGAGTACAATCGAGGAGCCATCGAGCGCCTGGGTACCGTCGAATCTGTCGAATTCGTTGACAAGTCGCTGGCCAACGTTCCTGGGGC
>Ga0070741_10000456_pt1 | contig 149830 bp, 116 predicted proteins | sample Coa_R1_4_FD_66440 | JGI IMG/M metagenome (GOLD analysis project Ga0070741, IMG submission 66440) | Surface soil microbial communities from Centralia Pennsylvania, which are recovering from an underground coalmine fire - Coalmine... | ecosystem: Environmental > Terrestrial > Soil >... | reverse complement strand
GGCGGTAGCTTTAATATCTTTGCCTCCGACTTCAACAACAGTCTTTTTCCCTCCGGGGCAACACTAATCCTCACCGCCAAATTTACCGACGGCACCACTGCGACCGCGAGCGCGGTGATACCATGACATCATCAAACGGACCGAACGACTTGGCGGCCCAACGGCGTCCTCTCGCTTCTTTGCTATGATGATGTATGCGTAACAAGTCTGTTTGCCACGACGGAAAGTGCTCGATCTCGGGGACCGAAGCTACCACTTTCCCTAAACGGGAGGGAACTTGTCGTCGCCACGCACCAGTATCGACTTCGGCGTCGAACCGCAATCTCACTCTCACGCCCGATCGCAATCCATTTAGCGACTGCCACACATAATCGAGTGTACTTCCGCGGGTAAATGCCGATTCCGAAATTATCTGCTGCTCGGCTCCGCTCCAACCGAAGCCAGCGCCACCCAAAGCAACGAAGTCAGCATTGCTCCCAAAGTAAACCCGGTAAGTGAAAACGCAACCGCCCTATCGAAGGACACTCCGTATAGGCCTAAGATAATTGCAAATGTACCTTCTCTAACTCCCAATCCGCCTGCAGTTATCGGAAATATTTGCACGAAAGATGCAATTGCGTTTATAGCAATCCAGTCTACGGGATTAATTTCGATGTGCATCGCCAAGGCTACAAAATATGAACCAGCTGTGTAAGCACCCACCAAGAGCACGGCTGATAGTATAACAGCGAATACTCCTCGGGCGGAAATCGGCGGGAGCGAAGAGGATCCTGCAACCGCTTTCAAAACAAATCGCTTTCCTAAGGGCGTTCCTTTCGTTAAACGGACCAACACATTCTCTCCGGCCCTTCCTCTCATCACGCACAACATGAACAAGACCGGGATGACCGCAATGACAGTGCACAGCGCGGCTAAATGAATGGTCGGACACTGCGACAACGGGCCAGAGGCGAACGCCCCGGCAAGTACAAAGGTAGCGACGGCCAGCAACAACGCTACCTTATCGATTATAATGGACAACACAAGTGGCAGCCTTTCAGCTTCGGTTTGCGAGACCGAGAAGAGCCGCACAAGATCACCGCTCACCGATCCTGGCAAAACAAGGCTTGAAAGTTGGCCGAGAACGCTGTGATAGAGAATCTTCCGAAAAGGTATAACTCGCCCAAGCCGTGCCAAAATAAAATACCAGCGATAAGCAGAAAAATATTGGATAGGAAAGAAGAGCACAAGTGCGATCAAGAGATAATTGACATTGGCAGCACGAACCGAATCCAGAAACAACTTCCGATCGACTCCATAAAATATGAGGCCCACTGCTAGCATTGTTGCAACTATCCTCAAATAACGTCGCGTCAATTGTCCGACCTCGTGTGACCAGATACTTCCTTTAAATCTCCAACCCGCACCGCTGGCTACAATATCCGTTCGAGCCAAACCGATATCACCATCCCCTCAACTACTCTACTCTCACACCAACAATCACGACCGACCTCGAAAACGTCATCCGCAATCTGTAAAGTTTCTCCGAATAGCCGAGTGAATGTGGCTGGCAACCATACAATCTGTATGGTATCAAACTCGTGAGCTGACCTGCGAGAAATCCGCGCCAACCAGTGAGATGGTTGTAAATATATTCGACTTTGACTATGGTCAGCCTCGCGTCAACGAGCATTTGCTGTAAACGACGCGCTGAAGTTGGGAAACTATGACTATAATCACAATCCCAAAAGTACTTACCCGCCCACAACAAGTCAGGCGACACGATTATCACACACCCGCGGGGCCGCACCACGCGCTTCATTTCTAAAATCAACTGCTGCGCCTCCAAGCGTCCGTTGGAGTGCTCCAAGACGTGACTTGCAACAATTACGTCGCAACTTTCGTTACCCAACGGTATCGGCGGAACAACGGAACAAACAGCATGAAGGTCTCCTAAGCTCTGAAGCAACGTGAGGTTGGCGTCGATGGCGACATACCGCACGCTTCGCTCACCACAGACGCGCGCCAACGCCCCCCAACCGGGTCCAATTTCTACAACGGACCCAACTTCCCTCACTGACTTTGAAGCGATGGCCAAAATATGGCCGGCCGCTTGGTTCATCCATCGTTTACCAACGGCGGTAAATTGTTGATTGGCGAAAAAATCGTAAAATGGCATAATGCCTCATAACACTCCGCTCTCAGCTTACTTCCATTCCTTTTGTAACGTCCTGGTCGGTTTTGAAACGATTGTTATCATGGACTCCGCACAATCAATCGGAAGCTGGAATGATAGGACACCCGGCAGAGGCGATCTAAATATGAAAGCGCTTCCCAAAACCGACTAGGATAACTTTCGTATAGAATTATCTTGGCACCGATCGAATTGAAATATTCTACCGGCCGTGCGATATCAATCCCGACATCTACGTGATAATCGGCAACGCTGTAATCGATGCGCGTCGGAAATGTCTTGTCCCTCAGGGACACCCTCAAATAGGCACAACACTTGACGAGGTAAATGTAGAAATAATCAATGGCGTTAATTAAGCGTGCGAGTGCGCCGTTAGCCTTACGTTCCGCCGATACAAGTGGTTCATGACACACGTAAAGAATACCTCCCGGCCGAAGTTTTTTTATGGCAGCCATGAGAGTGGACTCGTAATCCGGCAAGTGATGCAGGACCGAACTGAAGGAAATAATGTCCCAACCATTATAAGTATTTTCGTTCAGAAGAAATTCCTCGCCATCTCCGACAATGCATTCTACGTTCTTTACAGCCGACTGACGCAGTTTTGCCTGAAGCACCTCAATCATGGCGGTCGATATATCAACTGCTTTAACTGTGTAACCGAGGGCGGCAAATTTTAGCGTGAGATTCCCAGTGCCGCATCCAATATCCAGTGCCGTTCTGAAATGCCCTTCCGGGAGGCAATCTTTTATTAGGTCGAGATCGCGATCTATCCGAGCTTGTTCCGAAGCGTTAAATATTTCAGGATGAATAAGGTCGTAGATCGGCGCCTCTTTGCGGTGAACTTCAATATTCGCTTGCCTAATGTCTTCTCGCAGAGCCATTTGTAACAAGACTCCTCATGGTAATTTAGGTAATGCCCCCATCTTTCTTCATTATTGCTCACCGGCTTCTAATGACTCACCCTTCATCTAGCACCCATAGGAAGGTACTCGTTATGGTAGTGTACTCCGCAAATCAGCGATCGTACTTACCTTGGCCAAGGCTTCCCTATAAATTTGCGCAGTCTCAGATGCTACGCTTCTCGCGGTATACGCCTCCACAACTGTTTTACGAGCATTGTGAACTAGCCTGGAGCGGAGTTCTTCATCTTCAAAAATCCGTTGTATATTTCGGGCAAGCTTTTCTACGTCCTTAATCTCCGCCAGCAAACCGTTGACTTCATGTGTTAGGATAGAGTCTGGGCCGCCGCTTTTCGTTGATACGACTGGGCAACCAACAGCCATTGCTTCCAGCAAGGCAATCCCCAAGGCCTCCATTTCAGAAGTCAGAAGAAACACATTGGCAGAAGAAATTATCTCGGCAACATCGGTGCGATGACCTAGAAAATAGACAGCAGTTATTTGGTATTTCGTCACATAAGTGCGCAGACGTTGTTCATCCGACCCGGCGCCCACCACCAAAAATGCAACGCTCAATTGTGTGAGCCGTGGTAAGTATCGGGCCACTTCAAGAAACGTGAGCCAATCCTTTTCTGGCTCCAGTCGCCCCACCATTACCACCATGCGGGTGTCGGGACTTAACCCTAGTTCACTCCGTATTGAATTATTCATGAAATATTCACGGGGGTCGAGATATCGATGATCAATCCCATTAGGGACAACGGCAATTCTTGTCGAATCGACTGAATAAATTTGCTCATGGATTTTGCGCGCGGCGGGCGTAAGAACAACCACGCGTTCGCAGGCAACAAGAGCCATGCGATAGAACAATGAATAAATATACCGCACCGGTAGGCTTGGAAAATAGAACTTCATTGAATACGGGTTAACACCGCTGTGATCATGTAATATTATTTTCCGACCGGTGCATTCGGCGGCAACGGTTCCAAGAATGGTCGATTTAAAAAGATGCGCATGAACGAGTTCGTAGTCGTCCCGGCGAATGATCTGTATCAGCTTTACCAAAGACAAGGGATTCCAGCGACCTCGGCCATTACCAAGCTCAAATACTCTGATTCCTAATTGCTTGTACACTTCTGTAAACCGGCCTGATTGGCCTAACACCGCCACCGCAAACACAAATTCCTTTCCTAAATGTTCGACTAATTGGCGGATGACAACTTGAGCTCCACCTTCCTTCGTATGATCAATGACATGCAATATTTTGTGCTTCACCACAACAAAAAACCTTTGTCACTTTGGTCTAAGTGACTCTACTCCGAATCTCTTCTCAAGGCTGGTCGCCTAGTCGCGCCGTTGTTCCTTGCGCCGGTGGTGTACGGGTGTACCGAAGCGTTGCTTGCCGCGGACGCAGATCGCCGGCGGCAGGAGTTAGCCGAACGCTGCCTTAAGGAGCCACTTGCCCGCCAGGCGGCGGATCTTGAAGCCCTCCGAGCGGCGCGCCGCCCCATTCGATGCACTCCATATTCAGAAATGGAGCCTGACATCAATGAGTGTGCTGCCATTTTTATACGAAAGCAGCGTTACGGCTTTACCTGTCGCGCGGTGCTGGCCACGTGATAGGGCACGTCAGTAACTGGAACGGTTGCATCGGGCCGAAAACATAGGCTCACAGTTCGACCCGAGAGCCTGCCCAAGTCGCCACGCCACACGAGCCGTATATCGTCACCGATGCGCGAGCGCCCGTCTGACGCCCTGAGCTGATATCCATGAATCACGGTGGCCGGCGCAGGCAAATCAGCAAAACCCTTATAATTGAAAGATGACGCTTGCCAGAGTCCTCGACGCAAGTTGCTTGCAGACACCTGCATTTGCCACTTATTCTTTGGTTCGTTCTCTCCGAGAAGGACAATCATGTAACTCTCATGGCCGAGTCGAGCAATCAATTCGCTTTCGCCTTTTGCGCAGCCTTGTGAAGGAACGGGTTTGAGCGCCGCCAGGCTTCGCAGAGGCGTCAAGGGCAGGAAGACTGCCGTAACAAGGATCACCGCCAGGCCGACCTCCAGCGCGTGCGGCCGCAGCTCGCGCGACCAGGAAACAGAAGCGGAGCGTTCGATCGCCTTCCACAAGCGCGAGCAAATTAGATGGAGGCCCAAAGCCACTTGCAAAACTGCAACACCCCAGGTGGCCGCAAAGACCCTCGGACCTCCGTCCTGAATGATCACGGCTGAAGAGACCCATACGCCGGCTGACATCAGCCCGATAGTTCGATAAGGCAACTCGCGCCAATGCAGGACGATCGCGTACGCGCCGAGCCACCACAAAATCCACGCGCCGGGCGTGCCGGGTAAAGGATCGCGCAGGTAGCGCAACAGATTCTCTGCCAGCGCTTTGGCGATGACCCACGGCGAGTGGATCACGTGAGTCCAGGCCAGGGCGAAAATGCGCTGGGCGATCTGCGTGTCCGAGAAGCTCTCCCGAAACAGCTCGGGGTGGTCGATCATGATTTGTTGCCAGCCTTTGCCTCCGACCGACAGGCCGTAGAGAGTATACGAGAAGTTACTATGGGAAGCACTCGGCTCGCCGCCAAAATGAGCGATCCAAAGAAACTGGACAGCGAATCCTGAAATAATTCCACCAATCGCTGTCGCTGTGGACGACAATCTTGATCGCCATGGCATGGATTGAAAGAAGATTCCCGCCGCCAACAGCGGCAATACCAGAAAAGCTCCCGCGCGAGCGTTCAGCGCCAGCGAAAGGCAGGCCGTTCCCAGGAACAGCAGGCGTCGATCTCCCAACCTCAACGCATCGAGCAACAGCGCCAGCCCGGCCGCGCCAAAGGCCAACCCCGCGCTCTCGGTTCTCGTACTCGGGTACACGTGCTCAACTGCGAAAGAAAACATGAGCCCGAGCACGAGAATCGCGGTGATGGGCCCGGCCAGCCGGGAGGCAGCGCGGAGCAACATCGTAATCGAGAGTGCGACAAACGCGCTCTGAACAAGCAGCGTCCAGAGCAAACTGCGTCCCGTCAAACCGAGGATCGTAGCGAGAAAAGTTGCATAGATCGGACGTCGCAAACACCACCCCCCGCCATACTCCGCCATCCGGGCAAGGCCGGCATCGAGAACTCGGCCGGCGCACACCGCGTAGTTGCTGGCGTCGCTGATTTGAAAAAAACCGCCCACTGCAAGCCCGACGGTCTTTGCCGATCCCCAGATACCGACGAGGTAACACCAGGCCGCAGCGACTACAGCCAGCGCGATAATCGCCAAGGCGATCAAATCCTCACCAAATTGCCGCGGTGCCACGAGCGCCTGGAGCGTTCGACCGACTGTACCAATTACAACCTTTCCAAACGAACTAAACGAGCACCATCGATTCATTGAGAGATTCACAACACATCCGCGTTGATTCAGTAGGTTTCAGAAAACTTCTCCTGCCACACCGCGAAAATCAGCAAAGCCCATAGTTTTTTGCCGTGGTTGGCGGTTCCGCCGGCGTGCTCCTGGCAGAGCGTGCGAATCGCTGCGGGGCGAAACCAGGAATCGAGACGAGAGTTATCCGACAACCGCTCGTTCGCCCACTCGCGCAGCTCTCCTTTGAGCCAGTGGCCCACGGGCACGCCGAAGCCTTGCTTGCCGCGGGCGCAGACCGCCGGCGGCAGGAGCTCGCCGAACGCCGCCTTGAGGAGCCACTTGCCGGCCAGGCGGCGGATCTTGAACCGCTCCGGCAGACGCGCCGTCCATTCAACCCATTCCACGTCGAGAAACGGCGAGCGCGCTTCGATCGAGTGCGCCATGGTCATGCGGTCGGTCTTGGGCAGCAGGTCGCCGGAAAGATAAGTCGCGTGATCCGCGGAGAGCGTGCGGTCGAGCCGGTTCGCCGCGTGCGCTTCGTCGTAAGCCGCGGCAATCCAGTCGGCGGTATCCGTGCGCAGAAACCGATCGCGCCAGCCATCGCTGTAGAGCGCGAGTTTTTCTTCGTGGGAAAAATACGAGCCCCAGCGCACCAGCGAAGCCTTCGGCGTGGTCGCGGAGAATTGTCCGAGCCGCTTCAAGCCGGTGACCGGGTTGCGGTCTTCGGGAATCCAGCTCGGCTCCGGCACGCGGCGCATCATCGCCGGCACCGCGCGCTGGGTGATCCACCTGGGCAAGGCCGAATAGGGTTCGAGCAGGCCGTCGATGGCGTAGCGCCGATAGCCGGCGAGGGTTTCGTCGCCGCCGTCGCCGCACAAAGCGACGGTCACCGATTTTTTGGCCTGGCGCGAAAGCTCGAGCAGCGGCAGCGCCGCCGGATCGGCGAGCGGCTCGTCGGCCGCGGCGACCGACTCTTCGATGACCCGGGTGAGATCCTTCGCGCTGAAGATGAATTCGTGGTGCTCGGTCTTGTATTGCTCCGCGACCAGGCGGGCAAAGCGCGTTTCGGAATATTTCGGCTCCTCGAAGCCGATCGAAAAAGTTTGCACCGGCTTGCCGCTCCGCTGCGCCATCAGCGCGACGATGGTGGACGAGTCGATGCCGCCGCTCAGAAACGCGCCCAGCGGCACTTCCGCAATCAACCGGCGCTCGACCGCCGCGGCCAGCAGCGCGCGCGCCCGCTCGACGGCCTCGCGATCGTCGATCTGCCATTTCGGCTCGAACTCGAGCTGCCACCAGCGCGCGATTTTCGGCTCGCCGCCGCGCTCGACGACGAGCTTGTGCGCCGCCGGCAGGCGCTGCATGCCTGCGAAAATCGTCAGCGGATCGGGAACGTATTGCAAAGTGAGATAGTGATGGAGCGCGAGCGGATCGATGCGCCGCTCCACCCACGGCGCGGCGAGAATCGCCTTCGCTTCCGAGCCCCACAATAAACCGCGCCTGGAGCGATGCCAGTAAAGCGGCTTCTTGCCCATGCGGTCGCGCGCCAGGAGCAGCCGTTTCCCGGGCTCATCCCAGAGCGCGATGGCGAACATGCCGTTCAGACGATGCAGGACTTCGTCGCCCCACTGCTCGTAGCCGTGCACGATCACTTCGGTGTCGCTCTCGGTTTTGAACCGGTGGCCGCGGCGCTGGAGATCGGCGCGCAGCTCGCGGAAATTGTAAATCTCGCCGTTGAAGACCACGACGACCGAGCCGTCTTCGTTGTAGATCGGCTGGCGCCCGCCGGCGACGTCGATGATCGCCAGGCGCGATATGGCGAGCCCGATGTTATCCTGGACATGATAGCCGTCGCTGTCGGGGCCGCGATGGCGGATCGCCGCGTTGAGCCGGCGCAAAAGCGCGCCGTCAACTTTTTCTTCCGGGTCGAGCGCCAGGTGGCCGCAGATGCCGCACATGGTCAGAGTTTCGGTTTCGCGGCCACCGCCGCGCCGGCCATCGAGCGCGCCGGCGCCAGCGCCAGGCGCGCGATGATCTCTTCATAGCGGCGCGCGGCCTGCTCCCAGGAAAATTCGCCGGCGCGCCGGCGCGCGGCTTCGCCCATGCGGCGGACCAGCGCGCGATCGGCGGCCAACCGGCGCAGGTGCGCGGTCAGCCGATCCACATCGGCCCAGTCGAAAACGAGCCCGTTGATTTCCGCTTGAACCAGCTCGGCGGTCCCGCCGGTCGGAGTCACGACCACCGCAAGACCGCTGGCCAGCGCTTCCAGCAGCGCCACGCTCATGCCCTCGTTGTAAGACGGCAGCACGAAGACGTGCGCCGCCGCGTAATGCCGGGGAATCTCCTCGCGCGGCACGTAGCCGAGAAAGCGCACCCGTCCGCCGAGTCCCAGCCGGGCGGCCTGCGCCTCGTTGGCGGCGCGGGCGTCGCCGGTTCCGATAAGCTCCAGCGTGACATCGACGCCGTCGTCGGCGAGCCGTTTGACCGCTTCGATCAAATGATGCTGCCCCTTGCGCTCGATCAGGCGCGCGACGCAAAGCAATCTGAGCGCGCCCTGCTCCGGCACGGCCTGGCCGGGCGCAAATTGTTCCAGGTCCACTCCGTTCGGGATCAGCTCGCACTCGATGCGCCGATCCGCGGCGCGAATCAGGTCGATTTCACCCTGCGATTTTGCCACCACCGTTTCCGCTTCGCGCCACACCCGGCGAATCAGCGGACCGAGCAGAAAATGCATCGCCTGGTAGCGCTGCTCGAAGCCGGGAATGTCGGGGCCGCAGACCCGAACCAGATAGCGGAGCCCGAGCAGGCGCCTGAGCGCCAGCGCCACCGCGCCGGCGGGCACCGCGCTCCACGCAAAACAGAGGTGGTAGGAATTTTTTCGCTGCAAGCGGAGCGCGAGCCGGAAGCTGCGCGCGGCGTACTCGGCCAGCTCGCGATTGGAGGAATGATGGAGGTTGCGGTTGCGCACCGGGACTTTGTAGAGGCGAATCCGCTCAGAAAAGGTTTCTTCCGCGCCGACGCTTCCCAGCGCCGAGGTGATCAGGTCGATTTCCCATCCGGCTATCTGACTGAACTGCCGGAGCATCGCCTGATTGACGGTTCCGGTCCCGCCGCCGAGCGGCGGAAACTCGTTATTGAGCATCAACAGACGCATCAGGCGGTCTTGGAAACGCGGCGCAACACGTACATCGGCCGGCGCTTGGCTTCTTCGAAAATCCGCCCGACGTACTCGCCGATCACCCCCAGCGTGACGAGCTGAATGCCGGCAAGAAAAAAAATCGAGACGATGATGCTCGCGTACCCCGGCGGGCTCAGACCGTAAAGCAATTTCTTGACGAAAAAGAAAATCGCCAGCAGCAGCGATACCACCGAGACGCTCAGGCCCAGCGCGGTGATCACGCGCAGCGGCACGTAGCTGAAGGAAATCAAGCCGTCCAGGGCGAGCAGCATCAGCCGCCCGACGGTGTATTTGGATTTCCCCGCGTGGCGCGCCTGGCGCTCGAAGGGCAGGCCGACCTGGTTGAAACCGACCCAGCTCCGAATGCCGCGCACGAAACGGTTGCGCTCGGGCATCTGCTTCAACAGCTCGACGACCCGCCTGTCCATAATGCAGAAATCGCCGGCATCGAGAGGAATATCGATGTGGGCGATGTGGTGCAGGAGCCGGTAAAACATCGCGTAGCTCAGCCGCAGAATCCAGCTCTCCTTGCGCCGTTCGCGGATCGCGTAGACCACGTCGTGGCCTTCGCGCCACTTCTCGATGAATTGCGGCAGCACTTCCGGCGGGTCCTGCAGATCGGCGTCCATCACGACGACGGCGCGGCCGCGCGCGAAGTCGAGCCCCGCGGTGATCGCGACCTGATGGCCGAAATTGCGCGCCAGCTCGATCACGACCACGCGCTTGTCGGACGCGGCGAGATCGTTGAGCCTGGTGACGCTCTCATCCTTGCTGCCGTCATCGACGAAAACGATCTCAAAATCTGCAACCGCCCTCTCGAGCACCGTCACGAGCCGATCGTGGAGAAGCGGGATGTTCTCGACTTCGTTGTAAACCGGAATGACGATGGAGACTTCGGGTTGCGGCTCCTGCGCGATCGCGACATCCAGCGCCAAATTGAGCAATGAGTCGCTCTCCGCGCGCTGCGCGATTTGCTGCGCCAGAGCGCGGCAGAATTCCAGTGCCGCCTCGGCGCTTTCCGTCGGAATCCGCTCGAGCCGACTGCGCTCCGCCGCGCTGCGATTGTCGAGACGCGCCGCAGGCTTGCTCATCCGGCCTTCCCGCCGCGAAGAAACCTCATACAAATCAAGATTTTAAACGAACTGGGCCAGCGGCGCCAGCGGAATTTTGCGCCCGCGGACGCGGCGCCGCGTTTCCAAGGGATCGCCGCTTCCGGTTCGAGATAACGAGTTTCAGCCTGCCGCCGACGCCGCTTTCCCGGCGCGCGCCGCGGATTCGTCGATGGCGCGCTGGAGCAGCAGCTCCAGCGACGGCGTCGATTCGGCGACCAGGAACATCTGGTAGGAAAACCAGCGCGGCAGCAGGCGAATCAATGCCTGATTGACGGCGAGCAGAAAACGGGCGAGCGGGCCGTCGCCGAGGGCCATCGGGAACGGCGCGGGAATGCCGCGCGCCCCGGCGACGCGAAAGCCGCGCTGCTCGAGCAGCTGGCGCAGCGAGGAAAAGGTGAACAGCCGGGTATGGGTCATGTCGAGAATGCCGCGCTTGCCGTAGTTGAACTGCCCCAGCAGCAGCATCGCGCGCACGATGAAAAACCCCACGTTGGGCGTGCTGATGATCAGCTTCGTTTTGATGCAGTACTTCATCGCCTCGCGCAGCCGGTCGAAAAATATTTCCGGCACGTTCAAATGCTCGATCACGTCGAGCAGCAGAACGTAGTCGTACCCGGCCAGATCCAGCGCCGGCACGCCGTCGTTGAGATCGTGCCGGATGAAGCGCTTGAGCCGGACGTCCGGCCCCAGCGCAAACATATCGACGGCGGTGACCTCGCAGCCGCGTTCCTGCTCGAGCAGCGCGCTCAGATAGCCGCCGGCGCAGCCGAGATCGAGCACCTTCGCGCCGCGCGGAACCAGCTCGAGGGCGGCGGCGTGCGGACTGTCGTAGCCGATTTTGAGCCGGTAATGCACGTTGCTCTCATGCCCCGGCCGGCAATCGTATTTGCTGTCGTAAAACAGGCTCATCTCGTGCAGCCGCGACTTGCACGTGGCCTTGACCACGTTCCAGGCGTACTGCACGCCGTTCACATGACAGATCTCGTCGCCGTAGTAAGTCGGGATCGGCAGCTCGCGGATGCGCAGGCCGGCGAGCAGCAATTGAATGATGATCTCGGTGTCGAAGTGAAAGTCGTTGGTGTTGCGGTCGAAGGGAATTTTTTTGAGCGCGGCCACCGAGTAGACGCGGTAGCCGGAATGAAACTCGCTGAACTGCGTGCGCAGCAGGCGGTTCTGCACCCAGGTGAGAATCTTGTTGCCGACGAATTTGTACAGCGGCATGCCGCCCTGGCGGGCCGCGCCGCGGCTCAGCATGCGCGAGCCGAACACCGCGTCGGCGGCGCCGTCGCTCAGCGGTTTTAATAACTCGGGCAGCGCCTCCGGCGCGTACTGGCCGTCGCCGTGAACCAGGGCGACGAAATCGAAATCGTTCTTGATCGCGTAGTGGTAGCCGATTTTCTGGTTGCCGCCGTAGCCCTGATTGACCGGATTGAAAAGCACGGTCAGCGGCAGCGTCAGCGAGCCGGCCGCCTTGACCCGATGGCCGACCTCGAAGGTGCGGTCGCGCGACGCGTCGTCGATGGCGAGGATCTCGACGTCGTAGTCTTCGGCCAGGCGCGGCGGAATCCGCGCCAGAACGCTCTCGAGGGTGCGCTCGGCGTTGTACGCCACCACGAAGACCAGCACCCGGGGCTTTTTGGGATTCGCCATGCCTGTGATTTTCCTGAGGCGCCTCTCGCAGCCGAAAATCCCGCCGGCTGGGTAAAGCGCCACCACATTATCATTCAACTGGACTCCCGGAACAACTGGAGAATTGGAAAACGGAATTTCGCGCAAAAGAGAAGCTAAAGCCCGAGCGCGTCCTGCATGGCGTAAAGCCCGGGCTTCTGGCGGGCGAGCCACTGGGCGGCGCGGAGCGCGCCGCGGGCGAAGGTGTCGCGGCTGTGGGCGCGGTGAATGAATTCGAGGCGCTCGCCGAGGCCGCCGAAGATTACCGTGTGCTCGCCGACGATGTCGCCGGCGCGCACGGACAACAGCGCGATCTCTTTTTTGCCGCGCGCGCCGACGAGGCCCTTGCGCCCGCTCACGGCCACAGCATCGAGGTCGCGGCCCAGGGCGCCGGCCACCGCGCGCCCGAGCGCCAGCGCGGTGCCGCTCGGCGCGTCTTTTTTGAAGCGGTGGTGCGCCTCGACGATCTCGACGTCGTAATCGCCGCCGAGCATCTGCGCGGCCTTGCCCAGGAGCGCGACCAGCACGTTCACGCCGAGACTCGTGTTCGCCGAGAGCAGCGCCGGCGCGCGCCGCGCCAGCCGCTTGATCTCGGCCTGCTGCCTGGCCGTGAAGCCCGTGCTGGCGATCACCATGGGCGCGGATTTTTTTGCCGCGGCGCGCAGAAAATTCAAAGACGCTTCGGGGTTGGTGAAATCGACGATCACCGCGCCGGCTTTGAGCGCGGGCGCGATCTGGTCCGTGACCAAAACGCCGAGCCGGCCGGCGCCGGAAATTTCACCGGCGTCCCTGCCCAGACGAACGCTGCCCGGCCTGTCGATCGCCGCGGCGAGCTTGAAATCGGCGGATTGCTGGATCGCGCGCACCACGGCGCCGCCCATCCGGCCGCCGACGCCGCAGACAATGATGCCGAGCGCCATAATCGTCAGCGGGTTGCCGGGAAGCGGGACCGCGCCCGGCAAAAAGCTTCGGAGTGCTTCGACAGGCTCGGCACGAACGGAAAGCTTGCCATCACGCAAGTACCCTGGCGGACCAGTATCGAGTCAAGGCGGATCACAGCAGGCCGAAATCGCTCATCGCCTGGGTGAGTTTTTTGAGATTCCCTTCGGCCATCGGCGTCAGCGGCAGGCGCAGCTCGCCGCCGCACTTGCCCATCAGCGACAGCGCGGTCTTCACGGGAATCGGATTGGTCTCGATGAATAAACTGCGGATCAGCGGCACCAGCCTGAGCTGCAGCTCCCGGCCTTTTTCCCACCGGCCGTTCAGGCAGGCTTCGGCGAGCGCCGCGGTTTCTCGGGGCGCGACGTTGGCGACCGTCGAGATCACGCCCTTGCCGCCCAGCGCCATCAGCGAAAAGATCAGCGAATCTTCGCCGGAGTAAACCGCGAGGCGCTCGCCGCACAGGCGGATCACATCGATCGCCTGGTCCACCGAGCCGGTCGCTTCTTTGACCCCGGCGACGTTTTTGATTTCGGCCAGGCGCGCGAGAGTTTCCGGCTCGATCTTCGAGCCGGTGCGGCCGGGAATGTTGTAGACGATGATCGGAATGCCGACCGCCGAAGCGACTTTTTTGTAGTGCTGGTAAATGCCTTCCTGGGTCGGGCGGTTGTAATAGGGCGAAATCATCAGCGCGCCGTCGGCGCCGGATTTCTCCGCCTCGCGGGTGAGCCGCACCGCTTCGTCGGTGGAATTGGAGCCGGTGCCGGCGATCACCGGCACGCGCCTGTTGACCTTCTTGATCACCGCGCGGATGACTTCATCGTGCTCCTGATGGCTGAGCGTCGCCGACTCGCCGGTGGTGCCGCAGGGCACGATGCCGTGGGTGCCGCTCTCGAGATGAAAGTCGATCAGCCCTTCGAGGCTTTGCCAATCCACGCCGCCGTTTTTGAACGGCGTCACCAGCGCGACCATGGAACCGGTAAACATGAACAACTCCTAGGAAATCCTGACCGTGCCGGAAAACACCTCTTCCGCCCCGCCCGTCATATAGACGCGGTTGTTGTCGCGCCATTCAATCAACAGATCGCCGCCCTTCAGGTGAATGCTCAATTCGCGCTCGGTGCGCCCGGTGAGAACGCCGGCGACGCAGACCGCGCTGGCGCCGGTGCCGCAGGCCCAGGTCTCGCCCGCGCCGCGCTCCCACACGCGCATGGCCACTTCGCCGGGGTTGATGATCTTGATGAATTCGGTGTTCACGCGCTTGGGGAAAAACGGATGGTGCTCGAAGCGCGGACCGATTTTTTCCAGGTCCAGGGATGCGATCTCGTCGAGGTAAAGCACGCAGTGCGGGTTGCCCATGGACACGCAGGTGATCTCGTAGGTCTTGCCGTCCACGACCAGCGGGCGGTTTTTGATCTCGCCGTCGGCGTCCACCGGAATTTTTCGGCCCTCGAGGATCGGCTCGCCCATGTCGACCTCGACCTGCTCGCCGACGATCCTGGGGCGAATGATGCCGGCCAGGGTCTCGACTTCGAGCTCGCGCTTGCGGGTGATGCCGTGGTCGTAAACGTATTTGGCGAAGCAGCGGATGCCGTTGCCGCACATCTCCACCTGGCTGCCGTCGGCGTTGTAGATCTCCATCTTGAAGTCGGCGATCTTCGAGGGATGAATCGTCAGCAGCTGATCCGCGCCGATGCCGAAACGGCGGTCGCAGAGTTTTTTCGCGATCGCGTCCAGGTGGGCGATGTTTTTCTTCAGGCAGTCGAGGAAGACAAAGTCATTACCCGCCCCGTGCATTTTGGTGAACTCAAGCTCCATATCGTATCACTCGGATAAAATCACCGCGGAGGCGCGGAGGACACAGAGAAAGCTATTATCGAACAACAACCTCGGCGAACTCTGTGTCTCTGCGGTAAAACTCTTCATCTCCTCTTGACTGCCTCTACTGTAGACTCGGCGGAATCGTCTCGCCGTTGATCAGATCTTCCAGGCTTTCGCGCTTGCGCACGACATAGTACTTGTCGCCGTCCACCAGCACCTCGGGCGGCTTGGGATGGGAATTATAATTGGACGCCATGGTAAATCCATAGGCGCCGGCGCTCATGACCGCGAGCAGATCGCCGCGCCTGGGCCGCGCGATCTCGCGGTCCTTGGCGAAGAAATCGCCGCTCTCACAGATCGGCCCGACCACGTCGGCGACGATCTTCTCGGTTTGTGATTCCCTGACCGGCTGGATCGCCTGGTACGAGCCGTAGAGCGCCGGGCGGATCAGGTCGTTCATGCCGCCGTCGACGATGACGAATTTTTTCGTATCGGTTTCTTTAACGTACTGAACCTCGGTGAGGAGCACGCCGGCGTTGCCGACGATGACCCGGCCCGGCTCGAGGATCAAAGTCACGTCGAGTCCTTCCAGGCCGCGGAGGATCGCCGCCGCGTACTCCTCCGGCAAGGGCGGCGTTTCGTCGTGGTAATTGATGCCGAGGCCGCCGCCGAGATCGAGATAGCGAATCTGCGCGCCCTCTTTTTTCATCTCGCCGGCGAGCACCCGGTCGAGATACTCGCGCACCTTGGCCAGGGCGTCGACGAAGGGCGTCACCGAGGTGAGCTGCGAGCCGATGTGGCAATCGACCCCGACCACATCGACGTTTTTCAAGGCCAGCGCTTTTTTGTAGCCGTCCAGCGACTTTTTGATATCGACCCCGAACTTGGCTTTCTTCATGCCCGTGGAAATATACGGATGGGTCTGCGGATCGACGTCGGGATTGATCCGCAGGCTGATCGGCGCTTTTTTGCCGGCCCCTGCGGCGATCTCGTTGAGCGCGAAGAGCTCCTCCTCGGACTCGACGTTGAACATCAAGATGCCGGCATCGAGCGCGTACTCGATCTCTTGCCTTTTCTTGCCGACGCCGGAGAAAACGATCTTTTTCGGATCGGCGCCGACCTTGAGCGCGCGGAACAACTCGCCGCCGGAAACGATGTCGAAGCCGCTGCCCTCCCGGGCGAAGGCGCGGAGCAGCGCCAGATTGGAATTGGCCTTGACCGAAAAGCACACGATGTGCGGCGCCCGGGCGAACGCCTGATCGAAGACTTTGAAGTGGCGCTTCAAAGTCGCCAGGCTGTAAACGTAGGCCGGCGTGCCGACTTCCCGGGCGATCTTTTGCAGCGGCACCTGCTCGGCGAACATTTCGCCGTTGCGATATTCGAAGTGATTCATTTCTCTCCCCGCCTGACTTCGACTTCATTGGACGGCGCGCTGAGCGAGCCGTCGATCAACTGCGATGCGATGCGATAGCGGTAGACGGCCTTGGGCGCCACTTCCGTATCGTCGTAGCGATACTGTTTTTTCTGCACGAATTTTTCCCGGTCCTCGACCCCGACGGTGGTGAGCTGGCGATAGGGCACCGGACAGTCGGGACAGCTCGGCGAAATTTCCTTGCGGAAAATCACAAAGGCGGCCAGATCCTTCAGCGGCGAGCCGTCGACGTACTCGGTCGGCCGGCTCCAGGTGAGCGCGATGCCGGCGGGCTCCGAGCGCGCGTTCAAATTGGTGATCGTTCTCGGCGTGGCGAGCTCGGGCGCGCTCGGATCGCCCTTCTTGCCGCACGCCGCCAGGGCCGCGAGCAGCGCCAACAGAGCGAGCAGTTTTTTCATTTAACTCCTCAATTCTTTCAGGCGGCGCGCCACGTTGCGCCGCGCGGTGCCGCCCAGGGCGCGGCGCCGCTCCACCACCGCCTCGGCGGAAAGATAATCATAGACGCTATTCTCGAACCTGTCCGAAAACGCGCCGAGCTCCGCCAGCGACAATTCCTCGATACGCTTACCGCGGGCGGCGCAAAATTGCACGACCTTGCCGGCGACCTCGTGCGCGGCGCGAAACGGCAGGCCGCGCTCGACCAGATAGTCGGCGAGATCGGTGGCGTTCATGAAGCCGTCCTGCACCGCGCTCAGCATGCGCTCGCGCCGGACTTTCATGCCGGCGACGATTTCGCTCATGATCTTCACGCTCGCTTTGACCGTATCCACGGTGTCGAAGAGCGGAATTTTGTCCTCCTGCAAATCGCGGTTGTAGGCGAGCGGCAGGCCTTTCATGATCGTGAGCAGCGCGCACAGATGGCCGAACACCCGTCCGGTCTTGCCGCGGATCAGCTCGGGGACGTCGGGATTTTTTTTCTGCGGCATCATCGAGCTGCCGGTGCAGTAACCGTCGGGCAGCTCGATGAAGCCGAATTCCTGGCTCGACCAGAGCACGAGCTCATCCGCGAGCCGGCTCAGGTGCACGAACAGGATCGACGCCGCGGCGAGAAACTCCAGAAGAAAATCGCGGTCGCTCACCGCGTCGATGCTGTTTTTCGAGATGCGCGCGAAACCCAGGAGGCGCGCGACGTAGGCGCGATCGATGGGAAAAGTCGTCCCCGCCAGCGCGCCCGAGCCGAGCGGCAGGACGTCGATCCGGCCCAGGCCATCGGCGAAGCGCGCGCCGTCGCGCTCGAACATGTCGACGTAGGCGAGCAGATGGTGCGCCAGGCGCACCGGCTGGGCGCGCTGCAGGTGCGTGTAGCCGGGCATGATCACGTCGAGATGCTTTTTCGCGGCTCGGGCCAGCTCGGCGCGGAGCGTTTTCAATGCGCCGAGGATAATTTTGACTTCATCGCGCAGAAACAGCCGCATGTCGAGCGCCACCTGATCGTTGCGGCTGCGCGCGGTATGGAGCTTGCCGCCCGCCGGGCCGATCAGCTCGGTCAGGCGCCGCTCGATGTTCATGTGGATGTCTTCGTCGGCCCGGGAAAATTTGAACTTGCCGGCGTCGATCTCGCGCTCGATCGCTTGCAGGCCGCGCACGATTTTGCCCGCGTCGCGCGCCGCAATGATGCGCTGCTTGGCGAGCATCTTCGCGTGCGCGATGCTGCCCTGGATATCGTGGCGGTAAAGCCGCGCGTCGACGGCGATGGACGCGGTGAACGCTTCCACCGAATCCGCCGTCGCCGCCCCAAACCGCCCGCCCCAGAGCTTGGTCTTCTTCCCTTTCTTCACTTTTTACTTTTTACTTTTTACTTTTTACTTTTTAATTTCCTAAGCCTCAGCCGCAGCGCATTCAGCCGAATAAACCCCTCCGCATCCGCCTGGCGGTAAACCTGATCCGCCTCGAAGGTCGCCACGTCGGGATCGTAGAGCGAAAAATCCGACCTGCGCCCGGCCACCGTGACGTTGCCTTTGAAAAGCTTGAGCCGCACCCGCCCGCTGACGTTGGCCTGCGCCGCGTCGATGGCCTTCTGCAACACCTCGCGCTCGGGCGCGAACCAGTAGCCGTAGTAGATCATCTCGGCGTAGCGCGGCATCAGCGAATCCCGGAGCCGGGTCACTTCGCGGTCCATGGTGATCGACTCCAGGCCGCGGTGCGCCACGTGCAGGATCGTGCCGCCGGGCGTCTCGTAGACGCCGCGCGATTTCATGCCGACGTAGCGATTCTCCACCAGATCGACCCGGCCGATGCCGTGCTTGGCGCCGAGATCGTTCAGGCGCGCGAGCAGGTTCGCCGGCGAGAGCTTGCGGCCGTCGAGCGCCACCGGATCGCCGCGCCGATAATCGATCTCGATGTACTCGGCGCGGTTGGGCGCCTTCTCCACCGGCCGGCACCACACGAACATGTCCGCCGGCGGCTCTTTCCAGGGATCTTCGAGGATGCCGCCCTCATAGCTGATGTGAAACAAATTGCGGTCGGTGCTGTAGGGCTTGGCCTTGGTCACCGGCACGGGAATGCCGTGCTTGCGCGCGTAGTCGATCAACGTCGAGCGCGCGTTCAGATTCCACAGCCGCCACGGCGCGATCACTTTGATGCCCGGCTTGAGCGCGTAGTAGGTCAGCTCGAAGCGCACCTGATCGTTGCCCTTGCCGGTGGCGCCGTGAGAAACCGCGTCGGCTTTTTCCCGGATCGCGACCTCGATCTGGCCCTTGGCGATGAGCGGCCGCGCGATCGAGGTGCCGAGCAGATACGAGCCTTCGTAAACCGCGTTGGCGCGGAGCATCGGAAAAACGTAGTCCTTGACGAACTCCTCGCGCAGATCGCCGATCACGACTTTGCTCGCGCCGGTCTGGATCGCCTTGCGCCGGACCGCCTGAAGATCCTCGCCCTGGCCGAGATCGGCGCAAAACGCGATCACCTCGCAGCCGTATTCTTCCTTCAGCCAGCGCAGAATGACCGAGGTATCCAGCCCGCCCGAGTATGCCAGCACCACCTTGTTGACGTTCATCGCGTTGAATTTTCCCTCTAGCGTTTGCGCGCGCGGACCTTGCGCGCGGACCTTGCAGCTCGACTCTTTGAATTCGTGAAGCCGTTGAGCAGCCAGACCAGGACCGCCTTTTGCGCGTGCAGGCGGTTTTCCGCCTGATCGAAGGCGACGCATTGCGGGCTCTCCAGAACTTCGTGGGTGATCTCCTCGCCGCGGTGCGCCGGCAGGCAGTGCATGACGACGGCATCTCTTTTTGCCAGCGCGACCAGCCGGCCGTTGACCTGATAACCGCCAAAGTCGGCGCGCCGCTGCTGCGCTTCTTTTTCCTGGCCCATGCTGGTCCACACGTCGGTGTAGATCGCGTCGGCGCCGCTCACCGCTTCCTCGAGCGAGTGGGTCACCAGAATTTTCGCGCCCGCGCCGCGCGCCTGGGCGAGGATTTTCGCATCCGGCTCGTAGCCTCCCGGACAGGCGAGCGCGAAGGAGAACGGCGCGATCGCCGCCGCTTCCAGCCAGGAATGAACCATGTTGTTGCCGTCGCCGACAAAGGTGATTTTCAGGCCGTCGAGTTTTCCCTTGTGCTCGATCAGGGTCTGGCAATCGGCCAGCACCTGGCAGGGATGATACAGATCGGTGAGCGCGTTGATCACCGGCGCCGGCGAGTAGCGCGCCATCTCTTCGATGGTCGCCTGGGCATAGGTGCGCACCGCGATCAGATCCACCCAGCGCGCCAGGCTGCGCGCGCAATCCGCCGGCGTCTCGCGCGTGCCCAGGCCGACCTCGGCGGGGCCGAGGAAGATCGCGTGGCCGCCGAGCTGGCTCATGCCGACCTCGAAGGTCGCGCGCGTGCGCAGGCTCGGCTTCTCGAAGACCAGCGCCAGCCCTTTGCCGGCGAGCAGCCGGTGCGCGATACCGCGCTTTTGTTTGCGCTTGAGCTCGGCGGCGAGGGCGAGCAGGCCGTCGAATTCGCGCCGGCCGAGGCCCTGAAAATTCAACAGATCGCGTTTATTCATGGAACCAATCGCCCGAGCCGGCTTACTGGCGGGCCAAAACGTTTTCGACAATCGCCAGGCCGCGATCGATCTCGCGTTTGGTGATTGTCAGCGGCGGCGCGAAGCGCAAAACCCGGGTCGCCGTGCAGTTGAGCAGCAGGCCGTCGCGCATGCACGCTTCGGCAATCTTGCCGCCGTCGATGGTGAGCTCGACGCCGATCAAGAGCCCTTTGCCGCGGATCTCGCGGATAAACGAAAACCGCTTCTTCAGCGCCTCGAGGCCCTTGACGAAATATTTGCCCATCTGCACGCAATTTTTCAGCACGCCGCCCTTGACCAGCGCGTTCATCACCGCCAGGCCGGCGGCGCAGGAAACCGGGTTGCCGCCGAAGGTGGACGCGTGGCTCCCGGGCGTGAAGCTCCGGGCGACGTCTTCCCGCGCCAGCATGGCGCCCAGCGGCAAACCGCCGCCGAGCGCTTTGGCGAGCGTCATGATGTCGGGCTTGACGCCGAAGTGCTCGTAGCCGAAAAGTTTGCCGGTGCGGCCCATGCCGGTCTGCACCTCGTCGAAGATCAGCAACAGGCCGCGCTGATCGCAAAGCTCGCGCAGGCCGAGCAGGTAAATCTCGTTGGCCACCACCACGCCGCCCTCGGCCTGGATCGGCTCGACCACGATGGCCGCGGTTTTCTCGGGATCGATCGCCGCTTCCATCGCGCCCAGGTCGTTGTAGGGCACCTGGCGAAAGCCCGGCGGCAGCGGGTCGTAGCCGGCGCGGACTTTCTCCTGGCCGGTGGCGGTCAGGGTGGCGAGGGTGCGGCCGTGAAACGAATTGTGGGTCGAGAGGATTTCGTATTTGCCGCCGAGCTTTTCCTGGCCGTAGCGGCGCGCGAGCTTGAATGCGGCCTCGTTGGCTTCGGCGCCGCTGTTGCAAAAGAACGCGCGGTCGGCGAAGGAATGGCGGCACAGCTCGCGCGCCAGCTCGGCCTGCGGCAGCACCTGATAGAGATTGGAAATGTGCAGCAGCTGCGAGGCCTGCTGCTTGATCGCTCTCACCACCGCGGGATGGCAGTGGCCCAGGCTGTTGACCGCGATGCCGGCGAGAAAATCGAGATACTCCTTGCCGTCGGCGTCCCAGACCCGCGTGCCGCGGCCCTTCACCAGCGCGATCGGCGCGCGCGCGTAGGTTTTGGCGACATATTTTTCCGTCAGAGCGGCGACATCGCGATTCTTCATCACTTCCGCACCACCTCCGTCCCCACCCCTTCCTTGGTAAAAATTTCCAGCAGCACCGCGTGCTTCACCCGACCGTCGATGATGTGGGTCTTCTCGACGCCGCCTTTGAGCGCATTGATGCAGCATTCGACCTTGGGAATCATGCCCGAGCCGACCACGCCGTCCTGAATCATCTTGCGCGCCTGATTTTCCTTGAGCGTGGTGAGCAGCGTGCCCTTCTTGTCCTTCACGCCTTCCACGTCGGTCATGAGGATCAGCTTTTCGGCGTGCAGCGCCTCGGCGATTTCGCCCGCGACCAGATCGGCGTTGATGTTGTAAGTCTCGCCGTCGCGCCCGACCCCGACCGGCGCGATGATCGGGATGAATTTGTTCTGGTCAAGCGACTCGATCACGCGCGGGTTGATGCCGACGATCTCGCCGACCATGCCGATGTCGATGATCTCCGGCGCCTCGCCGTTGCTCGAGGCCACCGTGACGTTCATTTTCTTGGCCAGGATCAGCCCGCCGTCCTTGCCGCTCAACCCCACCGCCATGCCGCCGTGCTGGTTGATGAGCGTCACGATTTCTTTGTTGACCTTGCCCACCAGCACCATCTCGACGATGTCGAGCGTCTCCTTGTCGGTGACCCGCATGCCGCGCACGTAGCGGCTGGTGATGCCCATCCGGTCGAGCACCGAATCGATCTGCGGCCCGCCGCCGTGCACCACCACCGCGTTGATGCCGACGCACTTGAGCAGCACGATGTCCTGCGCGAAGCTCGCCTTCAGCTCCTCGTTTTCCATCGCGTGGCCGCCGTATTTGATCACGAACGTCTTGCCGTAAAAGCGCTGAAAGTAAGGCAGCGCCTCCATCAAGACCTCGGCCTTGCCGATAAAGTTTTCCATCAGCGGGTCCCTAGCCCGGGTCAATTGGAGTGCTGGAGGGTCGGAGTACTGGAGTATCGGGCCCCCAACCCATTACCCCGCCACTCCATCACTCCAGCACTCCATGTTTCTACAGGATATAGCGCGACAGGTCTTCGTTCTTCAAGATCGGCGCCAGGCGCTGGCGCACGTAGTCGGCGTCGATGGCGACTTCCCGGCCATGCATCTCGGGGGCGGCAAACGAAACCTCGTCGAGCAGCCGCTCGAGAATCGTATGCAGGCGGCGCGCGCCGATGTTTTCGGTGCGCTCGTTCACGTCCGAGGCGATCAGCGCAATCTCCTCCACCGCGTCGTCGGCGAACTTGAGATGCACCCCTTCGGTTTCGAGCAGGGCTTCGTATTGCTTGATCAAGGCGTTTTTCGGCTCGGTGAGGATGCGCACGAAGTCCGCCTTGCTGAGCGAGCTCAGCTCCACCCGGATCGGGAAGCGGCCCTGAAATTCGGGGATCAGATCCGACGGCTTGGCGGTATGAAAGGCGCCCGAGGCGATGAACAGGATGTGATCGGTCTTGACCATGCCGTACTTGGTGTTGACCGTCGAGCCTTCGACGATGGGCAAAAGATCGCGCTGCACGCCCTGGCGCGACACGTCGGGGCCGTTGACCGACTCGCGGCCGGCGATCTTGTCGATCTCGTCAAGAAAGACGATGCCCGACTGCTCCACCCGGCGGATCGCTTCGCCGGTGACTTTGTCCATGTCGACCAGCTTGCCGGCTTCTTCCTGGGTGAGAATATCGAGCGCGTCGGGAATCTTCACGGTCTTTTTCTTGGTCTTTTTCGGCATCAGGTTGGAAAACATCTCCTTGAGATTGAATTCCATCCCTTCCATGCCCTGGGGCGTCAGCACTTCGATCATCGGCATCGCCGACTGGGTCAGCTCGATATCGACGAAGCGGTCGTCCATCTTGCCGTCACGGAGCATTTTTTTGAGCTTCTCGCGGGTCGCTTGCAGGCGCGGCGCATCGGCGGCTTCGCCGTCGCCGGCCTCGCCCGAGCTCGCCGGCAAGAGCAGATCCAGCACCCGCTCCTCCGCGACTTCGCGCGCTTTGATCTCGACCTTTTGTTTCTCCTCTTCCTTGACCATGTTGACCGCCAGATCGGTCAGGTCGCGGATGATCGATTCAACGTCGCGGCCGACGTAGCCCACTTCGGTGAACTTCGAAGCTTCGACTTTGATGAACGGCGCCTGGGAGAGCTTGGCGAGACGGCGCGAGATTTCGGTTTTGCCCACGCCCGTGGGGCCGATCATGATGATATTTTTCGGCGCGATCTCTTCGCGCAAATCTTCGGGCACGAGCTGGCGCCGCCAGCGGTTGCGCAGCGCGATGGCCACCGCCCGTTTGGCTTCCCTCTGGCCGACGATGTAGCGATCGAGCTCGGAAACAATCTCCCGCGGCGTCATCACCGGCGCCACCGCCGCGCCCGCTTCCGGCAGAGAAAACTTCGCTGCGTCTTTCATGGGAATCCTTAATTCCTAACAATTTCCCCGGGAAAAGCAATCAAAGCGAACCCGCAGGGGCGGCCCCCCGAGGCCGTCCTGGGCGCCGTTCACGGCAACTCTTCGAAGGTGAGCTGCTCGTTGGTATAAACGCAGATGCCGGCCGCCACTTTCATGGACTCTTCGGCGATGGTCCGGGCATCCAACTGGGTATGCTTCACCAGCACCCGCGCCGCCGCCAGCGCGTAATTGCCGCCCGAGCCGATGGCGATCACGTCGTCGTCGGGCTCGATCACATCGCCGGCGCCGGAAATCACCAGCAGATCGCTGCCATCGGCGATCACCATCAGCGCCTCGAGCCGGCGCAAGACCCGGTCCGTGCGCCAGTCCTTGGCCAGCTCCACCGCCGCGCGTTTGAGATTGCCGTTGAACTGCTCGAGCTTGGCTTCGAACTTTTCGAACAGGGTGAAAGCATCGGCAGTAGCGCCGGCAAAGCCGGCGATGACCTTGTCGTGATGGAGCTTGCGCACTTTGCGCGCGCTGTGCTTCATCACCGTCTGCCCCAGGCTCACCTGGCCGTCGCCGACGACGACAACCTTGCCGCCGCGCCGGATCGCCAATATGGTCGTGCCTTCAAACATTTTGGATTTTAGATTTTAGGATTTTCGATGGGGCGACCCAGGAAGTTAAAATCGCCAATCGAAAATCGAAAATTCTTCACGCTCTCGGGTGCGCCCGGTCATAGACCGCCGTCAGCTGGTCCAGATTCACATGCGTGTAACGTTGCGTCGTCGAAAGGCTCGCGTGGCCGAGCAGTTCCTGAATCACGCGCAGATCGGCGCCGCTGTTGAGCAGATGCGTCGCAAAGCTGTGGCGCAGGCCGTGGGGGCCCATCTTCACCGCCAGGCCGGCCTGCTTCAAGCGCTTTTCGACAATGCGCGCCATGCTGCGGGTCGTGATCCGTCCGCCGCGATTGTTGAGAAACACCGGCGTCTCGCCCTTGCAGACGATTTTGTGCTTCGCGCCGAGGTCGGCGGCGTAGCCGCGCAGCGCCTGCATCGCCACCTCGCCGATCGGCACGATGCGCTCCTTCGATCCCTTGCCGACCACGCGCAGGATGCCCAGTTGAAAATCGATATCCGCCCAGTCGAGCCCGACCAGCTCGCTCACCCGCAGGCCGGAAGAATAAAAGACTTCGAGCGCGGCGCGATCGCGCGCGTCGAGCTCGGTTTCGACCTGCACCGCGCCGAGCAACTGGAACACGTCGTCGACGGAAAGAAAGTTGGGCAGCGGTTTTTCCTGTTTGGGCGAGTGGATCGTCCCGAGCGGGTCTTTGTCGATCTCGTGGCGCGCCAGCAGGAACCGAAAAAATCCCTTGAGCGCCGCGAGCTTTCTGCCGATGGAGCTTTTTTTCCGGTCGCGGCTGAGCGCCGCCAGAAAGGCGCGCATCGCGTGGACATCGACTTGCCGCGCGTCGGGCTTGCCGGCGCCATCGAGCGCCAGCTCGCGCTCGCTCAGAAAGCGCTCAAACTGCTGCAGATCGCTCACGTAGTTGCGCAGCGTGTGCGGCGAGACATTGCGCTCCCGGCGCAGGTGATCGGCGAATTGCGCGATCAGATCCTTCACAATACCTAGACTATAACATGCACCGGCTTTGTAAACCAAAGCGAGGGTACGGAAGGGGGTCGACCCTCTCTCACATGCGGCGTGAATAAATGTGAGCGGTGTTGGCGCGCCGGTAGCCGCGGTCACCGAATGACTAACGTCAAGGTCCGCTGACTCGCGCCGCCCAGGGAATCGGTGACCTGGAAGGTCAGGTCGGTTTGAGCGGCCGCGAGCGGCGTTCCCGCAATCGATGCCGTGGCGGGGTCGAAGCTGAGCCCGGCGGGCAGGGTTCCTCCGGTCAACGACCACCCATAAGGTTTCTTGCCCGCGCCCGCGCCGAGGCGGGCTCTGTATCGGCGTCCCGCCCGGCCTGCCGGCAAATTTCGATTGTTGATCGCGACCGCGCCGACGACCGTAAGATGGAACCGTCTTGTCAGCGACGAGCCGCGCTGGTCGGCCACCCGAAGAGTAAAACTCGATCCTCTCCGCTGCGCCGGGGTGCCGGCGATGGTTCCGTCGACGATTCCCAGGCCCGCCGGCAATTCGCCCCTTGCGACCTCGATCGTGTACGGTTCCACGCCGCCCGAGACAGACAAATCCGCGCTGTACGGCACACCCAGCTCGCCCGCGGCCAGCGCTGTCGCTGCGATGGCAAGCGGCGCCGCGCCGTCGCGCGAAATCGCATAAATCTTTCCGTCACCGATGGAAACGACATAGAGAAATCCATCGGGACCGACTTTGAGATCGGTAATGCCGGCAAAACCCGTCGCCAAGATAACTTGATCCACCTCGCTGCTATTGTCGGCGACCAGGTCATTCAGGCCGCCGCTCAGGACAAAACCGTCGCGCGTGCCGTTGGGTTTGAAGCGGTAAAGATTGCCGTTGTTGATATCGCCGACGAACACGTCGTTCTCGTATTGCGCGCCCAGGTTTGTGAAATCCAGAAAGGCGATCGCGGTCGGTCCGACCGTTCTCAACCAGGAAAATTTCGGATCCGCATAATGGGAGCCGGGAATCAAAACCAGACTCGCGGCGTTGTTGGAATTGCGCGAATCCGGCCCCATGAGGGTTTCCCAGCCGCTGTTAAAACCCGGTCGAACCAAATTAATCTCGTCGTAGGCGTCCGGCCCGTTTTCCGTCATCCAGAGCTCGTCGGTCAGCGGATCGAAGGCAAGGCCGAACGAGTTGCGTAGGCCGTAGGCGAAATACTTCGCGAGATTTCCGCCTTGAGCAAAAAACGGATTGTCACTGGGAATGGATCCGTCGGGATTGATTCTCAAAATCACCGAAGTGTCGTCCGGCGCCGGTCCGTTGGGAAAATTTTGCAGCCGGCCGTTGCGATTCAAATCGCCGATCACCACGTACAGTTTTCCATCGGGCCCGAAAGCCAGCGTGCCGCCGTTGTGATTCGGTCCCGGGTCGACGGGCAATTCCAGAATCAAAAGCGGCGCCGTCAAAGCAGCGCCATTCCAGGTATAACGGTAGACGCGGTTCGCTGCCGCGGAGCCGGAACTATCGCCGCCTGTAGTGCTTTCCGTGTAATAGAGATAAACGAATGGCGTTACGGGGAAATCCGGATCGACTGCAATGCCGAGCAGTCCCCGCTCGGAAGCAGCGTCAACGGCGACGTCCAGAACCGCACCCGGTTGCAGAACGCCGGAAATCACGCGGCGCACCCGGCCGTCATTCTTTTGCAGCACCAAAAAGTCCTGAGGCCCGATAAACGCCATGGTCGTCGGAGTGTCCAATCCCGCGGTGATCTCGGTAATCAAAAGACCCGAATCTCTGGGAGTGGGAGCGGCCAGAGCCAGCGCAGCCAGAAAAAACCACCCGAGCGAAAAACCCAAAAGCAGTCGTTTCATGAATGGGCTCCTGATCGGCGCCGATTATATTCATCCGCAGAGGCGTCGCCAAACATTTTTTGCCGTATTTTCTAAGCGCGCCTGCAAAATCCGCATCGAGCCGGTCCAGGCGGCGATCGTTTTGACCGGGTATTTCGCTTTTTTTCTGTTATAGTACGGCTTGTAACAATTCTATGCTGCCTGGCCGATCGACGCTCGAAGAGAAAATCCATTTCACGAACTCCCGCGGCGAGCTTCTGAGCGGCGTGCTGCACGTTCCGGCGAGCGCGGCGCGCGCAGCGGCGCTCCTCTGCCACGGCATGGACTCGAGCAAAGAAAGCCGCAAGCTCGTGTTTCTCGCCGAAGCGCTGGCGGCGCGCGGCATCTTGGCTCTGCGCTTCGATTTTTCCTTCGCCGGCGAGTCCAGCGGCAGGTTCGAAGATCTCACCTGCAGCGGCGAGGTGGACGACCTGCGCGCCGCTTGCGCGTTCGTGCGCGCCCGGCACGCCGGCAAAATTTCTATCTTCGGCTCCAGTCTGGGCGGCACCGTTGCGCTGTTATTCGCCGCCCGGGAGCCGGGCCTGGCGGCGCTTGTCACGCTGGCCGCGCCGGTTCATCCGGAGCGATTTCCCCAGCGCATCCTGACCGCCGCGCAGGTGGCCGATTGGCGCCGCCGCGGCTTTATCGATTACAACGGCCAGCGCGTGAACGCCGCGCTGCTCGAGGACCTGGAAAAAATCGACGTGCCCGCGGCGGCGCGCGCAATCCGCTGCCCCGTGCTGATCCTCCACGGCGACGCCGACCTGGTCGTGCCGCCGGAGGACGCCCGCGAGCTTCACGGCTGCCTGGCGGGAGCCCGGCGCCTGTCGATGCTGCCCGGCGGCGATCACCGGCTTTCCGACCCGGCGCTCATGCGCCGCGCGCTCGACGAAGCCCTGGAGTGGCTAAGCGAACATGGAGAATAGAATTTTCACCGCGGCAGGAAGCGCCGCGCGCGGCGCGATTTTGGGATTGGTCATTGGGCTGGCCGCCGGCTGCAGCCGCGATCTCAACACCGCGCAGGGGGTGGCCGAGGAATTCGTCGATCAGCACTACGTCGCCATCGATCTGCCCAAAGCCAGGGCGCTGACCGTCAGCCTCGCGCAGCACAAGCTCGACGAAGAAATCCGCCTCACCACCGGGCAGAAAATCGACGCCGCGACCCAGAAGCCGCGGGTGCATTATCGTCTGGTGGAAAAAACCGAAGGGCCGGAGCGCTCGACCTATCTTTATGAAGGCACGATCGAGTCGGAGGACAACACTTCGTTCACCCGGCACTGGCTGATCACCGCGCGCAAAGAAGCGAACGGCTGGCGCGTGTCGAACTTCACCGAATCGGACTGAACTTTATCCTTTCGCCCTTTGCCTTTCCTCACGCGCCCGCGGGCACGGCGGCGGCCGGCGGCGGCGCGGCTTCCTTGGGTTTGAGTTTGATCTGCAGCGCCAGCCCGGCGGCGATCATCGCGATCACACCGCCCGATAAAAAAGCGAATTGATAATCGCCCATCCAGGTGCGGATGGCGCCGGCGGTGGAAGCCATGATCGCGGCGCCGATCTGGTGCGACATGAAAATCCAGCCGTAGACTTTGCCGACGTTATTTTTGCCGAAGGTGTCGGCGGTGATCGCCATCGACGGCGGCACCGTGGCGAACCAGTCGAGACCGTAAATAATCGCGAACACCACCAGGCCGCTGAAATCCTTCACGAAGGGAAGAATCAAAAGCGAGCAGCCGCGCAATGCGTAAACCAGCGCAAGCCAGCGGTTGGGCCGCACCCGGTCGATCATCCAGCCGGAAAAAATCGTCCCGACCATGTTGAGACCGCCCATGATGCCGAGCAGCGAAGCCGCGGCGATCTGCGGAATGCCGATCTCGATCTCGTGCGGAATCAAATGGGTGCCGATCAAACCGTTGGCCGTGCCGCCGCAAACGAAAAAGCTCCCGGCGAGGAGCCAGAAAGTCGGATGGCTCACCACCTCGCGCGCCGTGATCGTGGCGTTCTTGGCCGACATGCCGCGCAACGAAGCGGCGCCGCCGCCGCTCACCGCCTGTCCGGCGCCGTAGGGTTCCAAGCCGACTTCCGACGGATCGTCGCGCATGAACAGAAAAATCAACGGCAGCAGAATCACCGCGACCACGATCAGCGCCATGGAGCCGAGCCGCCAGCCGGCGTAGGTGATCATCGCCATGAAGAGCGGCAGGAAAATAATCTGCCCGGTGGAGCTGGCGCTGCCGAGAATGCCGAGCGCCAGGCCGCGCTTGGCAACGAACCAGCGGGTGCCCACGGTCGCGGTGAGAACCGATCCGACGCCGCCGGCGCCCAATCCGACGATCACTCCCCAGACGAGAAAGAACTGCCAGAACTGGGTCATCACCATCGTACCGCTGACCCCGCAAATGAGCAGCATCAGGCTGCCGATCATGATCTTGCGCGGCCCGAAGCGGTCGATCAAAAATCCGGTTATCGGCGCGGCGATGCCGAAGAGCAACAGATTCATGCTCACCGCCGACGCGATCAAAGTCCGGCTCCAGCCGAACTCGGCTTCCAGCGGATGGATCAAGACCGACGGCGACGAGCGCACGCCGGCGCTGGTGAGGGTCGTCAGAAAACACAGCGAGATAACCAGCCAGCCGTAATAAAAAGGCAGCGACAGCGGCGGGCGTTTGCGGCTTTTATCGAGGTTGTGATCCATGCCTCATATATCCATTTTTTCGCGCCGAGCACAAACCGGCCGCCCCGAAGGACGCGCCGCGGGCGATGCAGAGCCGCGGTATTTTCCCGCCGCCCGGTTGCGTGTTATGAAAAGGCGCGATGAAACCAAGAAGCGCGCTGCCGATCCTGATTTTTCTCCTCCTGCCGGTCATCGGCGCGCGCGCCGCCGAGTATCGCGAAGAGATCCCTTTCGTGCCGACGCCCCTCGAAGTGATCGACCGCATGCTCGAGCTGGCGCAGGTGAAAAAGGGCGACGTGCTCTACGATCTCGGCAGCGGCGACGGCCGCATTGTCATCCGCGCCGCGCAAAAATACGGCATCCGCGCCGTCGGCATCGAGATGGACCGCCTGCTTCTCGACCAGGCGCGCCGGGACGCCAGGCGCGCCGGCGTGGCGCGCCTGGTCGAGTTCCGCGCCGAAGACGCGCTCCAAGCGGACCTCTCCAGAGCCACCGTGGTGACGCTCTACATGCTGCCGTGGTTCAACGAAGCGATGAAGCCGAGCTTTCGGCGCCAGCTAAAACCCGGCAGCCGCATCGTCGCCCACGACTTCGGCATCGAAGACTGGGAGCCGGACGAGACCGTGAAGCTGCCCGGCTACGAAGAGAAGATCGGCGGCTACAAGCACCAGCACGTTTTGTACTTGTGGAGGATCGGACGCGCGCCGCGATAGGCGGCGGGCCGAGTGCGATTTTCCGCCGCCTGCAAAGCCTTGGCGGCTGCAGCAAAAATAAAAACGCCTCTGAACGCCGCATCGCGTGGCGGCGTTCAGAGGCGGGTTATGAGCGATCGCCCGGTCGTTTACTCGCCGTAATCGCGCGCCACTTGCTGGGGGGACACGACCCACGATCCCGTGCACGACCGGCGCGCGGTCTCGCCGATGTCCCTGCCGTTGGTCCCGCCGTCGTAGGCGCCTTTAACGTCGTAGGTGCCCACGTAAAAAGCCGCGGCAGAGGCCTGGGTTCCCAAACAGGTAACCAACTTGGTGGGGATGAGGAGCACACTAAAAACAATGCTTCCAAGACCGGCAAAAAAACCGGGTTCTTCTGCGGAGTCCTGACCGGACTGTCCGGCAAAGCTTCGCGGCACGGGCGCCAGCAAAGCGAAACTCAAAAAGGCAGCGGCCAAAAGGGCAACAGTTGCGTTTTTCATGAGTTCACTCCTCTTCGGTTTAGGCTCGAATTTGAAGGATGATCGGCTCGATGTCAAGTGGAAATAACCCCCGGCTGAAACCCGTGTCGGACTTGGCGGAGTTTGTTGTCCCTTTATCACCCTGGAGCGCATTTGATCGCGGGCTGCCTTGGTTTTTTCAGTTTTAAGCTTCAACCGTGCTGGGCAGCGAGCGCCTCGCGCAACGTGAACGCGCCGGCATAAAGCGCTCGGCCGACGATCACCCCTTCGACGCCTTGGGGCTCGAGCGGGCGGAGCATGCGGATGTCGTTCAGCGTTGCGACGCCGCCGGAGGCGATGATCGGAATTTTGACGGCGCGGGCGATTTTCAGCGTCTCCTCGAGGTTCACCCCGGCGCTCGCGCCGTCGCGGCTGATGTCGGTGTAGATGATCCGACTTGCGCCGTCGCGCTCGCAGCGGCGGGCCAGCTCGCCCGCGTCCATCGCCGTCGTTTCGGTCCAGCCTTGCACCGCGACTTTGCCGGCGCGCGCGTCGATGCCGACGACGACCTTGCCGGGAAATTCCTCGCAAAGGCCGCGCAGCAATTCGGGGTTGTCGTAGGCCGCCGTGCCGATGACGACGCGGGAAACGCCGAGGTCGAGCGCCGCCTGCACGGCGTCGACTGAGCGCAACCCGCCGCCGAGCTCCACGGATAAACCCGGGAGCCGGCAGATCGCCGCAACTTCCTTGGTGTGAACCGGTCGGCCCTCGACGGCACCGTTCAGATCGACCAGATGAAGAAAACTCGCGCCCTGGGCAAGCCAATGCTTCGCGGCATCGAGCGGGTTTTCAAAGTAGACGGTTTCTCTGTCCATGTCGCCCTGAAACAGGCGCACGCAGCGTCCGTCCTTGAGATCGATGGCGGGAATGATCAGCATAAGAAAATGGAGAATTCCGGCATCCGCGCCGCGGCGCGTCCGAACGTTTTCAACTCTCCATTCCCCATCATCAATTGGATTTCACGAAGCGCCCGAAGTTGGCGAGGATGCGCAGCCCCAGCTCCTGGCTTTTCTCCGGATGAAACTGGCAGGCGAACAGCCGCTCGGTGGCGATGCTCGACGCGAACGCCAGGCCGTAATCGGTGGTCGTGGCGATAATCGAGCCGTCGTCCGGCGCGACGTAAAACGAGTGCACGAAATAGACGTAGTCGCCGCTCGCGATGCCGTCGAGAAAGGGCGAGTCGCGCCGCTTGTCGATGCGGTTCCAGCCCATGTGCGGCACTTTGAGATTTTCTCCGGCGCGAAATCCGATCACCCGCCCGGGAAAAAGATCGAGGCCTTTCACCGCGCCGAACTCTTCGCTTTCGGAAAACAAAAGCTGAAAGCCGAGACAAATGCCGAGAAAAGGTTTCTGTTGGCGCACGGTCTCGCGGATCACTTCGATCAGAGCGAATTTTTTTAAATTCTCCATGCAGGCGCTGAAGGCGCCGACGCCGGGCAGCACCACGCCGCGCGCCGCTGCGATTTGCGCCGGATCGCGCGTGACCGCGGCCTCGAAGCCGACCCGCTCGAGCCCCTTCTGCACGCTGCGCAAATTGCCCATGCCGTAGTCGATGATCGCGATCATGGCGCAAGCTTCTAAAGGCTTCCTTTGGTCGAAAGCACGCCCTGCACCCGGGGATCGATCTGGGTGGCGCAATCCATGGCGCGCGCAAACGCCTTGAAGCAGGCTTCGATGATGTGGTGCGGATTTTCGCCGCGCGGCACGTCGATATGGAGATTCATGCCCAGCTGGTTGGCGAAGGCGGCGAAAAATTCGTGCGGCAGATCGGTGTCGAAGTCGCCCACCCGTCCCGGCCGAATGTTGACGTTGTACAACAGATAAGGGCGCCCGCTCAGATCCACCACGACCTGCGCCAGCGCCTCGTCGAGCGGGCAGCTCGCCTCGCCGAAGCGGCGGATGCCGCGCTTGTCGCCGAGCGCGTCCTTGAATGCCTGCCCCAGGGTCAACCCCACGTCTTCCACGGTGTGGTGATAATCGACCTCGAGGTCGCCCTTGGCTTGAATCTGGATATTGAAAAATCCGTGGCGGCTGAAGGCATCGAGCATGTGATTGAAAAACGGCATGCCGGTTTCGATCGCCGCCTGCCCGGCGCCGTCGATCTCCAGCGCGACCTGAATATCGGTCTCTTTGGTTTTGCGCTCGACCTTGGCTGTGCGTCCCATGATTTTTTCCTCTCGGCAAACCCGCAAACTAGAAACTCTTCCCGTTAAAGCGCGCTTCCACCGCGCGCGCGTGATCGTCCAGACCTTCCAGGCGCGCGAGCTGCGTGATCTTCGGCGCCAGGGCTTTGAGCGCGCGCTTTTCGGCGTGAATCACCGTGGTGCGCTTGAGAAAATCGTAGGTGCCGAGCGGCGAGAAAAAGCGCGCGCTCCCGCCGGTCGGCAAAACGTGATTGGGCCCGGCGAGATAATCGCCCAGCGGCGGCGCCGAATAGGGACCGAGAAAAATCGCGCCCGCGTTGCGAATTGCGCGCGCGAGCTTCTCCGGCCGGCGCACCAGCAATTCGATATGCTCGGGCGCAATCGCATTGGCCAGGGCGAGCATTTCCTTTTGATCGCGCGCCACGATGATCGCGCCGTACTTTGCCAGCGACTTGAGGCTGATCGCCCGGCGCCTGGTGTGGCGCAGCCGAGCCTCGATCGCGCGCTGAATCTTCATTCCGACCGCTGCCGAAGTAGTCACGCAGAGCGCCGCGGCCAGCTCGTCGTGTTCCGCCTGCGACAGCATGTCCGCGGCCACGTGAACCGGATCGGCCGTGGCGTCCGCCAAAAGCAAAATCTCGCTCGGCCCGGCGATGGAATCGATGTTGACTTCGCCGAAAACCATGCGCTTGGCCGTCGCCACGAAAATATTCCCGGGACCGACGATCTTGTCGACTTTGGGAATCGTTTGCGTGCCGAAAGCCAGCGCCGCCACCGCCTGGGCGCCGCCGACGCGAAAGATCCGATCGACGCCGGCCAGCCGCGCCGCGGCGAGAATGATCGCGCCGTCGTCGCCGAGCGGCGAAGCCATGACGATTTCTTTGACGCCGGCGACTTTGGCGGGGATCGCGTTCATCAGAACCGTGGACGGATAGGACGCCTTGCCGCCGGGCACGTAAAGCCCGACCCGCGCGAGCGCCGTGATGCGCTGGCCGAGCCGCATGCCGAGCGGATCGCGGTACTGCCAGCTTTTTTGCAACTGGCGGCGATGAAACGCGGCGATGCGCCTGGCCGCCAGCCGAAGCGTCGCCAGATCCTTCGGCGCGACTTTCGCGAGAGCGCGCTCGATTTCCGCCGGCTTCACCTCCAGCGACGCTGCCGTCAAGCTCAACCGATCGAACAGGCGCGTGTAGCGCAACAGCGCCCGATCGCCCTGCTTTTGCACCGCGCTGACGATTTCCGCCACCCGGCGCTCGACGCTGTCCTCGCGGCTGCCGCGCCGGCCGAGAATTTTTTTCAGCAGCGGCTGAAAACCGGCGTCGCTGGTCTTGATCAAACGAATCCTCATGCCCGTGCAGTTCCTTCAATCGATCAATGTCAACTCTTCACGCGCACGATGTTGGCGCCCAGCAGCGACAGCTTGCTTTCGATCTTTTCGTAGCCGCGGTCGAGATGGTAGACGCGCGACACTTCGGTGGTGCCCCTGGCCACCAGCCCGGCCAGCACCAGCGCGATGCTCGCGCGCAGATCGCTCGCCATCACCGGCGCGCCCGACAACTCGCGCACGCCGCGCACGATCGCGCGGTTGCCTTCGAGCTTGATCTGCGCGCCCATGCGGTCGAGCTCCTGGGCGTGCATGAAGCGGTTCTCGAAGATCGTTTCGGTGATCACGCTGACCCCGTCGGCCACCGCCATCAGCACCATCAATTGCGCCTGCAGGTCGGTGGGAAAACCGGGGTAGGGCAAGGTCGTCACATCGACGCTTTTGATCGCCCCGTCGCTGCGCACGCGAATGCCGGCGTCGTCCGCCGCAAGCGCCACGCCGGCCTCGTTGAGCTTGATGAGAAATGCCTCGAGGTGCTCCGCGCGCGCGCCTTTGACCAGCACGTCGCCGCCGGCGAGCGCCGCGGCGATGACGAAGCTGCCGGCTTCGATGCGATCGGGAATGATGCGGTGCGTCACGCCGTGCAATTCTTTGACCCCCTCGATTTCGATAATGCCGCTGCCCGCGCCGTGAATTTTGCCGCCCATGCCGTTCAGCGCGGCGGCGAGATCTTCGATCTCCGGCTCCTTGGCTGCGTTTTCGAGGATCGTCGTGCCCTCGGCCAGCGCCGCGGCCATCATGAGATTCTCGGTGGCGCCGACGGACGGCAGATCGAGATAGATTTTCGCGCCGCGCAGCTTGCCCGCCTTCGCCTCGACGTAGCCGTGGGTCTGCTCGATGCTCGCGCCGAGCGCTTCGAGCCCTTTCAAGTGCAGGTTGATCGGCCGCGCGCCGATGGCGCAGCCGCCCGGCGTCGACACCCGCGCCGTGCCGAAGCGCGCCACCAGCGGACCCAGAACGAGAAACGAAGCGCGCATGGTTTTCACCAGATCGTAGGGCGCTTCGAAATTGTTGATGTGCTTGGCGCAAAGCGTCAGATCGTCGGCGCCTTCGAGCCAGCCCCGATTGTCGGTCTGGTCGCCCAGACCGGAGAGAAGCTTCAGCGTCGTGCGAATGTCGGCCAGATGCGGCACGCCCTGAAAGGTGCACGGCGCGGCGCTCAAGAGCGAGGAAATCAAGATCGGCAGCGCGGCGTTTTTTGCGCCGCTGACCGCGATCGAGCCCGCGAGTCTCCTGCCGCCTTGAACGATGATCGTGTCCACCTGCCGCTGTCCTGGTAAAGTTAATTTTTGGCCGCGCCGGGGCGCGCCACGACAACCCGGTCGCGGCCGCTGTAGTCGCGGCCGATTTCTACCCCCGCGCGCGCGCCGGCAAAGAGACTTTTGACCTGATCGCCCATGGCGGCGCCGATCTCGACGACGACCGCGCCGCCCGGGGAAAGATGGGCAAACGACTCGGCCGCCAGGCGCCGATAGAAATCGAGGCCGTCGCTGCCGCCGTCGAGCGCGCCGCGCGGCTCCCAGCGGCTTACTTCGGGAGCCAAATCGGCGAGATCGCCGCTGCGGATATACGGCGGGTTGGAAACGATCAGGTCAAATTTCTCTGCCGATGGCCCGAGCGCGCCGAACAGATCGCCCCGGAGAAAATGTATTCTCGCCGCAACGCCGTTCGCCGCCGCGTTCAGCCGCGCAATGCACAGCGCGGCGGAAGAAATATCCGCGGCAAAGATCTCCGCCTGCGGCAATTCGGCTGCGAGCGCGATGGCGATGGCGCCGCTGCCGGTGCCGAGATCGAGGATATGCAGCGGCGCGCGCCGGCCGCCGGCAATCCTCAGAGCGCTTTCGACCAGGCATTCGGTCTCCGGCCGGGGAATCAGCACCTCGGGCGTCACGCGCAATTCCCTGGACCAGAATTCCTGGCGCCCGGTGATGTAGGCAACCGGCTCGCGCTCCAGCCGCCGCGCCAGCAAAACTTGATAGCTTTGCCGCTCGGCCTGGCCGAGCGCCTGGCGCGCGTCGCGCAAGAGCTCCGCGCGGCTTTTGCCGAGCGCGTGCCCGAGCAAAAGCTCGGCATCCAGGCGCGCGGATTCGATACCGCCGGCAAGCAGGCGCCGCGCCGCCGCGAGCAAAGCTTCCGCGACCCGCTCCGGCGCGCGGTCATTCAGCGGGATGGCCGGGTTTTCCATCGTGGTCCGTTTTGCCGGTGGCCTTGAGCGCCTCGGCCTGGTAGTGCGTGATCAGCGCGTCGATGACTTCGTCCAGTTCGCCTTCCATCACGCGGTCGAGCTTGTAGAGCGTGAAATTGATCCGGTGATCGGTCAGCCGTCCCTGGGGAAAATTGTAGGTGCGGATGCGCTCGCTGCGGTCGCCGCTCCCGACCATGGATTTGCGCGTGGCGGCGATTTCGGAGCGCTGCTCTTCCTGTTTTTTCTCGAGCAGGCGCGCGCGCAGGATTTTCATGCCCTTGGCGCGGTTTTTATGCTGCGACTTTTCGTCCTGGCAGGAAATCACGATGCCGGTGGGAAGGTGCGTGATGCGCACCGCCGAATCCGTCGTGTTGACGCTCTGGCCGCCGGGGCCCGAGGAGCGGAACACGTCGATGCGGATTTCCTTGGGATCGATGGCGATTTCCACTTCGTCCGCTTCCGGCAGGACCGCCACCGTCACCGCCGAAGTGTGAATGCGCCCCGAGCCTTCGGTGACCGGAACGCGCTGCACCCGGTGCACGCCGCCCTCGAACTTGAGCCGCGAGTAGGCGCCCTGCCCCTCGATGCTCATGATAATTTCTTTGTAGCCGCCGAGCCCGGTGGGGTTGGAGCTCATCATTTCGACCCGCCAGCGGCGCGATTCGGCGTAGCGCGAGTACATGCGAAACAGCTCGGCGGCAAACAACGCCGCCTCGTCGCCGCCGGTGCCGGCGCGAATCTCCACGATCACGTTGCGCGCGTCGTTGGGGTCCTTGGGCAAAATCAGAATTTTCAACCGCTCTTCGAGCGTCTCCTTGCGCCCGCGCAGACCGGCCAGCTCCTCCTTGGCGAGCTCGCGGATGGCCTCGTCGGCCTCTTCCAGAAGCTGGCGGTTGTCCTGCATCTCGCGCTCGACTTTGCGCCACTCGCGGTAGCAGGCAACGATCTCCTCCAGCTCCGAGCGCTCCTTGGCGAGCTTGGAATATTCCCTTTGGTGCCCGAGAAGCTGGGGATCGGACATCATCCCCTCGAGCTCGAGGTAGCGCTTTTCGACTTCGGCCAGTTTATCAAGCATCGCAGTTCACGATCGGCATCGTCGCACGGAAATAAAAAGGGCAAAGGGATCGTTCGCCACCCTTTGCCCTTACCTTCGCCCGGAAAAAATCTAGCGGATCAATTTTCGCTCGGCGCCCGGCTCAGTTTTTCAAGCCGTATTTCTTGCGGAACTTTTCGACCCGGCCGGCCGAGTCGATGAGCTTCTGTTTGCCGGTAAAAAACGGGTGGCAATTGGAGCATATTTCCACGTGAATGTTGCCCGCGGTGGAGCGCGTCTCGACCACGAAGCCGCAGGCGCAGGTTATCGTGGAAGTCTTGTATTCGGGATGGATCGCTGGCTTCATAAAAATCCTTTTGGGAGTAAAAACTTATAACACATGGATCGGGTTGCTTCAATCGCCGCGGGGGCCCGGGGGCGCGCGGCCCAGCAATTTCGCAACTCCGATTGCCAAAGCGCGTCTGAAAACCTAAAATGTGGCGCCGTTCAGACATCGAATCGATGAAGCGCTGGATTCGGAGGTGCGAGGTTTTATGAGTAAGCCAGAGATCGCCAACTCGTCGAGCCCGACTTATATCCCGCCGGTGCCGCTCAAGGCGGAAAACACCGAGCTCGACTTCGGCTTTCTTGCCGACCTGACCCTGAAAACCGTCTACGCCGACGCCAACTGCACCACCGAGCGCGCGGCCCAGAAGCTCAAGCTCTCGATGCCCGTAACCGAGGATTTGCTGCAGCATTTGTATCGCGAGAAATTCATCGAAATCCGAGGGCTTATCAGTTACGGCAACAATCGTTACGGCATGCTCGACCGGGGCTGGCAGCGGGCCCAGCAGCTTTTGGAAATGAACGGCTACATCGGCCCGGCGCCGGTTTCTCTGCCGGCGTACAGCGAGATGGTGCTGCGCCAGACCGCGGCGCGCGACCCGGTGGCGCCGGATGCGGTGGTCTCGGCGATGTCCGGGCTGGTGCTGCCCGAAGGGACGGTGCAGACGCTCGGACTGGTGGCCAATTCCCGGCGCAGCCTGTTCATGACCGGGCCTTCGGGCAACGGCAAAACCACCATCGCGACGGCTTTGCACGGCGCCCAGCGCGGCGAGATCTGGATTCCGTACGCAATCGAGGTGGACGGCCAGGTCATCAAAGTCTTCGATCTCCACAGCCATCAGCCGGTTCCCGTGGATGGAATGGGCCGCTACGACGAGCGCTGGGTGCGCATCAAGCGCCCGATCATCATCGTCGGCGGCGAAATGACCATCGAGACCATGGATTTGATCTACAGCAACACCGTGCGTTTCTACGAAGCGCCGTTTCAATTGAAGGCCAACGGCGGCACCCTGGTGATCGACGATTTCGGCCGCCAGCGCGTCGATCCTCACGATCTCCTGAACCGCTGGATCGTGCCCCTCGAAGGCCGGATCGATTATCTCACCTTGCACACCGGCAAAAAGATCGAGGTGCCGTTCGAGCAGCTGCTGATTTTCGCGACCAACCTCGACCCGAGCGACCTGGTGGACGACGCGTTTTTGCGCCGCATGGGCTACCGCCTTTACGTCAATCCGCCGGACAAGGAAATGTACGCGCGGATCTTTCAACGCTTCGCCGAAGCCAGCGGTTTCAAATACGAAGCGAAATATCTGGATTATGTGTTCCGGCTCTACGAAGCCGACAAGCGGCCGCTGCGCGGCTGCGAGCCGCGCGATCTGCTCCAGCGCTGCATCGATTTCTGCAATTACCAGCAGCGCCCGCTCGAGCTTTCCGACGAGCTTTTGAACCTCGCCTGGAAAAACTATTTCGGCGCGGCGCCGGCCGTTCAATAAGCGAGCGGCGCCCCGACCGAGCGAAAAAGGAATCCGCCATGATCCGTGCCGTCAAGGGAGTGCGCATCGAGTTTTTTATTTTTTTGCTGGCTGCGCTGAGCGCGCTCTGCGCCTGCTCCACTTCGCCGGAGCTGGTCTCGGAGGTCGTGGTCGAGGACAAGATCGCACGGCTGCGGCTCGGCCAGAGCGACAAAACCGAGGTCGAGAGCATCTTCGGCGTCGATCACGGCAACGACCGTAATCGCTGGGCCTACTATTTTTCCGACCGGCAGTTCGAGATTTCCGAGCGCCAGCAGGGTCCGGGCCTGGGCGCGCTGCCGATCGCCGCGGGCGTCGTGCCGGTCAACACCCGCGCGCTGGTGGTGGTCACGTTCAACGAGGCCGGCGTGGCCAAGCGCATCGAAGTGGCGCGCTTCTTCGAAGAGCCCTTCATCAACGAATACTGGTACCTGATCAAAGGAACGGTGAAAGAGCCGCTCGAAGCCGTAGCCGCCCTCGGCGAAGCCGCGGGCTTTAAAGCCACAGGCATGGACAAAGACGCGGGCACTTTCACTCTGGAAGACCCCAACAGCAAATCGCGCATCGCGGTCAAGCTCGACGGCCAGGCGCTCCACGTCACCTCGCGCAACCCGCACCATCGTCTGGCCAACGAATACCGCGCCTATACCAAACGCGAGAGCGCGCTCACCAACAGCATCGCCGATTCGGAAATCGTCCAGTAGCCGAAGCCGCCTTGAGCCGCGCCGCTTTGACAATTCGTTGTCAAAGTCATCGCCTCGCTGTCCACTCAGTTCCGCGCCACGCCGGCGGCCTCGGCGGTTTTGCAGCGTTTGCCGAGCGAAATGAAGCGATTTGCGCTGTTTGCGTAGCCTGCACGGCGCTGGCGTAGAGATTGCTTTGTGTGCGCAACAGAACACGCGCAAAGGAGCACCGCCGATGGATAACGCCTTGTTGATCGCTTGCCTGATCGCCGCTTTCGTGTGGATTCAAATGCTGACGCCGCCCGCGCCGGCGGAGCAGAAAGACGACTCGACGGCCGGCAAAAGCCGCGGCAACCCCGTCCAGCGATGAATCCGCCCCCCGGCGCCAGTTACGCCGAGCTGCACGCGCGGGCGCAGGATCTCTCGCTGCGCATCGCCGAGCTGGCGCGTCCCGACAGCGATAACCCCGCCGCCGAGCGCGGGCTTCGGCTCGCCGTCTACGTCTTTTTGTTCACCACCCGCAATTGACCGCCGCTCGTCTTTTTTAGCCCGCCGCTAGCGTTCTTGGCTTTCAATCCAGCGCTTCGGTTCAACGAGCCGGCTGTTTCGCCGGACAGCGTCGCGCGCGCCCAAGTTGCGCCGATGGCGGGTGTCAAAGAGCAGATCCTTTTCATCTCTCGTCATTCATGGGATTCGCGCTCGCAGTCGCGCAAGATCGCCGTGAGGTCGAGCATCCGCAGCGCGTCCACCGCCGCCTCCCATCGACCTTCGGCGCAGAGTCCCTGCATGCCCGCATCTTCATAGGCCCCAAGCAGGGCCGCGAGACAGGCCTCGCGAATTTTTTTCGCCGTAGTTTCTCGGTTCATAGACCTGCTCCTTGACGGCCTTCAGCTCCGCCGCGCGTTGCGCAACGTCCAGCCGATCAGAATCAGCGCAATGCCGAGCCAGTGGCTCTCGTTGTATACCTCGGAAAGCATCATCGTCACGCACGAAGCCGCCAGAGCGCAGAAGCCGCCCAGCGCCGTGATCACGCCGATAATCCGCATAGGACACGCAATCGAGACAGCCGCCTTTTTTTGGATTCGAAAAATTGTCGCGCAATTCAGGGGCGAAGTCGATGCCGGCCGCAAGGGCGGGAGTAAAATTGCCCGCAGCAAAGAGGTCATCGCGGCGCGAGCGCTTTCACCCGCGTCGAGCGAAGCGCGTCCCGCCGGTCAAAGCCACGGAGCGCCGGCGCGGGCGGGCCGGGATCGATTCCGCCGACCGCACATCGAGTCTCCCGCGGACAGCACGAATCTTGTCCACCACAGCGCGCATATTCACCTCAACTGACTGGAACCAATGAGAAATAACCTTTCGGCGCCGGCTGGACTTGCGCTTGCTATAGCCTTGAAAGCTTTGCCGCTGGCGAAGCGCAGGCTCCGTGCGAAAACAGTGGAGAATTGCATGAAACCAACCAGCCAATCGCGATTTTCGACCGCTATCCGGGTCGGCGCTTTTCTGGCGATTTTGCTGACTTTCGGCGAGGGCAGCGGCGCCGAGCGACCGTTTCGCATCGGCGTCATCTTGCCGGGTGACCAGTTCACTGCATCGCTCGACGGCCTGAAGCAGGGGTTGAAAGCTCTCGGCCACGGGGAAGGCCGCGACGTCGTCTACATCGTCCAGAACAACGGCGGAACCAAAGCGCAAATTATCGAGGCGACCCATGCGTTGATCGCCGAACGAGTGAATCTCATCTACACCGCCACCAACACGGCGCTGGCGAGCGTCGGGCCGCTGGCCAAGTCTGCGAAAATCCCGGTGGTGTTCGGCACCGCTGCCGGACCGGTGGAAAGCGGCCTGGTGCCGGCCTACGCGACGCCGGAAAGCCGCATCACCGGGGTCACCAGCGGCAGCATCGAGCTGACCGAAAAGCGCATGGAGGTGCTCCGGGAAATTTTCCCGCGCGTGAAGAAAATCGCGATCTCCGTCGATCTCGAGGCCGACAGCTCGCGCGCGGCCGCCGAGGTCGCGCGCAAAGCGGCGCCGCGGCTCGGTCTTACTCTCGTGGAACGAGGGATCCGAACCAGGCAGGAGGGCATCGACGCCGCAAACAAGCTGACCTCGAAAGACGCCGACGTCTTGTTTCTGCTCCCCGGTCTGTCCAACACCGACGCCGTGGGCGAGCTGGCGGCGATCGCGCGCGACAAGCGCATGCCGTTTGCCGCCTATCAGGTGGAACACGTCAGGGATGGCGGCGCGCTCCTGAGCTATGGCTCCTCGTACTTTTTGCAGGGCAAGCAGTCGGCGCGCCTCGTGAGCCGGATTTTGAAAGGCACGCCGGTGTATCAACTACCGATCGAGCGGCCGGAAAAATACGAGCTGGTGTTAAACCTCGATACGGCGCAGGCGATCGGCGTCAAGTTTTTGCCGGCCGTCTTGAGCCGTGCCGACATGATCTTTCGAAAGAGCGTGAAGGGATAGCGCATGCGCTTGCCGCGATCGCACAAGATCCGCGTGCGCCTGCTCGCGCTCCTGGGCGCCACCGTCGCCGGGCTGGCGCTGGTCGTCGCCGGCGTGTGGACGTATTCCATCGAGCCGGCGCTGCGCGACAATGTGGCGAAGGCTCAGCGCGAGGTCGCCCAGCGCGCCGCGGATCTGATCGACGACTTCATCGAAGAAAAGATAACCGAGCTGCGCGCCGCGGCGCAGATCGGCCATCTCTGGACCGGCGCCCACGACCACCGCCGCGAGTCGCTCTATCAGTTGATGAAGGTGGTGCGCGCGGTGCGTGAGATCTCGATCATCGATGCAGAGGGCAGAGAAACCATGCGCATGTCGCGCACGCGCACCTACATGGGCGCCGACCTCCGCTCCTTCGCCCGCGCCGATGAATTTCTCCAGCCCATGAGCGGTAAAGTTTTCGTCGGCTCGGTGCGCCACGAACAGACCGCGGAGCCGTTCGTCACTCTGGCCGTCCCCATCGAATCCTCCGCGGTGGAAATCAAAGGGGTGCTGCTCGCCGAGATCAATCTGAAAACCCTGTGGGACGTGGTCGCGCCCATCAAAGTCGGGAACAAAGGATTTATCTACGTCGTCAGCGCAACCGGTCAATTGATCGCTCATTACGACTATTCCAGGGTAGTCGCCGGCACCAACCTGGCCCACGTGACGGAGGTGGCGGAGTTCCTGCAATCTCCGCAGAACGACGGTGGGTTCGGCAGCATCGAGGCGGGCTATTCCGCACCGCGGGTGATGACCACTTACGCGCTGGTGCCGCTGCCGAAATGGGGCGTGTTCGTCGAGGAGTCGGTCGAGACCGCGTTCGCGGAAGCGCATCGTCTCAAGATGCTCGCGCTGGCAATTCTCGGCTTCGCGATCGTCGTGGTGCTCGTCATCGCCTTTCGTTTCAGCCGCCGGCTCAGCGCACCCATCCGCGAGCTCGAAGCCGGCGCCGAGCGCATCGCCCAGGGAGAATTGGACCATCGGCTCGATATCCGCACCGGCGATGAGATCGAAAGCCTGGCCGGGAAATTCAATCGCATGGCGGCGGCGCTCAAGGAGTCCCATCGCGATCTCGAGGGCAAGATCGCCGACCGCACCAGGGAAATATCTTCTCTCTACGCCGCCATCGCCCCGCTCACGCCGGCGGACTCCCTGGCGCGCACGCTGGACAATGTCCTGATTCGCCTGTGCGAAGCGACCGGCGCCGACGCGGCGCGGGTCCGATTGTGGGATCCGAAACAGCGCATTTATGTCACTCCGGCAACCCTGGGATTCGACCCGAGCGCCACCGGTCTGATCGAGCCGCCGGGGCAGCTTCCCGCGGCGGATCACGTTTTTAACACCGGCACGCCGGCGATCATCGCCGATCTTAGCGATGATGCGCGCATCAAGCGCGGCAAGCTGGTGGCCGCGGGCTTTCGCTCCGCGGCGTTTTTGCCGCTCAACGTCGGCAACGAAACCATTGGCGTCGTGCAGCTCGCCAGCCGCACCGAAGGCTACTTCAAACCGGACAAGGAAGCGCTTTTCATGGCCATCGCGCGCCAGATGGGCATTGCCATGGAGAACCGGGATTTGTTCGAGCAGATCCAGCGCAACCTCGAGCGCATCCGCGCCCTCCACGACATCGACAACGCCATCGCCGAGAGTCTCGATTTGACAATCACCCTCGACGTCTTGCTCGAGAAAATCGCGCTCTTCCTGCCGCTGCCGGCGGCGTACACGATCAAGCTCTTCAATCCCGAAAGCGGCGCGCTGGAGGCCGCCGCATGCAAAAATGTCGACGACGCCGGCTGGCGGGAAAGCGTGCGGCGCCGACCGGCGCAAGCGATCCCCGAGGCCTTTCAGCGCAACGCTCCGCTGGTCATCAAAAACATCCAGGCCGATCCGGGCGTTCCCGCGGATTCCTTCTTCGTCGAAAATAGCCTGGTGTCCTACCTCGGCGTACCGCTGGCGGTGAAGGACGGCTTGCTGGGCGTGCTCGGCCTTTACACATTCGAAGCGCACGACTTCACCTCCGAAGAGATCGATTTCCTCGTCACCCTTGGCGGCCAGGCGGCGATCGCGATCAACAACTCGCGGCTCTACGAGAAGACGCAAAGGCAGGCCGCCGCGCTCGAAGCCTCCAACCGCCTCAAGGACGAGTTTCTCGGCATGATGTCGCACGAGCTGCGCACGCCGCTCAGCGTCATCGCCGGCTACGCCAACCTGCTCGCCGACGAAACCTTCGGAAAAATTACGCCGGAGCAGAAAAAGGGCGTGCGCGTCATCAGAGAGCGCGCGCAGGGGCTTTCCGAGCTGGTCGGAACCATTCTGAACGCGGCTCAGCTCGCCTCCGGCACCGCCGCCCTGACCCTCGAGCGCGTCAGCCTCGCCGAGCTGCTGTCATCAATCAAGCAATGTTACCCGCAGTCGACGAAAGACGCGGTCGCGCTCGACTGGGAATTCAGCGCGAATCTTCCCGAGCTTGTGACCGACAGAGACAAGCTCGCCCAGATCCTAAAAAATCTCATCGATAACGCGCTCAAATTCACCGACAACGGATCGATTACGGTATCGGCGCGGCCCGCCCAAGAGCGTGGATCGTATCTCGTATCTCGTATCTCGTCCGGACAACTAGCAGACGATCCCCCAGGTACGAACCACGAGATACGAGATACGCGGTTCGAGCCGCGAGATACGCGCTTTGTGGAATTCTCCGTCGCCGACACCGGCATCGGCATCACCAGCGACGCGGTGCCGTTTATTTTCGAAAAATTTCGCCAGGCGGACAGCACGCAAACGCGCGATTACGAGGGCGCGGGCCTGGGACTTTTCATCGTCAAGAAGTTTACCGAGCTGCTCGGCGGAGAAGTCCGCGTGGCCAGCGAGCCGGGCCGCGGCTCGACTTTCACGGTGGTGCTGCCCTGTCGCGTCGCCGCCGGTGCGGCCGGACAAATCCCTGCGGAAGTTGCCGGCATCATCGCGGCAAGCAGCCAATCCTGTGCGTCGCCGGCGCTGAAACTCCCGCCGGTAGCAATAACATGAGAACCAGCGGGTTTGAGAAGATGGCAGAAGTAATCGCCCCTCATCGGGGCAGGCGCCAACCGGTATTTAAGTCGAGGATGAACTCATCCTTTTGCGGGAGCTTCTCATGCTGAAAATTATTTTTACCGGGGCTTTCATATTTTGCGCGGCGCTCGCGGGCGCCGAGGATGTGCGCATCGGCGTGGGGCCCAGCGTCAAGTTTTCGCCGGCGACTGTGAGCCGAGCCGATGCGCTCGTGCGAAAGAGCGACAAGGGTTAAAGAAGATGCGTTTTTCATGGCTCCACAGCATCCGCGTGCGGCTTTTTGGCCTGGCGGTGATAGCCATCGCCGGCCTGGCGCTGGTTGTGGTCGGCGTGTGGCGTTTTCGTATCGAACCGGCGCTGCGCCAAAATGTTGCGAAGAGCCAGCTCGAAGCCGCCCTGCGCGGCGCCGACCTGATCGGGAGCTTTCTCGATGAAAGGATGGCCGAGCTTCGCACTGCGGCGCAAGTCGGACAAGCATGGCAAGGCAATCCCGAACAACAGCGAAAATCGCTCAATCAATTGATGAAAGTCGAGCCTTCTATCCGCGAGCTGTCGCTCGTCGGCACCGATGGGAATGAGTTGGCTCGGGTCTCGCGCACGCGGACGTACACCGACGCCGATCTGCAATCCTTGTCCACCAGGGATAAATTCCGTCACCCCATGCGCGGCGAGTCCTACATCGGTCCGGTGTATCATGAACAGAACGCCGAACCGCTCATCACCATGGCGGTGCCGATCGAGGCATCCGCCGTAGAAATTCAAGGTGTCTTGATCGCCGAAATCAATCTCAAGACCCTGTGGAATTTCGTATCGCACATCAAGGTTGGCCGAAACGGGTATCTCTACGTCGTCAGCGACACCGGCCAACTGATCGCTCATCCCGATTTTTCCAAAGTCGTGCTCGGTACCAATCTCGCACACCTGGACGAGGTAAAAGAATTTCTCCTCGAACCGGAGCAAGACCCGACCATGGAGAGCGTGCGGCCGGGCTATGGCTCCGCGCGAGTGATGACGACTTACGCACTGGTGCCCAAAACGCATTGGGGAGTCATCGTCGAAGAATCCATCGACACCGCCTTCGATGACGCGCATAAGCTCAAGCTTTTCGCCGGGTTCATTCTTGCCCTCACCGTCCTTGCGGCGCTCGCTGTGAGCTATATTTTCAGCCGACGCGTGGCCGAGCCCATCAGGCAACTGGAAAAAGGTTCCGAACGCATCGCCGACGGCGAACTAGACTACCGGCTCGACATCCGCACCGGGGACGAAATTGAAAAGCTGGCAAATAAATTCAACCGCATGGCCTCGGCCTTGAGAAACTCCTACACCGGCATGGAAATAAAAGTCGCCGAGCGCACCAAAGAAATTTCGTCGCTTTATGCGGCCATCGCGCCGCTCAAGCCGGCGGACTCGCTGGCGACGACTCTGGACGGTATCCTGCTCCGCCTGCGCGAAGCGACCGGCGCCGACGCAGCGAGAGTGCTGCTTTGGAACAAAAACCAGGGAGTGTTTGTCACCCCGGCTACCAACGGCTTCGATGCCGCTGGACTGGGTTTGAGCGAATCGGTTGGACAATTGCCGGCGGTGGATCAGGTATTCCGACAGGGCCAACCGATTTTCATTCCGGATCTGGAAAACACCCCCTGGATACAAGGCAAAAAGTTAATTTCCGGCGGCTTCGGCTCCTGCGCCTTTCTACCTCTGATCGTGGCGCACGAGACCACCGGCTTGTTGCAACTCGCCAGCCGCGCCGAAGGATTCTTCGGACCGGAAAAAGAAAATCATCTGATGGCGATTGCGCGCCAGATGGGCATCGCTATTGAGAACCGCGATCTGTTCGAGCAGACCCGGCGCAACCTCGATCGCATCCACGCGCTGCACGATATCGACGTCGCCATTGCGCAAAGCCTCGACTTAAAAACTACCCTCAACGTGCTGCTGGAAAAGATCCAGGTATTTTTGCCGTTATCGGCGGCGTACACGGTCAATTTGTTCAAACCCGAAAGCGCCACGCTGGAACCGGCGGCGTGCCGCAATCTGGACGAAGCCGGTTGGAAGTCGGGCGTGCAAGGAAGATCACGGCGGAATTCCCAAAAGGTCATCGATACCAAAGCGCCGTTGCTCATCCGTAACGTGCAAACCGATCTCGGCAGCCCCGAACAGCCTTTCTTCGTCAAAAATCGCCTGGTCTCCTACCTCGGTGTGCCGCTGATGGTGAAAGACGGTCTCCTGGGCGTGCTCGCGCTCTACACCCACGAGGAACACAGCTTCACGGCGGCGGAGATCGATTTCTTCGCGACGCTTGCAGGTCAGGCCGCCATCGCCATCAACAATTCCCAGCTCTACGAGAAAACCAGAAAACAAACGGTTGAGCTTGAAAGGTCCAATCGGGTCAAGGACGAGTTTCTCAGCGTGATGTCCCATGAATTGCAAACGCCGCTGAGCGTGATCATGGGCTACGCCAATCTCCTCAAGGAGGAGGCCTTCGGCCGCAACACCGCGGAACAGGCCAACGGCATCCGCATCATTCGCGACCGCACCGACGGGCTGCTGGCGATGGTGCAAAATATCCTCGAGGCCACCCAACTGGAGTGCGGCGCGCTGGCCGTCGAAACCCAGGTGGTCGACGTCAAAAACCTCTTACTCGACCTCAAGCAAACCTACGGTCATCTCGGCGCCGACGCACCAACGATCCTATGGAACTTCGATTCGACGCTGCCGACGGTGTTCGCGGACGGCGGCAAGCTCAAAAAGATCCTGCACAATCTCGTCGATAATGCCGTAAAGTTTACTGAGAGCGGCTCGATTACAATATCGGCGCGGCTTGTCGAACAGCGTAAAGCGTATCTCGTATCTCGTATCTCGTCCGGACAACTAGCAGACGATCCCCCAGGTACGAACCACGAGATACGAGATACGAACAACGAGATACGAGATACGCGGTTCGAGCCGCGAGATACGCGCTTTGTGGAATTCTCCGTCGCCGACACCGGCATCGGTATCGAGCCCGTGATGATGGCCCGGCTCTTCGAAAAATTCGCTCAGGCCGACAGCTCGGACAAACGCGCCTATGAGGGCATCGGCTTGGGACTTTTTATCGTGAAAAAGTTGACGGAATTGCTCGGCGGAGAAGTCCGCGTGGCCAGCGAGCCGGGCCGCGGCTCGACTTTCACGGTGGTGCTGCCCTGTCGCGTCGCCGCGGGCGGACAGAACAAAGCAGCAATTACTGACGTCATCGCGGGAAACGGCTTATCGTCTGTAGCGGTGGCCCTGGAACGGCCGTCGATATGAATGAGCATCGCCATGCGGCCAAATTGGTCAGAGGAGCGAATGAAGAGGGGATTGTCCATGCGCTTTGAGTTGCCGAAGCAGGCCGCCGCCGCGGCGGCGCTCGGAGGTGTAATCACGCTGTTCGGGCTGACCATGATGGCCGGCTGGGTATTTCGGCAGGAATCCATCGTACGCATGGTGCCCGGTTTCCTGATGGTGTTCGACACGGCGCTCGCATTCGCCATTGCCGGGCTGGGATTGGTTGTCGGTGCCCTGGCACCCGGGTCGCGCCGTACCGTGAAGACCGTCACCGGGATTGCGCTTGTGGTCCTCGGATCGTTTGTCTACTTCGAACATGTCTTCAAAGTAAGCCTCGGCATCGACTGGCTGGAATTGCATACCTGGCTCATCGATCCAGGCCGCAATCCCTTCCCCGGCCGTCCATCCCCAGCCACGGCTGTGGGGATGGTCCTGGCGGGGACCGTGTTTTTCCTGGTGCCGCGCGTGCGCACTGCGATTCACGGTCTGGTGGTTGGCGTATTGACTATTGCGACGGGCGGCATCGGGGTACTCGCCGCGACCGGCTACCTGCTCGGACTGCCCAGGATGCTTGAGTTCTACTGGCTGACGCAGGTCTCGCTGCCCACGGCGACTTGTTTCGCGGCGCTCGCGCTCGGCCTGTGGCTTGACTGGCGCTCTCAGACCTCGAGCGCTGTCCCGCTGGTCACAAGAGAGGACGAGCGCATCGCGCTTGCCGGCATGCTGGTGTCGGCAGTCACCAGCTCAGTGGTGGCCCTCGCGATCTTCTGGCCTATGCAATCAACGATGGAGAACATGCTGGCAAAGGAACTCGCTTCGGGTTTGAAGGCGCGGCAGATACCGATCGCAAAGACGATGGAAGACGCAATCGGACAGACAATCGCAGTCTCGGAGCGGCCCCATGTTCTGCGCATTTATTCTATGCCCTCGCATCGTCCTGGTGACGCCGACCATCCCGCGATGCTCGCCACGATCGCCGACGCTCTGGTGCGCAACGGGTTCTCGGCTTTCGCGTTCCTCGATGCATCAGGCCGGGAGAAGAGCCGTGTCGGGGAATTTCTGGTTGATTCGAATCTGCACATTCCACTGCGCCACGAAGAGCACCGCGTCGAGCTTCTGTGGAGTGGAACATTCGTGATCGAGGTGCGCGCCGACATCGTAAAGGACGGCAAACGGCTCGGCGAGGTTCGCGCCCAGCAGCGGCTGGAAACCCTGGCGCAATCCATGAACGAGGCGTCTCCGATGGGAATCCCCGGGGAGTTCGTCCTGTGCGGACAAAAAGGCGACTTGCTGCAGTGCGCGCCTTCCCGGCTGCAGCCGCAGCCCTTCGAAACGCCCGCAGTCATGCACGGCAAGCGCCTGCCGATGACCTACGCGCTCGAAGGCGGCACCGGCTTGATCGAGACGCGCGACTATCGCGGCCAGGAAGTGCTCGCCGCCTATGCGCCGATGCTCGGCGCAGGCCTGGTGCTCAAGGCCGATCTGCGCGAGCTGTACGCGCCGATCCGCGCGAAGCTCTGGATGCTGGCGGTGACGCTGCTGCTCGCCATCGCTACCGGCGGCCTGATCCTGCGGGAAACGGTGAAACCGCTCGCGCGGCACCTCCTGCACGCCAGGGAGCAGCTGCGCGTGGCGATGGAAGGATCGCGGCTCGCGACGTGGGACTGGAACGTTGCGTCGGGAGCCGTCAAGCACAGCGACCAGTGGACAGCCATTCTCGGCGCAAGGCCTCAAGCCGAGGAGACTACCCTGGAGGCATTCAGCGCGACGGTGCATGCGGAGGACCGCGCCGGGTTCCGCGAATCGGTTCTCGCCGCGGTTCAGACGGATGCGCGTTTTGCCGTCGATTACCGCGTGCGCCACGCGTCGGGGGAATGGCTCTGGATCCACAGCCGCGGCCAGGTCGTGGAGCGCGCGCACGACGGCCAGGCGCTGCGCGCCATCGGCACCAGTGCCGATATCACTGAACGGAAGCAAAGCGAGGAGAAACTGCGGGCCAATGAGGAACGCTTCCGCGCTGTCACCGACACCGCCAACGACGGGATCATCACCATCAACGACCGGGGCGAAATTGTTTACCACAATCGGGCGGCGGGACGCATCTTCGGCTACAGCAGTGAGGAGCTATTGGGCCGTCCGCTCATCGGGCTGCTGCCCGAGCGCTTCCGGATTGCGCATGAGAACGGGATAAAACGCTTCCTGGCCAGCGGCGATCCGCAGGTGATCGGCAGGACGATGGAACTGACAGGCCTGAAAAAGGAGGGAACGGAATTCCCTCTTGAACTCTCGCTGGCGACTTTTCAGATGAACGGCGAAACCTTTTTTACCGGGTTCATACACGACATCACCGAGCGCAAGCAGGTGGAAGCAGCACTGGCCGCATCGACAGCGAAGCTTCAGGCCGTGATGAATGCGGCCCTGCAGGTATCAATCATCGCGACGGACTCGCAGGGGCTGATTACGGTTTTCAATTCCGGCGCCGAGCGCATGCTCGGCTACCGCGCCGAAGAGATGATCGGCAAGCAGACTCCGGTTATCCTTCACCTGGAATCGGAAGTCACAGAGCGCGGCCGGGAGCTGGCCGAGCAATTGGGCCGCCCGATTTCGGGGTTCGACGTTCTTGTGGAATCCGCGCGCCGGGGCAAACCCGAGGAGCGCGAGTGGACTTACGTCTGCAAGAACGGCAGCCGCCTTACCGTCAACCTGGCGGTCACGGCGCTGCACGATGCGGGCGGCGCGCCCAGCGGCTTTCTCGGCGTCGCCAAAGACATCACCGAGCGCAAGCGCACCGACGCCGAGCTGATGCGTTTTGCCAGCGAGCTGGATCAACGGATCTTTGCCGCCGCGGCCGCCAACGACGCGCTGCAGCGCGAAACCGAGGAAATGCGACGGCTGAACGAAGAACGCGCCACGCTTGGCAGCATGAATGAGCTGCTGCTCGCCTGCGCGAGCCCCGAGGAAGCGTACGACGTCTTCGGCCGAGCCGCGGCGGGATTATTTCAATCATCGACGGGCGCGCTGCATATTTTTGCCGCCTCGCGCAATCAGCTCACGCCGGCGGCGGCGTGGGGCGAGTGGGCCGATGCGCCGGCGCCGTTCGGCCCCGAGAGCTGCTGGGGGCTCAGGCGCGGTCATTATTACCTCGGCAACGGCACCTCGACCCCGCCCTGCGAGCACGCCGGATCCGTGCAAACGGGCGCCACGCTGTGCGTGCCGCTGATGGCTTACGGCGAAGTGCTCGGCGTGCTGCATCTGCGCGGCGCGGAGGCTGCGACGCTGCAGGCGAGCCTCCAGCTCGTCACCATGGCCAACGACGGGCTCGCGCTTACGCTGGCGAACATCAAGCTGCGCCAGTCGCTGAAAGAGCAGTCGATCCGCGATCCTCTCACCGGTCTTTTCAACCGGCGCTACCTGACCGAGACGGCGCAGCGCGAATTCGCCCGGGCGCAGCGCACCGGCGCATCGGTGGCGATCATCATGATCGACGTGGACCATTTCAAGCGTTTCAACGATAGTTTCGGGCACGACGCGGGCGACGCCGTTTTGAAGGAGCTGGGAGGGTTTTTCAGCCGCTCGGTTCGCACCGACGATATCGCCTGTCGCTACGGCGGCGAGGAATTCTGCCTGGTGCTGCCGCAGATGGATCCTTTCAGCGCGCGCCAGCGCGCCGAAGCCATCCGCGCGGGCGCCGCCGCGCTCGAAGTCAAGTCGGAGGGCCGCAAGCTCGGACCGGTGACGCTGTCGCTCGGCGTGGCGCTGTTTCCGGACGACGGCGGCGATATGGAATCGCTGGTGCGCGCGGCCGACGCAGCACTGTACGAAGCCAAGCAAACCGGGCGCAACCGCGTCGTGATGACCCATCCCGCGCCGTCAGCGCAATCATCGCCGCTTGAGGAGCGCAATGAACCGTCGATTGCCACCTGACACTTTCTTCCGAAGCGAAAGCGCGGCGCCCGGCGCCGGCAGCGAAGTGCCGCTGCGCGATGCGGACGGACGGGTGAGCGGCGTGCTCGGCACCTACGTGGACATCAGCGCGCGCAAGCGCGCCGAGGAGGCGCTCGCGGAATCGCAGCGCCAGCTCGAAGCCATCTTCAACGCCGCCGCTGACGGCATCCTGCTGGTGGAAATCGACAGCATGAAATTCCGCTCCGCCAACGCCTCGATTTGCCGGATGCTCGGCTACAGCCAGGAAGAGCTGCTCGACCTGCGCGTGCCCGACATTCATTTGAAGCAGGATCTCTCGCGCGTCTACTACGAATTCGAGCGCCAGGCGTGCGGCGACATTGCAGTCGCCGCCGATGTGCCGATGAAGCGCAAGGACGGCAGCGTATTTTTCGCGGACATCAATTCCGCGAAGCTGACCCTCGCGGATAAACGCTGCCTCTTGAAAATTGTCCGCGAGGCCACCGAGCGCAAGCGCGCGGAAGAAGCGATGCTGCGGGCGATCGGCTCGCTCAAGGCGCTCACGCAGTGCAACCTGGCGCTGATCCACGCCGAGGACGAGCCGCGGCTGCTCGAGGAAATCTGCCGCATCGTGGTGGTGATTGCCGGCTACCGCGCCGCGTGGGTCGGCTTTGCCGAGCGCGATGCGCGAAAGACGATTCGCCGCGCCGCCCAGGCCGGCGATCTGGACAGCCGGGTGAAAGAAGACGAAAGCACCTGGGAGGACTCTCCCGCCGGTCAGGGGCCGGCCGGCGCAGCCATCCGTACCGCCCAGGCGCAGCTCGTGAGAGATGTCCACACCGATCCGCGCTACGAGCCCTGGCGCGACCACGCGGCCAACCTCGGCTATCGATCGGTGCTCTGCCTGCCGCTGGCATCGGGCGGCGCGGTGCTCGGCGTCTTTTGCGTCTGCGCGTCCGACAGCGACAGCTTCGGCGCCGAGGAAATCCAGCTGCTTTCGGGGCTCGCCAACGAGCTTGCCTTCGGCATCGTCACCCTGCGCCGGCGCGCCGAGCAGAACCGGAGCGCGGAGCGCCTGCGCCGCGGCATGGAATCGACCATCGAGGCGCTGGCGGGAACTCTGGAATTGCGCGATGCGTACACGGCCGGCCATCAGCGCCGGGTCGCCGAGCTGGCCGCGCGGATCGCCGACGATCTCGGTTGCTCGGAAGACGAAACCCACGGCATCCATCTGGCAGCCACGGTCCACGACCTCGGCAAGATCAAGGTGCCGGCGGAATTTCTCAGCAAGCCGACGCGCCTGACCGATCTCGAATTCGAGCTGGTCAAGACGCACGCGCGGGCCGGCTACGAGCTTCTGAAAGACGTCGAATTTCCCTGGCCGATCGCGCAGATGGTCTACCAGCACCACGAGCGCCTCGACGGCTCCGGTTACCCGCGCGGGCTGTGCGACAAGGAAATCCTCCTGGGCGCGAAGATCATCGCGGTGGCGGACACGGTCGAAGCGATCTCGTCGCACCGGCCGTACCGCGCCGGATTCGGCATCGACATGGCGCTGGCGGAGATCGTCAAGTTCCGCGCCAAGCTCTACGATGCCGCCGTGGTCGATGCCTGCGTCAAACTCTTTCGCGAAAAAGGTTTTGTCTTTTCGGCTTGAGAGCCAGCTTCCTTGGATATGTCTGACCGCTTTCTCGGGGCTCGGAGCTGATCGGCGCGATTCTTTGCCGCCGGGAGATTTCTTTTCTGCGAAGCAGCGTTCTCATCTCCAGGAATTTCGCTGACCCGGGTCTTTTCTCACGCCAGCGGACAACTATCCCGCGCGCTCCCCGGAATTCTTCTCCGTTCCTTTTTGCGCTCATCCCAATCCACGCACAAGGAATGTTCACCTGCACAACGATCCGCTTGGCTTTCGCAGCATCGGCGATCGGCACCCTGGCGGATGTCTCTCGGCGCGCTTGCGACTCTGCGAATTTACAGCGGAATTCAAATAGGCCGGTCGTGGCTTGGATATTGCTCCAAGCGGTTTCAGATACCGGCGCGCATGATACGGTCGCCGGTTTCATGCAATGACCGAGCATAACGAAATGGCAAGACCAGAAAATCGCAAGCCGCGCGCAGGCACCGTGAGCCAATGAATTTCGCCGACTACAATATTCCGCTCGCCGTCGGCGCCGATCGCAGGCGCGATCTGATCCACATTCAATGGTTCGTGGTGATCGCCTCGGCCTATTTGCTGCTCGTCCGCGACGGCGTGTTCGCCGACGACTCCTCGAGTCTGTTACTGCTGATCGTCCCGCTGACTTCCATGCTGGTTTTCTTGCGCCTGCCCGAGCGCATCTTCGACGACCGCTATTTCCCGCACGCGATCGCGGTCATCGACACGTTGCTGTTTTCGACCGCGATCATTTTCAATCGCGAAAGCCCGTGGGATCTCTGCCTGGTTTTTTTCTTCGGGATTCTGATCGCCGCCATCGGCGAAAATTTTCTCCAAATCATTATGGGCTCGCTGGTCGCGGGCATTTTCTCGGTCGTGCTGATCCCGGCTTCGCGCGGCGCCGCGATTGTGCTCGACGGCAATACGCTGCTGCGCATACCGCTGATCTTCGGCGCCGCCCTGCTCTACGGCTATCTCGCCGACCAGGTCAAACGCGAGCGGCGCAAAATGGCCGAGCTGGAAGAAAGCCGCAGAAAACAGCTGTCGTTGAAAGACCAGCTGCTCTCCAACGTGTCCCACGAGCTGCGCACGCCTTTGACCGCGGTTTATCAGTTCGTCACGCTGCTGCTGGACGGCATTCCCGGAGCGCTCAACCCGGATCAGAAGGAATATCTGGAAATCGCCCTGCGCAACGTCAAGCAGCTGCAAACCATGGTGCGCGATCTGCTCGACACGGCGCGGGTGGACGCCGGCAAAATCGCCGTGCACATGCGCGGCGTCTCGCTCTACCGCATCGTCCATGAAACCATCGGCAGTTTTCTAACCGACGCGCGCGCCGGCTCCATCGAAATCTCGGAAGACATTCCCGACCCGCTGCCGTTTTTGCACGCGGACCCGAACCGGCTCAAACAAATCCTCACCAATCTTCTGGACAACGCGCTGAAATTCACGCCCAAGGGCGGATCGATCACGGTGCGCGCGCGGGTCTGCGAAGAGGACGACAGCTTCATCCGCGTGTCGGTGCAGGACACCGGCTGCGGTATTGCACCGGATCACGCGGAAAAAATCTTCGACCGGCTCTACCAGGAAGAGCAAGCGCTCGCGACCAACCGCAAAGGCCTCGGCCTCGGCCTGCACATCGCCAAGGAGCTGGTACTGCGCCACGGCGGACGCATCTGGGTGGAAAGCGAGCTGAAAAAGGGCAGCACGTTTCATTTCACCCTGCCGGTTTTTTCCATGAAGCGCTCGCTCAGATTCTTGCTGGAAAACGCGCCGCTGCCGATCCTGTCCGTGTCCATCGTGGCGGCCGAGCTGCAACCGGCGCCGGCGACGGCGCCGGACGTGGCCAAGGCGCTTCATGACACCGTCTGGGTTTTTCTCAACCAGGCGGAGCTGGGCGAGCACACCGTGCTGTTGCCCAACGTGGTGCCCTCGCTCGGCCACGGCTGCTTTTACCTCGCGCAGGCCAAAGGCCTTCAGGCGGGCCGCGCGCTGGCGGAGCGCATCGAGAAAGAGATCGGCGAGTGCCGGCTCGTGCGCAACTCCGGCTGCCGGGTTCGCACCCAGGTGGAGAGCTTCGATTTCGCTGCCGCGGCAGAGACCACCGATCTCGAGAAGCGCATTGCCGAAGTCAATGACTGGACGGCGCAGACGATTTCCCGGCTGAGCCCGGCCGCGGCGTGGCCGGAAAATACTCTGCCGCTGGCGATCGGGACCAGCGCGGCGGCCTGACATGAGAGGATCGATTCACCAAAGCGGAGAAGCCCAGCAGATTTCTAAAATCGGAGAACCAAAGGAGCAGTTATGAAAAACAAAACCATTCTTATCGTCGAAGACGACAAGGATATTTCCCTGGCGCTGAGCGTGCGGCTAATCTCGCACGGCTACATGACCCTGACGGCGCCGAGCGCCGGCGCGGCGATCCAGCTGGCCGCCATGAAGAAGCCGGATCTGATCCTGCTCGATCTGGGCTTGCCGGACAACAACGGCTTCGTCGTGATGGAGATCGTGAGCCAGCTCAAGTTCGCCGCGGGCGTTCCGATCATCGTTGTCAGCGCCCGGCCCGCCGAAGTGTACCGGGAAGCCGCGCTCCTGGCGGGCGCCAAAGACTATTTCCAGAAGCCCTTCGACAACGACGCCCTGCTGAGGGCGATCGAGCGGCAGATCGGCGAAGAGACGCCGCTGCTCGCAGAGTTCATCTGCTGACGCGGCGCTGCGCGCGCGACGAAAGGAGATTCGCCATGATGAAGAAAAAAATTCTGATTGTTGACGACAACGAGGACATCGCGAAGGGGCTGAGGATTCTGTTCCGGGCCCACGGATTCATACCGATCCTGGCCGGCGACGCGGTTTCGGCGATCAGCCAGGCGAAAAACGAGAATCCGGACGTGATCCTGCTCGATCTCGGTCTGCCCGCGGGCGATGGCTATGTGGTCATGCAGCGCCTGAGCAACATCGAGTCGCTCGCTTTCACCCCGGTGATCGTTTTGACCGCGCGCGAAGAGGCGTTTCACAGAGATCTTTCGCTGCGCGCCGGCGCCAAGGCATTTTTTCAAAAGCCGGTCGATCACGAAGCGCTGTTGGCCGCGGTGGACCGGATCGTCGATGGCCCCATGTCCATGCAGCCGTCCGTGATCTGAGATGCCCGAGCGGCTGCCGCCCTGTTGGAGCCGTAGCAGCAACCTTTCGATGGAGCTGTTGCGCGCTCCGGTCAGTTGGCCTAAACTGCTTGGTCTGGAGTGGGTAGGAGTAGCGGAGGGACCGAATTTAGAGACGTTTCTATATTTTGCGGAAGGTGCGTCCCCGATGTCAGACGCCGCACCCAGTGACATTAGCATTCTGTATGTCGAAGACGACCTGCCGTCGGGACATTTACTTCAGGCCGTCGCCCAATCCCAAGGCTACCAGATCGAAATCGTTACCACGGGCCGCGATTTTCTCGCCGCGCTCGCGGCCAACAAGCCCAATCTTCTTTTAATCGATCTTCATTTACCCGACGCCTCGGGCCTGGATCTTTTAGCCAAGGCGCGGCTGCGCGCCCCCAGCGCGCCGGTCATCGTCGTCACCGCGTCGAGCTCGATCGACGACGCCGTGAGCGCGCTCAAGGGCGGCGCCACCGATTATCTCACCAAACCGGTGGAAGTCCCGCGTCTGATCGCTTCGCTCAGCAACGCGGCACGCATCGTGCGCCAACAGGAGGATTTGAGCAAGCTGCGCGCGGAAGTCAGGAACAGCTACAAAATCGAGCATATCATCGGCACCTCGAGCGCGATGCAGGAAGTGCGCAATTTGATCCACCACGCGGCGCGCACCGACACCACGGTGTTGATCGTGGGCGAGAGCGGCACCGGCAAGGAGCTGGTCGCCAAGGCGCTCCATTACGTCAGCCGGCGGGCCGCCAAGCCGTTCGTCGACGTCAACTGCGCGGCCATGACCGAAACCTTGATCGAAAGCGAGCTGTTCGGCCACGAGCGCGGCGCCTTCACCAGCGCGATCGCGCGCCGGCGCGGCAAGTTCGAGCAGGCGCACGGCGGATCGTTTTTTCTCGACGAGATCGGCGACATGCCCTTGCCCACCCAGGCCAAGATGCTGCGGGTCTTGCAGGAGCGCTATTTTCAGCGGGTCGGCGGCGAAGACAGGATCGACGTCGACGTGCGCGTGATCTGCGCCACCAACCAGAACCTCGAGGCGGCGGTGAAAGCGGGGACGTTCCGTCTCGATCTCTTCTATCGCATCAACCCGATCGTGATCGAAGTGCCGCCGCTGCGCGCGCGCGCCGAGGATATCCGCGAGCTGGCCGAGCACTTTCTGGCCGCGGCCAACCGCAACGCGAAAAATTGCGTGCGCGGCATTTCGGAAGAGGCGATGGCGATGTTTTTAACCCACAGCTGGCCGGGCAACGTCCGCGAGCTGCAAAACGCCATCGAGCGCGCCATCACGGTTTGCGAGGAAGAGGAAATCCAGCCGGCGCACCTGCCGCCGGCGATTGCCCGCGCCGCGCCGGCCGCCGCGCCGCGTGCTACCAGCGTGGATTTGACCGGCGGCAACCTGCTCGACGCGCTGGAGCACTACGAGCGCGCCATTATCGTGAATGAGCTTCAGAAGTGCGACTGGAACAAGACCCAGGCTGCCCGCGCCCTGGGCGTCACCCGGCGCATTCTCTCGTACAAAATACAAAATCTCGGATTGGAGAGGTCCAGGTCCCTTGTGCATGATGCGTAAAAACCCTCGAATCGTTCGATCCGGCGACCGTACAATTCTTGTCACCTGTGCACAGAGCTTTCGCGCTTTTGATCGGGAACGGAGTGGGTTGGGATGCAAGCGGCTTAAAATTCACAACAATTCACCATAGTGGGTAGATGGAACATGAATTGCTCGGTGTTTAACGTCTGGGGTTGAGCCGCCCCGAGATTTTCTCGGGCTGGGTCACGCGGTCAAGCTCGGCGGACCACAAGCAACAAGATTCGAGAGCCTGACTGGAATGCTCCAGCAGGCTCTTTTTTTTGCCGGGTGCTCGAAGCACAACGGCTCGAAGCAGGGGAAGACGATGCTTCACGCCGATTCGTTAAAACATGTTTTGCGTGCGGCTCTCCTTGCAGCCGGCCTGATGCTCGCGCTGCCTGCCGCCTCGGGAGCGGACCCGGCGTCGGCGCGGCGCATCGGCGTGCTCACTCCCGGCGGCGACTTCGCGGCGGTGCTGGAAGGGCTGCGCCACGGGCTCGCGCTGCTCGGCTACAACGAAGGGCAGCAGGTCAAGTTCCTCGTCGAAGATACCCGGATGGAGGCGCAGGACCCGAATCAGGCGGCAGCGCAGCTGGTGGCGGCCAAGCCGGACCTGATCGTGACGGTAGCCACCAGCCATACCGCCGCCGCCAAACGCGCCACCGCAACCATTCCGATCGTCTTCGCCGTGCTCGCCGAGCCGGTGCAGTCCGGCTTCGTGGCGAGCTTCGCGTCGTCGAAAAACAATCTGACCGGCGTCTCCAACAGCCTGGCGATTCTCTCCGGCAAACGGCTCGAGCTGCTGAAAGAAATGGTCCCCGGCATCAAGCGCGCCCTCGCCGTCGTGAACACGAGCGAGCAGGTGGCGCAGAAGATGTTTCCGCTGATTGCCGAGCCGGCGCAGCGCCTCGGCATCCAGCTCGTGCGCCGCGACATCGCCACCAAGGCGGAGCTGGAAAAAATCCTCAATGATACGCCCAGGGGCTCGGTCGATTCGATGATTCTCGTGCCCTCGATCCTGCTCCGAAACAACATCGGGCTGCTGATCGACAAGGCCAAGAAGGACCGGCTCCCCTTCGGCGTTCACACCGAGGAGCTGGTGAAGAAAGGCGCGCTGGTGTCCTACGGCGAAGACAACCGGCTGATCGGGATTCAGACCGCGCGCCTGGTGGCGAAAATTCTCAAGGGCATTGCACCGGCGGACATCCCCGTCGAAACGCCCGAGCGGCCGGTGCTGGTGGTCAATCTGACCACGGCCAAGGCCATCGGCCTCAAGATCCCGCGCGAATTTCTCGAGCACGTCGATCGCATCGTCGAGTGAGCGGAGGCATGCAATGAAATCGACCAAAATCGTTCTGGCCTCCTGCTGCGCGGCGCTCACGGCGATGACGCTCACGCCGCGCGCCGGCGCGGCGCCGGAGCCGGTGCCCGCGCGCATCGCCGTGCTGACTCCGGGCACAACCTGGAGCGCGGTGCAGGAAGGCCTGGAGGAAGGCCTCGTCCGGCTCGGTTACAGCACCGGCAAAAATATCGCCTTTGTGATCGAGGACACGCACGGCAGCAGCGCGGATCTCGGCGCCCGGGCGGCGAAGCTTTTGTCCGCCAAACCCCACGTCCTTTTCGCCGTGTCCACCGAACACGCGCGCGCCGCCAAGCGGGCGACCTCGACGGTGCCGATTGTCTTTGCCTGGGTCGGCGAGCCGGTCAGCGCCGGCCTGATCGAGAGTTATCCGTATTCGCGCAGCAATGTGACCGGCGTGACTTCGATCAGCGATTCGCTTTCGGGCAAACGCCTCGAGGTGCTCCTGGAAATCGCGCCGAAAGTGAAACGGGTGCTGGCGATTGTTTCGCCCAAAGAAAGCATTTCCACCAGCTCCTTTCGATCCCTCGAGCCGGCGGCGAAGAAGTTCGGTATCCAGCTGATCCGGCGCGACGCGAGCGACCGGCAGGAAATCGCCGACGCGCTCGACAAAATGCCGCGCGGCGGGGCCGACGCGATCTTTTTCATTCCTTCGCTCGTGAGCCGGACGAATATCGACCTTCTGGTCCAGCGGGCCAACGGCGAGAAAATTCCGCTGGTGGTGACCGAGGAGGCGCTGCTCGACCGCGGCGCCCTGCTTTCCTACGGCCCCAATCTGCGACTCCTGGGCGGCCAGGCGGCGGATCTCGTCGACAAGATCCTGCACGGCGCCAAACCCGGGGAAATCATGATCGAAGGCCCCGAGCGGTTTTCCTGACCATCAATCAGAGCACGGCCCGGCGAATCGGCGTGCACATCCCGCAGGGAATTCTTGCGCGCGCGGATCGATTGCTTCCGTAGCTTGCAGCCAACACCGATGATCAGCCAGCTATTTGCCGCATCGGGATCGATCCAGCGGCGCATCTTTTTGCTGCTCGCGGGCATCGCCTTCGGCGCGATCGTGCTCGTCAACCTGATCTGGCTTCCCGGCGCGATCCGGGAAATCACCGAGCAGCAGGCCGAGCTCAGGCGCACCGCGGTGCGCCTGGTGCGCGACCAGATCGAGCAGCAGTTCGACAACGAAGAAGGCAACGTGCGCATCACCGCGCTGCGGATGCGGCCCTATTTTATCGAGCGCGACCGTGAGCTGTTGCGCGCGATCGCGCAGCAGCGGCTGCAGAGCGACCCGGAGTTCGAGGAAGTCGGCATTCTCGACAGTCGGGGAAAAGAAATTGTCAGAGTCGCGCGCAAGACGGCGATCACCGACGCCGACCTGCGCGACCAATCGGCGACGGCGCTTTTCCTCGAGGGCATGAAGCAGGAGGTGCGCTGGGGAACCGTCGCCATCGCCGAGAACTCCGAGCCGCAGGTCGCTTTGACGGTGCGCCTGCCCGGCGCCGGCCTGGTGTTCGGCCTGATCAATCTCAAATATCTCTTGTCGCTGACCCAGGACTTCAAGCTGCAGTACGACGGGCGCGCCTACGTCGTCGACGAGATCGGACGGCTGATCGCCGCCGCCGACGCCAGCCAGGTGCTGCGCCAGATCTCGCTCGCCCGGCGGCCGTTGATCCAGCACCTCATTGAGGCGAAAGCAGCGCGCGAGCGTTCCTTCGAAGAGGGCGAATACTCCAATGAAGCGGGCGTGGCGATGATCGCCACCGGCCTGCGCTTCGGGACCCCGCCCTGGGCCGTGGTCGTCGAGCAGCCGGCGGCGCTGCTGTTCGCACCGATCCGGCAAAAAATCTGGTTCTTCCTGACCCTGTCCGCGGCCGGCCTGCTGGCGAGCTTTTTTCTGGCGCAGCGGCTGAGCCGCCGCTTCACCGGCCCGATCGTCACCCTGCGCGAAGGCGCCGAGCAGATCGGCGGCGGCAATCTCGAGCATCGGGTGGCGGTCGAAACCGACGACGAGATCGGCGACCTGGCCAGACAGTTCAATCACATGGCCGAGCAACTGCGCGCCGCCCAGCAGGCGACCCTGTCGGCGCTGACGATTCCGATCGTGAGCCAGACGAGCGAATTGCAGGGCGCGCTCAAAGACACCATCGGCAAAGTTATCCGGCTCACGGGCGCGGACGCCGCCTCGATCCGGCTCATCGACGACGACCAGAACGAGTTTACCCTGTCGGTGTACGAAGGTTTTTCCGAAGCCTACATCCGCGCGCGCCCCGCGCGCGTGAGCCAGGAAGCGGGCGCGTGGGAGACGCTGCAAACCAGCCAGCCGTTTATCGCCGCCGATCTCGCCGCGCCGCTGAGCGCCGATCTGGCGCGCGAGAAGCTGCGCTCGGCGGTGTTCCTGCCGCTCAAAACGCCGCGCAAAACTTTCGGCCTGATGACGGTGGCGCACCGCCAGGACGCGCCGCCCAGCGCGCGCCAGGCGGAGCTCTTCACCGCGATCGCGCATCAGCTCTCGGTGGCGCTGCAAAACGCGCGGCTGTTCGAGGATACCGAGCGCGACCTCGAGCGCATCGGCGCCTTGCACGACATCGTTCTGGCGGTGACCTCGAGCCTCAACCTGAGCGCCGTGCTCGACGTGCTGCTGGAGAAAATCTCGCTGTTTCTCCCCTACCCCGTGGTCGCCGTGCAATTGCTCGACAAAAGCACCGGCCGGCTGCAATACGCGGCCTGCCGCGAGATCGACGCGGCCGAGTGGCAGGCCGAGACCAAATCGGGCGCCGGCTTGAGCGCGGCGGGGACCGAGATCGCTCCGGTGATTGTCGCCGACGCGCAGACCGACCGGCGCACGGCCGGGTCCGATTTTCTGCGCCGCCACCGGCTCCTGTCTTTTGCCCAGCTGCCGCTGGTGGCCAAGGGCGAGCTGCTCGGGATCATCACTTTCTTCAAGCGCGAAGAGCATCAGTTTGCCGGCGACGAAGTGGAGTTTCTCACCACCCTGGCCGGCCAGGCCGCCATCGCGATCTGCAACGCGCAGCTTTACGAGCGCAGCACCGAGCAGGCGCTGGAGCTGGAAAAAGCGAGCAAGCTGCAGGCCGATTTCAGCGCCATGATCGTGCACGATCTGCGCTCGCCGCTGTCGACGGTGATCGGCATTACCGAAATGATGAGCGGCGGCATGCTCGGCGAGCTCAACGCGGACCAGAAAGATTGGACCGGCCGCATCCGCAAGACCGCCACGAGCCTGGTGCAACTGGTCAGCGATTTTCTCGATCTTTCCAAGCTCGAAGCCGGCCGGGTCGAGATCGCGCGGGCGCCGGTGGACGTGGCCGCGCTCTTGCGCAACGAGGTGGAGAACTTCGGGCCGCTGGCGCGCACCAAAAACGTGAGCCTCATCTGCGCGGCGGACGGCGTGCCGGTGGTTCAGGCCGACGCGCGCCGCCTCGACCAGGTGTTGAGCAACCTGATCAGCAACGCGCTCAAATTCACCGGCGCAGGCGGCAGGGTGGAGCTGCGCGCGCGGCGCGGGCGCGACGGCGTCGTCATTCAGGTGGCGGACACCGGCGTCGGCATCGCGCCCGGCGAAATCGCCCATCTGTTTCAGAAATACCGCCAGAGCTCGAGCGGCAAGGCATCGGAGCAGCAGGGCACGGGCCTCGGCCTGGTGATTGCCAAGATGATCGTCGAGGCCCACGGCGGCAGGATCTGGGTCGAGAGCGCCGAGGGCAAAGGCAGCACGTTCAGCTTCACTCTGCCGGCGGACGGCGAGGCGCAGGCGAGCGCGACGGGGCAGGAGGCGGTCGCGTGAACTGGGAAAGCGGTCCATCGAGGAATCAGCATGAACGGATTTTTCTCCAAGCAACGAAGCCGCCTCTCGGCGATACGCAGACCCGGGGCAGCGCTACGGCGAGGACTGAATTCGCGGATTGCGCAGACACGGCGGCGAGGAAACTCCGGTGATCATTTCTAACTACGAGCTCTCGGAGAAGATCGCCGAGACAGCGCATGCGGTCGTCTACAAGGCCCGGCAAAAAAGGGCTCCCGAGCGGCCGCTGGCGCTCAAGCTCTGGAAGACCGCCAATCTGTCCGAATACAAGCTCGAGCAACTGCGCCAGAGAATGGAGCATCTCAAGATTCTTATCGATCCGCTGTTGATCACACCGCTGTCGCTCGGCCTGAAGGACGGCGCCTGCTTCATGGTCCAGGACTTCTTCGACGGCATGCCGCTCGCCAAATTGATGGACGGCCGTCCCAGACTTTCACTGAATGATTTTTTCACCATCGCCTGCCGTTTGAGCAAGGCCCTCGACGCGGTCCACGACGCCGGCATCATTCACGGCGGGGTCAAACCGAACAATATTCTCGTCAACCACACCAGCCTCGACCTCCGCTTGATCGACTTCATCAGCGCGGTCAGCATTCGCGAAGTCAGCCATTTCATTTACGACCGTTCCTTCGTGCGCGACACCCTCGCCTACACTTCCCCCGAGCAGACCGGGCGGATCAATCATCGGGTGGTGTTTTCTTCGGATCTCTATTCGCTGGGCATCATTTTTTACGAATTGCTGGCGGGACAACTGCCGTTTGCCTCGGACGACCCGCTCGAGCTGATTCACGCGCACCTGGCCAGAGAAGCGCCCAGAGTGCACGAGCTCAACCCGAATATTCCGCTGGCCCTGAGCCACATCGTCGCCAAGCTCATGATCAAGCAGCCCGAGAAGCGCTACCAGAGCGGCAGCGGGTTGCTCGCCGACCTGGTGCGCTGCCGCGATGAGTTTTCCGCCATCGGCACCATCCGCGAGTTTGCCCTCGAGACCAGCGTGCACACCCATTCGGTGGCGTTCATTTCCAAGATGGTCGGCCGGGACGACGAGGCGGACATCATACTGGACGAGTACGAGCACGTCGCCAGGGGCGGATTTCGCTCGCTGTTCATTTCCGGTCTGTCGGGCATCGGCAAGACCCGCCTCATCCAGGAGCTGCAAAAACCGATCGTGCGCCACCGCGGCTATTTCACCTCGGGGAAGTTCGACGTTTACCAGAAAAACATTCCCTACAGCTCGCTCATCCAGGCGCTGCGCAATCTGGTGCGGACTTTTTTGACGGAAAGCGATGCGCGGGTCGCCCTGTGGAAAGAGCGCATTCTCGCAGCGGTGGGCCGAAACGGCAAAGTGCTGATCGACGTCATTCCCGAGCTCGAAGTGCTGATCGGGGCGCAGCCCGGCGTAAAAGCTCTGCCTCCGGTGGAATCGCTCAACCGCTTCCACGACACCTTCGACCGCTTTCTCGCCTGTCTCGCGAGCGCGGAAAATCCCCTGACGTTGTTCATCGACGACTTGCAGTGGTGCGACGTGGCGTCGTTCGATTTCCTGACCAACATCCTGTCCAACCACAAGGACCATCCCTACCTTTTTCTGCTCGGCGCCTATCGCCACAACGAGGTCGATCCGAGCCATCCTCTGTCGAAGCTGATCCGCAGCGCCGTCGAGGGCGGCTGGCCGCTCAGGGAAATCCGCCTCGAGCCGCTCAAGCCGCAGCATTGCCACGAGATGGTTTCCTACATCCTCGACTCGCCGCGCCAGCACACCAAGGCGCTGGCCGATTTCATCGGCGCGCTGAGCGAAGGCAACCCGCTGTTTGTCAGCGAGAGCCTCGCCTACCTGCACAACGAGGCGTTGTTGTACCTCGACGAAGAGCGCCAGTGGCGCTGGGACATCAAAAAAATCAGCCGGTCGGAGATGCCGACCACGGTGGTCGCGCTGTTCAGCGCCAAGATCGAGAAGCTGCGCCCGGCGTTGATCGAGCTGTTGAAATACTGCGCGTGCATGGGCAACACCTTCGCGCCCGCAGCGATCGCCGCCATCCGGGAAATGTCTCTGCTCGAGACCTTCGAGACTTTGAAGCCGGCCCTGCGCCAGGGCCTGCTGATGGAAAACAAAAACCAGCTGCAGTTCATCCACGACCGGGTTCAGGAGGCGGTGCTGGCGTCGATCCCGCCCGAGCGGCGCCGGGAAATTCACCGGCAGGTGGGCAATCATCTGCTTTCGGCCGTGCCGGCGGACGCCGACCTCGAAAAACAGGACGGCCTGTTCACGATCGTTTCGCACTTCAATCTCGGCTGGGACGAGGCCGTGGACGAGGAGACCGCCTACCGGCTGTCGGATCTGAACTTTCACGCCGGCAACAAGGCCCTCGATTCTCTGGCCACGGAAGCGGCCAACGAATATTTCAATCTCAGCCGCGGGCGGCTGCCCGCCGATTGCTGGGAAGGGATTCACTACGAGCGCACTTTCAGCATCTTTAAAAAAGCCGCCAAAACCGAATTGATGTGCGGCAACTACGGCAACTCCGAGAAGCTGCTCACCGAGCTGCTCGAGCACGCCCAAACGGATCTCGACAAGGCGGAGTGCCTGGCCGAGCAGACCACGTCGCTTTCCTCCGTCGGCAACTTCATCAAAGCCATCGAGACCGCCAACCGCGGCCTGGCGTATTTCGGCAAGGCGATCCCGGACGATCCGGCGGAAGCCGACCGGCGCCGCGCCGAGCTGATGGCGGAGATCGCCGCGACCAGAACCGATGTCTGGGACACGATCCTGCACATGCCGTTCACCAGCGACCGCAGGAGCAAAATCGAGCTGGCGTTTTACAGCGAGCTGATACCCGATCTTTACATGTCGGGCCTGGTGCCGCAGCTCTATCTTTCCGCGGCGCAGTCGACCCGCCACTGTCTGGCCGGCGGCATGGACGAGTCGGTTATTTACTCCTTCAGCATCATGGGGCTTCAGCTCGGCGAGCAGGAAGAGTTCGAGCCGGCGTTCAAGTACGAAGACCTGGCGCGCGATCTCTCGGCGAAATATCCCAACACCTTCGGCGCGACCCGCGGCATGAACGGCATCGTGTGGTGCAACATGCACTCGCGCAGCCATCCGCGCCAGATCGTCGATTACTGTCTGAAAGCCATCCAGTGCGGCAAAAACTGCGGCGATCTTTACAACGCCGGCCTGTCCTACGGCCCGCTCATGTGGAATCTCCAGGCGCAGGGAGCGAACCTGCCGGTCATCGAAGACTGCGCGCGCGAATGTCTGCAGTTCTCGCATCGCTACCATCTGTCCTTTTCCGTCGGCCTGGCCGAGGCGATGCAGGCGGGTTGGATCGAGCCGATGAAGAAAGACTACGCGCCCGCGCCGATGGAGGAGAAACTGCGTCAATGGGAGCAGGACAATCACGTCGCCTCGGCCGGAAGCTATTACGTTCACCGCGCCCTGGTTCACTATTATCTGGGCGAGCACGAACAGGCCCAGCGCGCCCTCGGCAGCGTGCGCCGCTATCTCTCCGGGCTTACCGACAACGTGCTCAAGCGCCAGTGGCACGTGTTCCTCGCGCTCAATGCGCTCAAGCTCTACGAAAAGCGCAACGGCGCGAAAGACCAGCGCGCGCTGCGCGCCGAAATCACGCCGCTGATTGAAAAGATCGAGACCTGGGCCGAGCTGGGCCCGCTGCTCAAGCCCTATCTGGCTTTTCTCTACGCCGAGCGCGAGCGCGTGCTGGGCGATGCCAGAGAAGCGCGCAGCCTCTATCTGGACGCCATCCATGCGGCGCACACGCAAAAGTACACCCTGCTCGAAGGCCATCTGAACGAATGCCTGGGCGAGTTCCTGCTCCAGGAGAGCGCCGGCCTCGAACGGGTCTACTTCGTCGAGGCCGCGCGTCTTTACCGGCAGTGCCGGGCCGAGCGCAAAGGCAATGCCCTGCTGTCGCGCTACCCCGATTACTTCGAAGAAGAAAAAACTCCCGCGGACAAGAACATGAGCGTGGAGCCGGTCTCCGGCCAGGTGCTGCCGAATCTGGATTTTAATTATCTGATCAAGTCCGCGGCGGCCATCTCGGCGGAACCCGATCCCGACGCGATGGTGCGCCGGATCATGAGCATCGCCCTGGAAAGCTCCGGAGCCCAGCACGGCTGCCTGGTGACCAGCCGGGAAGGCGATCTGATCGTGCGCGCCGAGACCTACGCTGCGAACGGCGCGGCGGCGCGGCGCTCGCCGCGCGCTCTGGAGGACGCCGAGAGCATCTGCCGGGCGATCGTGCGCTACGTTCACCGCACCGGCGAGCGGGTGATTCTGAGCAGCGCGGCGCGCGAGGGTCCGTTCAAAGACAACGCCGAGGTTCAGGCGCTGCAATTGCGCTCGGTGCTCTGCCTGCCGCTCAACTACCAGGCCGCCACCGCCGGCATCCTCTATCTGGAAAACGGCCTTTCCGAGGGCGTTTTCACCGCGGAGCGAACGCAAACCACCGAGCTGCTGATGTTACAGGCATCGATTCTGCTGGAGAACGCGCGGCTGGCAAGCGAGTTGCGCTGCGCGGCGCAAGCAAAAATGTCAAGCGCAGAGGAGTAAGCCATGGCGAGTACCAAGGTGAGCACAGTCGGGTCCAATCCTTCGAGCCTGCGAGTCGGCCAGGCCGCCGGCGAGCTGCCCGCTTTCCTGCAAAACATTCTGGAATCCTCCACCGAGTATTCCATCATCGGCAAGGATCTCGACGGCAAGATTCTGCTCTGGAACGAAGGCGCCCGGCGGCTCTACGGCTATTCGCCCGACGAGGTCGTGGACAAAGCCAACTCCGAGATTCTCCATCCGCCCGAAGACGTGAAAGCCGGCAAGCCGCGCATGATGCTCGAAGCGGCGCTGCGCGAGGGCAAATGGGAAGGGACCATCGCCCGCCAGCGCAAAAACGGCGAGCAGTTCACCGCCCGCGTGGTGGTCACGCCGCGCTATGACGCGGCGGGAAAAGCGGTGGGCTTCGTGCTGATCTCCAAAGATATTTCCGGCGAGGTCGCCTTCACCGACCAGCTGCGCAAAGCCAAGCTGTTCGACAGCGCGATTGTCGGCAACGCCCAGGAAGCGGTGGATTTCATCACCAACATTCTGGAGTCCTCCACCGAGTATTCGGTCATCGGCAAAGACCTCGACGGCAAGATTCTGCTGTGGAACGAAGGCGCCCGGCGGCTGTACGGCTACGAGCCCGAAGAGGTCGTCGGCAAGGCCAACTCCTCGATTCTTCACTCCGACGAGGACGTGGCCTCCGGCCGCCCGCGCGAGATCCTCGACGCGGCGCTGCACAACGGCAAGTGGGAAGGCACGATCATCCGGCGGCGCAAGAACGGCGAGCTTTTCACCGCGCGCGTGGTGATCACGCCGCGGCGCGATTCGATCGGCCGCGCCATCGGCTACCTGCTGATCTCCAAGGACATCACCGATGAAATCCGGCTCACCGAGGAGCTCAAGGCAACCCAGTTCTACACCCGGTCGCTGATCGAATCGAACATCGACGCGCTGATGGCCACCGATCCGCTCGGCATCATCACCGACGTCAACCGCCAGATGGTGACCCTGACCGGGTGCACGCGCGAGGAATTGATCGGTTCCGCGTTCAAGAACTATTTCACCGAGCCGCAGCGCGCCGAGGAAGGCATCCGCCAGGTGCTGCGCGAAGGCAAGGTCACCAACTACGAGCTGACGGCGCTCTCCCGGGACGGCCTCATGACGGTGGTGTCGTACAACGCCTCCACCTTCCGCGACGCCCAGGGGCGCCTGCAGGGCGTGTTCGCCGCCGCCCGCGACATCACCGAGCAGAAAAAACTCGAGCAGCAGCTGCGCGAATCGGAAGCCTACAACCGCGGCCTGATCGAAGCCTCGGTGGACGGCCTGATCACGGTGGACAGCGCCGGCCTGATTTCCGACGTGAACGAGCAGATGTGCCGCATGTCGGGCTACGCGCGCGAGGAGCTGATCGGCACGCCGTTCGCGGATTATTTCGTCGATCCCGAGCGCGCCGCCGCCGGCGTCAACGAGACTTTCGAGAAGGAGCTGGTCACCGACTACGTGCTGACCCTGGCCGCTCGCGACGGCAAACGCATGCAAGTGTCGTTCAACGCCTCGGTGTTCAAAGACCCGTCGGGCAACGTGCGCGGCATTTTCGCCAGCGCCCGCGACATCACCGAGCAGTCGCACCTGCAGGGGCAGCTGGCCGAGGAGCGCGCCTACAACCGCGGCCTGATCGAAGCGTCTCTCGACGGTTTGATCACCGTCGATCCGCTGCTCGCGATCACCGACGTGAACGACACGATGACGCGCCTGTCCGGCTATTCGCGCAAGGAGCTGATCGGCTCCCACTTCGCCCAGTACTTCACCGACCCCAAGCGCGCCGCCGAGGGCGTGCGCCTGACCCTGGACAGGGGCGCGGTCACCAACTACGAGCTGACCCTCAAGTCGAAGGACGGACGCGAGAGCCTGGTGTCGTTCAACGCCGCGATCTTCAAAGACCAGAGCGGCGCGGTGCGCGGCATTTTCGCCAGCGCCCGCGACATCACCGAGCAGTCGCACTTGCAGGGGCAACTGGCCGAGGAGCGCGCCTACAACCGCGGCCTGATCGAAGCCTCGGTGGACGGCCTGATCACGGTCGATCAATCCATGACCATCACCGACGTGAACGACACCATGTGCCGCATGGTCGGGCGCCTGCGCGCGCAGTTGATCGGCTCGCCGTTCTCCGACTACTTCACCGAGCCCGAGCGCGCCGAGGAAGGCGTGCGGCTGACTTTCAATCAGGGCTCGGTCACCAACTACGTGCTCACCCTGCAGGCCGCCGACGGCCACAACGTGCCGGTGTCGTTCAACGCCGCGGTATTCCGCGACACCGCGGGCAATATCCGCGGCATCTTCGCCAGCGCCCGCGACATCACCGACCAGAAACAGCTCGAAGCCCAGCTCCAGGTCTCGCAGACCTACACGCGCTCGCTGATCGAGTCGAACATCGACGCGCTGATGACCACCGACCCGCTCGGCATCATCACCGACGTCAACCAACAGATGGAGGTGCTGACCGGCTGCGGCCGCCAGGAGCTGATCGGCACACCGTTCAAAGACTATTTCACCGACCCCCGGCGCGCCGAGGAAGGTATCCGCCTGGTGCTGCACGAGGGCAAAGTCACCAACTACGAGCTCACCGCGCACGGCAAGGACGGCCGCGAGACGGTGGTCTCCTACAACGCCGCGACCTTTTTCGACCGCGAGGGCAAGCTCCTGGGCGTGTTCGCCGCCGCCCGCGACATCACGGCGCAAAAAAAGCTCGAAGAGCAATTGCGCGACCAGCAGATTTATCTGCGCGGCCTGATCGAGTCCTCGGTCGACGGCCTGATCACGGTGGGCCCGGACGGCACCATCACCGACGTCAACGACCAGATGTGCCAGATGAGCGGCTATGGCCGCGCCGAGCTGATCGGCACGCCGTTCGCCGATTACTTCACCGAGCCCGAGCGCGCCCGCGCCGGGGTGCAGCAGACCTTCGAGGCCGGCGTCGTGACCGAATATGCGCTGACCCTGTTCTCGCGCACGCGCCGGCTCCTGCAGGTTTCATTCAACGCCTCGGTATTCAAAGACCCGAGCGGCAAGGTCCGCGGCATCTTCGCCAGCGCCCGCGACATCACCGACCGGGTGCGCCTGGAAGAGCAGATGCGCGAGCAGCAGACTTACCTGCGCGGCCTGATCGAGTCCTCGGTCGACGGGCTGGTGACGGTGGACCCGGAAGGCTTCGTCACCGACGTCAACGAGGAGTTCTGCCGCATGACCGGCTACGCCCGCGACGCGCTGATCGGCTCGCTGTTCAAGAACTACTTCACCGACCCGGAGCGCGCCGACGCCGGCGTCAAGCGCACCCTCGCCGAGGGCGTGGTCACCAACTACGAGCTGGTGATGAAAACCCAGGGCGGGCGCAAGTCCACGGTGTCGTTCAACGCCTCGGTTTTCCGCACCGCCGAGGGCCGGGTGCAGGGCATTTTCGCCAGCGCCCGCGACATCTCGGATCAGGCGCGCATCCAGACCCAGTTGACCGAGCAGCAGGCTTACAACCGCTCGCTGATCGAAGCCTCGGCCGACGCGCTGTTCGCGATCGCGCCCGACGGCGTCATCACCGACGTCAACGAGGAAGCGACCCGGCTCACCGGTTATTCGCGCAAGCACCTGATCAATTCCCGCTTCGCCCAGTACTTCACCGATCCCGATCAGGCGCGCGCCGGCGTGCAGCAGACCTTTCGCGACGGCCGCGTGCTCGGCTATGAGCTGGTTCTGATCACGCGCCTGGGGCGGCGCATCACGGTGTCGTTCAACGCCGGCGTGTTCACCGACGCGGCGGGCAAGCCGCTGGGCATTCTCGCCGCGGCGCGCGACAACACCCAGCAAAAGGCCCTGGAGCAGCAACTGCGCGACCAGCAGGTTTACACCCGCTCGCTGATCGAATCGAACATCGACGCGCTCATGACCACCGATCCGCTCGGCATCATCACCGACGTGAACCAGCAGATGGAGGCGCTCACCGGGCGCACGCGCGACGAACTGATCGGCACGCCGTTCAAAGATTACTTCACCGACCCCCGGCGCGCCGAGGAAGGCATCAAGCTGGTGCTGCACGAGAGCAAAGTCACCAACTACGAGCTGACCGTGCGCACCAAGGACGGAGCAGAAATCGTGGTGTCCTACAACGCCGCCACGTTCTTCGACCGCGACGGCAAGCTCCAGGGCGTGTTCGCCGCCGCCCGCGACGTGACCGAGCGCAAGCGCTTCGAGCAAACCCTGCAGGAAAAAAACCTCGAGCTCGAGGGCGCCAACTTCGCCAAGGACCGCTTCCTGGCGAGCATGTCGCACGAGCTGCGCACGCCGCTCAACGCGATCATCGGCTTTACCGGCACCTTGCTGATGAAGCTGCCCGGCCCGCTCACCAGCGACCAGGAGGGCCAGCTCAAAACCATCCAGACCAGCGCCCGCCATCTGCTCTCGCTGATCAACGACCTGCTCGACCTGGCCAAGATCGAATCGGGCAAGGTGGAAGTGAACTTCGAGCCGGTGGTCTGCCAGCGGGTCGTCGAGGAAATCTCCGCGGCGCTGAAGCCGCTGGCGCAGAGCAAGGGGCTCGCTTTCAACATCAAGCTGCCCCAGCACGAAGCGACGGTGATGACCGACCGGCGCGCGCTCAGCCAGATCATCCTCAATCTCGCCAACAACTCGATCAAATTCACCGAGAAAGGGTCCGTCGATGTCGAAGTCGCGCAGCACCACGAGCACGGCCGCAAGCGCACCGAGATCAGCGTGCGCGACACCGGCATCGGCATCCGCAAGGAAGACCAGGCGAAGCTCTTCGAGGCGTTCACTCAGGTCAACGGCCAGGGCGCGCGCCGCCACGAAGGCACGGGCCTCGGTCTGCATTTAAGCCAGAAGCTCGCCGCCCTGCTCGGCGGACGCATCAGCTTCGAAAGCGAGTACGGCAAGGGCAGCACGTTTAGGCTGATCATTTCGGAGAAATGAATGAGTATCTCGTATCTCGTGAAGCGTATCTCGCAAGCAAGGAACGCGAGGCCAGCAACGAAAGACGTGCCACGACTCCCACGAGGAACGAGATACGAGCCACGAGATACGAGATACGAGGAACGAGATACGAGGAACGAGATACGAGGAACGAGCCACGAGATACGAATAACGAGGAACGAGCCACGAGCCACGAAAACGATTCAATGAAAACTGTTTTGGCCAAGTTGAAAGCTTCCTTCGAGCGCGTCAGCGTCAAGACCAGAGTCACGCTGATTGCAACGCTGCTCTTTCTTTTGTCGCTGCTCCTGGTCTCGGCCATCCAGCTCTACTACGTCAAGGCGGATATGAAAGCGGTACTGACCGAGCAGCAGCGCACTTTCCTCGCCCGGATCGCCGACGAGCTCGATCAGAAGCTCAAGGTGCATCTCGATTTTGTCGAGGCGGGGACAAAAACCATACCGCCGGAAATTATTGGAGATACCCGCAGGTTGCAGAAGTGGGCGGATGAGCGGCGCGGGCTCCGGTCCATTTTTGACAATATCTTCGTGGTGTCGTCCAGGGGCGTGGTGTTGGTGGCTAACCCGGCGCCGGGCGGCCGCGGCGTCGATCTGTCCGATCGCGAGTACTTTCAAGCGACGCTCAAGAACCGCAAGCCCTATATATCGAATCCGTTTATCGGCAGGGTCAGCAAAGAACCGATGGTTGCTTTCTCGGCGCCGATTTTTGATGGCCACGATGAGGTCGTCGCGGTGTTAACCGGGTCGCTCTATCTGCGCCGGCCGAATTTCCTCGGCAATCTGGCCGCCGCGAGCGTCGGCAAGAGCGGATCGTTCTCGGTGTTGACACGGGATCGCACCGTCGTGATCGCAGGCGACACTGGCCGCATGGCGACGCAGGGGCCGGCTGTGGGTTTACTTCCCTCTTTCGACCGCGCCATGTCCGGATTGGAGGGCTCAGAAGAAGGCACCGACAACCGCGGCCGGCAGGCGATCGTCAGCTACACCCAGCTCAAGTTGGCTCCGTGGGTGCTGGTCGCTGCGTTGCCGATCGAAGAGGCCTACGCGCCGATCCAGGCGACTCAGCGCCGGATTGTGAAAATCACGCTGCTCCTCGGTCTCGCGGTTGCAGCGCTGGTTTGGCTCGCCGTGCGGCGTTTCTACGATCCGCTGCGTAAAACCTTGCGCGAGCAGGAGGCCGGACTGCATCGCGCCCAGGCGCTGGCCCAGGCCAGCGCCGAGGCCAACCGCATGAAAAGCGAGTTCCTGGCCAGCATGTCGCACGAGCTGCGCACGCCGCTCAACGCCATGATCGGGTTTTCCGGCATGCTGCTGATGGGCCTTCCCGGTCCTTTGAATGCCGAGCAGAAGCGCCAGCTCGAGATGATTCACAGCAGCGCAAAGCTCCAGCTCTCGCTGATCAACGATTTGCTCGACGTCGGCCGCATCGAAGCCGGCAAGGTGGAGCTCCACATCGCGCCGGTGGATTGCCGCGCCGTCGTCCAAGAAGTGGCAACCCTGCTGCGGCCCCTGGCCGAAAGCAAACAGCTCGACTTCGGCGTCGATGTCGGCGCGGGGGATTTCACACTGGCGACCGACCGGCGGGCGCTCAGTCAAATCTTGATCAACCTCACGAACAACGCGATCAAGTTCACCGATGCAGGCCGGGTGCGGATCGATTTGCGCCGGCTGAACGGCACCACGTCGATAGCGATCGCCGACACCGGACCGGGCATCAAGCCCGAGGATCAGGCAAAACTATTCGATTCCTTTGCGCGCCTGGAAAACGGCGGCGTCAAAAAACAGGAAGGCACCGGCTTGGGCTTGTACCTGAGCCGCAAGCTCGCCGAATTGCTCGGCGGCAAGATTTCTCTGGAAAGCGAGTACGGCAAGGGCAGCACGTTCCGGCTGATCCTTTCGGAGAAATGAATGAAGAGACGTATCTCGTATCTCGTGCAACGTATCTCGTCCGCCCGGCTCCAGACCCAACGAGATACGCCCAACGAGATACGACTAACGTAACGATATGACCACCGAAACAGGAATCAACCGGCCTCAGCGAGTCTACGTTTGCCTGGCGATCTTTTGCCTCGCCGCGGTGTGCCTGGGCTTGATTACGAACTATTTTCTCCTGGCGGCGTATGTCCGCTCGGCCGACCTCAGCCGGAAGCTGGCCGCAGACAGCGCCGGGGTGGGCAAGCTGGGCGAGCTGGCGCAAGCGGTCGATGCGCCCGGCAACGAGGTCTTCCTTTCCCGCAATGTCGAGCTGGAGCTCGGCAAAATGCGCGAGGCGCTGAAACTTTTCGACCAGCAGCTGGCAGCGCTGGAAACTTCGGTCGGCTCCCTGAGCGATCCGACGAGCCCAAGATCCATCCGCGGCGATTTGCAAATCATCCGAGCGACGATGCAGCAACTGGTCGCCCACGCCGAAAACGTATTCGCCTCGCTCCGCGCCGGCGATACGCCGGGCGGCGCGGCGCACATGGCCGCCATGGATCGCGAGATGAGAAACGTCTTTTTGAGCCTGCGCGGTTTGCGCAACCGGCTGGGCCGGGTGCAGCAGCAATCCCTCGACGACGAAGTGGAGCAGCTGCGGGCATTACAAAACCGCGCCTACCCGCTGGCCGCGGCGATTTTTTTAAGCGTCATCGGCGTGACCGGATACGGCTTCAAGCTGGCGCGTCAGGTGCAAGCCGACGCGAAGGAAAAAGAGCGCCACATCGAAGCGCTGCGCGCCGCCGAGGCCGAGGTGCGGCGCGCCAACGAAGCGCTGGAGCGGCGCGTTGAGGAGCGCACCCGCGAGCTTTCCAGCGCCAACCAGGCGCTGGTGAGCGAGGTCGCCGAACGCAAGCGGGCCGAGACCAAATTCAAAAATCTCGTGGAGGTCGCGCCCGACGCCATCGTGATCATCGACCGCGCCGGCAAGATCGTTATCGCCAATTCGCAGACCGAAAAACTGTTCGGCTACCGGCGCGACGAATTGCTCGGCCAACCGGTCGAGCTTTTGCTCCCGGCGCGTTTCCGCGCGCAGCACCCCGCGCATCGGGAAAGCTATTTCATGCAGCCCAAGGTGCGGCCCATGGGCAGCGGGCTGGAGCTCTGGGGCGCGCGCAAGGACGGCAGCGAGTTTCCTCTGGAGATCGGCCTCAGCCCGATGGCAACCGACGAGGGCATGCTCGCCATCAGCACGATTCGCGACGTCACCGAGCGCCGGCAGTTCGAGCGCACCCTGCAGGACAAGACCGTCGAGCTCGAGAACGCGCTGCACGTCAAGGATCGCTTCCTCGCCAGCATGTCGCACGAGCTGCGCACGCCGCTCAACGCCGTGATCGGCTTCACCGGCACGCTGTTGATGAAGATGCCCGGTCCGCTCACACCCGACCAGGAAAACCAGCTCAAGACGATCCAAAACAGCGCGAAACACCTGCTGTCGCTGATCAGCGATCTGCTCGATCTCGCCAAAATCGAATCGGGAAATGTGGAGGTGAAACTGGAGCCGATCGTCTGCCAGGACGTCATCGAAGGAGTCATCGAAACTTTACGCCCGGTCGCGGCAAGCAGAGGCTTGAGCCTTGAGTTCACCGGCCCGCAAAAATGCGTCACGGTCCACAGCGATCGGCGCGCCCTGGGCCAAATCCTCAACAGCCTGGTCAACAACGCGATCAAATCCACCGAGCGCGGCGGCGTGCGCGTGGAGCTGAGCGAGCGCAGCGAAAACGGCGGAAAGCGCACGGAAATCAACGTGGTCGATAGCGGCATCGGCATCGCCCGCGCGGACCAGGAAGAACTTTTCGAGGCGTTTGCCCAAGCCAACAACCACGCCCGCCGGCGCGAAGGCGGCGGCCTCGGACTCCACCTGAGCGGGAAACTCGCCACCCTCATCGGCGCGCACATCGAAGTTGAAGGCGAAGAAGGAAAAGGCAGCACGTTCCGGCTGATCCTTTCGGAGAGATGAATGAAGAGAACGTATCTCGTATCTCGTTCCTCGTATCTCGCAAACAAAAACGAAGCGCGTATCGCGTATCTCGTGCAACGTATCTCGTCCGCCCCGGCTCCAGACCCAACGAGATACGTATAACGAGATACGAGATACGAATAACGAGGAACGAGATACGAACAACGAGGAACGAGATACGAACAACGAGGAACGAGATACGAACAACGAGGAACGAGATACGAACAACGAGGAACGAGCGACACCAATGGCACTGGCGAAAAACTTCAGAGACCTGGAAGTCTGGCAGCTCGGCAAGGATATCGCGCTGAGCGCGTACAAGCTGACCCGGCAATTTCCAAAGGAGGAAATTTACGGTTTGGCTTCTCAAATTCGCCGGGCTGCGGTGTCCGTTCCATCCAATGTCGCCGAAGGCTTCAACCGATTTCACAACAAGGAGTATCGGCAATTTCTTTTTGTCGCGCTGGGGTCCTGCGCCGAATTGGAAACCCAGATCGACCTGGCCGTGGAGCTCGGATATTGCGATCAGGCCGCCTCGGCGAGCCTTTTCGAAAAACTGGATCACGAGGCACGGATGATCAGGAACCTGATCAAACGGCTTTGATGGATGGATGCATGAATCTCGCATCTCGTATCTCGTTCCTCGTATCTCGCAAACGAGGAACGACAGGCCAAATGCGAGTGCCCGGTGTCACGTCCGAAACGAGATACGAGATACGAACAACGAGATACGCCCGACGAGATACGAGATACGAACAACGAGATACGCGTAACGACTGAGGCATTAACCCATGGCACGAATCCTGGTAATCGAAGACAACCCGACCAATCTCGAGCTGATGACCTATCTGCTCAAGGCGTACGGGCATGAGGCGTTGACGGCGATGGATGGCGGCGAGGGGATCGAGGAAGTGCGGCGCACGATGCCCGACCTCGTCATCTGCGACATTCAGCTGCCCACGGTGAGCGGGCTGGAGGTTGCGGCGCAGCTCAAAGCCGATCCGGCCTTGCGCCCGATTCCGCTGATCGCGGTGACCGCGCTGGCCATGGTCGGCGATCGCGACAAGCTGCTTGCCGGCGGCTTCGACGGCTACATCTCGAAGCCGATCGACCCCGAAAAATTTGTGCCGAACGTGGAAGCGTATCTGCGGTCGCCCGAGCGGGAGTCCGCGAGCGCGCGGCTGTCTACTACTACTACTACTACTACTACTACTACTACTACTACGGCTGCTGCCGCTGGGGGCCGGGCGACCATCCTGGCTGTGGACGATTCGCAGGCCAACCTGCTGCTGATCAAAAGTACACTGGAACCTTTAGGCTATTGCGTGCTTCAGGCCGAATCTTCGGCCAAGGCGTTTTCGTTGCTCCAGGACTATCTGCCCGACTTGATCGTATCGGATATTCACATGCGCGGCGAAAGCGGCTTCGATTTCATCAAACGGGTGAAAAGCGATGCGCGCCTGAAAAACATCCCTTTTATTTTTCTTTCGGCCACGGTTTGGAAGCGCCGAGACGAGCTCGACGGCCTGGCCCTGGGCGCGGTGAAATTTATTCTGCGCCCCATCGAACCCGAAGCGTTGATCAAGGAGATCGAGGAATGCCTGAAATAAAGCGTAGGCGTATCTCGTTCCTCGTATCTCGTTCCTCGTATCTCGTGGGAAGCTCGAAGGCGCGCATTCCCTCTGACGAGATACGCTTCACGAGATACGAGATACGAGCCCCGAGATACGACCCACGAGATACGATCCCCGAATAACGAGCCACGACCAGCGAGTTAACCCTATGGCCACCGTACTCATTGTCGACGATCATTCCACCAATCGCGATCTGATCAAGACCGTGCTCGGCTACGACGCCCACGCGGTGATCGAGGCGTCCGACGGCGTCGAGGGGCTGGCGCGGGCGCGCGACGCCCATCCCGATCTGGTGATTACCGACGTGCTCATGCCGGCGATGGACGGCTTCGAGTTCTGCCGCCAGCTGCGCACCGACGAATCGCTGGCCCACACGCCGGTGATTTTCTACACCGCCACCTATCTCGAGCACGAGGCGCGCGAGCTGGCGCAGGCGTGCGGGGTGTCGCACTTCCTGCTCAAACCGGCCGAGCCGCAGGAAATCCTCAGCACGGTCCGCGCCGCCCTCGAGGCGAACGAGCCGGCGCCGGCAGCGGATCTGACCGAAGCCTTCGGCCGCGAGCACCTGCGGGTCATGACCAACAAGCTGGCGCGCAAGGTGGACGACCTGGAAGAAACCAATCTGCGCCTGACCCAGGAGGTCGCCCAGCGCCGGCGCGCCGAGCTGGCGCTGCAGGAAAGCCAGGCACGGATCGAGCGGCTGAGCAGCATTCGCGCGGTCTCGAGCGAGATCAACGCGGCCATCGTGCGCATCCGCAACCGGCGCGAGCTGCTGCACGAAGCGGCGCGCATCGCGGTCAAGCATGGCGAGTTCAGCAGGGTGGCGATCGGCATGATCGGGGAGGCCGGCGTGCTCGAACCGCTGGCGCGGGCCGAAAGCGCGAGCGCGCGCGCGCCGCTGCCGGAGCCGGACCGAAGCGCGGACGAGCTCGCCGCGGCAGTGCTGGCTAAAAACGGCGCCGTGCTGTGCAACGACATCGAAACCGAAGAGCGCATGGCGTCCTGGAAGCACGGGATGCTCGAGCGCGGCCACCGCGCCGCCCTCGCGCTGCCGCTGGTCGCGGCCAGGGGTCTCCTGGGCGTAGTCGAGTTCTACGCCGCCCAGGCGGGATTTTTCAACGAGAAGGAAATCGAGCTGCTGCAGGATCTGGCCGGCGATCTTTCCTTCGCGCTCCAGTACATCGACAACGAGGAGAAGCTCAACTACCTGGCCTACTACGACAACCTGACCGGGCTGCCCAACCGCACACTGTTTTGCGACCGCGTCGATCAGCTCCTGCGCGTCGCGTCCCGCGGCAGGAACCGCAGCGGCATCGTGGTCGTCGACGTCGAGCGCTTCAACACCTTCAACGACACCTTCGGGCGCCACGCTTCCGACGTCCTGCTGAAAGAGGTCGCCGAGCGGCTCAAGGGCAAAGTCGCCAGCGCCGACTGGTTCGCGAGCGCCACCCGCAGCTCCTTCGCCGCCTGCCTGCCGGCGATCCGCGACGACGCCGAGATCGCGCACTTTCTCGAAAGCGTGATGAGCGAGATCGCGGGCGCGCCGTTTTCCGTCGAGGGCGATGAAATCCGCGTGACGCTCAAGGGCGGCGCCGCCATTTATCCCGCCGACGGCGAGAACGCGGAAAAACTCCTGCGCAATGCCGAGACCGCGCTGCAGCGCGCGAAGGCGTCAGCGGACCCTTATCTGTTTTTCACCGAGCAGATGAGCGCGCGCATGGCCGAGAAGCTCACCCTCGAGCGCCGGCTCCAGCAGGCGATTCAGGACGAGGAATTCATTCTCTACTACCAGCCGATCGTCGACACGCGCACCCGGCGGGTGCTGCGCTTCGAGGGCCTGCTGCGCTGGAAGCATCCGGAAAAAGGGCTGATCGCGCCCGCCGCGTTCATTCCGATCCTGGAGGAGAGCGGGCTGATCGTCGACGCCGGCAAGTGGGTGCTGCAACGGGCCGCGGCGGACTACCGGAGCTGGATGCGCCGGCTCGCGCGTCCGCCGCGGGTTTCCGTCAACGTATCGCCGCTGCAACTGCGCGAGAAAGGCTTCGCCCAGAGCGTCGCCGAAGCGGCGGCGGCGCTGCCGGCCGAAGCGCTCGATCTGGAGATCACCGAAGGCATCCTGATGCAGGAGATGGAGCAGAACAGCGAGAAGCTGCAAAAGCTCAGCGAGCTCGGCGTCGCCATCGTCATCGACGACTTCGGCACCGGCTACTCGTCGCTGAGCTATCTCGCCAGGCTGCCGGTGAGCACGCTCAAGATCGACCGCTCGTTCATTCGCGATCTGGAAAAAAACCGCAAAGGCCTGTCGATCGTGACCGCGATCATTTCCCTGGCGCACTCGATGAATCTGACGGTGGTGGCGGAGGGCGTGGAAACCGCGGGCCAGTGGCAGCTCCTGCAGGCGCTCAAGTGCGACGAGATTCAGGGCTACCACTTCAGCCCGCCGATGCCGCCGGCGGAAATAGAAAAACTGCTGGAGCGGATCGCGGCCGGGAATTTGGACGACGCAGACCAGGGTCACGAATCGCGATGACAGGGTTTGGAATGGCCCGGGACAAGGAGAAACGACACCATGGAAATAAATTCGCCGCTTCCCGTAAGTCGCCGTTCGGCCCGCTGCGGCATCGTGCTTTCCGCCGGCGACGGCACGCGGCTTCAGGAATTTGTCCGCCAGCGCAGAGGCGATGCCCTGCCCAAACAGTACAACGCGTTTACCGGCCGGCGCTCCATGCTGGAGCACACTCTTGATCGCGCAGCGGGACTGATTCCGCCGCAGAATCTGTTTGTCGTGGTTGCGCGCGAGCATCTCAAATTCCGCGAAGTCCATCGCCAGCTCGCAACCCGATCGGCGCACCGGCTGATCACCCAGCCGGCGAACAGAGAAACCGGGCCGGGCATTCTGCTGCCGCTGCTGCACATCCACCGGCGCGATCCCGAGGCGGTCGTCAGCTTGTTTCCGTCGGACCATTTCATTCTTGAAGAGAATATTTTTATGGCGCACGTCGAGCAGGCGTTTCGCGTGGTGGAAGACGACCCGCGCCGTCTGGTGCTGCTGGGGTTGTCGCCGCGCGAGCCCGATCCCCAGTATGGCTACATCGTTCCGGCCAAAAACAGCACCCGATCACAGAAGGCGCGACCGGTCGGCCGGTTTGTCGAAAAGCCTTCGCTGAAAACGGCAAAAAAACTCATCGACGAAGGCGGATTATGGAATACGATGGTCATGGTGTTCTCCTGCAGCACCATGCTCTCGATCATCGAAAGCATCGCGCCGGTTCTGCACCGCTCTTTCGCGGCGATTCGCGATGCCATCGGCACTGCCGACGAGCGCCGGGTTATCGCGGAAGCCTATCGAGCGATGCCTGCGCTCAATTTCTCCACCGGCATCCTTGAAGCTTTGCCGAAGACGCAGCGCCGAACGCTCCTGGTGCTGCCGGTGCGCGGCGTCACCTGGAGCGACTGGGGCACGAGGGAACGAGTCGCCGCCATGCTGCGCCTGTTGAGCCGAGCCAGAGTTGAGCCGGCCGTACGACCGGCTCGTCGGCCGCTGGAGGTTTCCATCGACGGTTGGCAGCGCGCCCTTTAGCGAATCCGGCGAACGGAGCGCGCTACCCGAGGTCCGACTAAGATGCCTCACTTTTTCAATTCGCCTTCGGCTCTCCGCGAAGACGCGGACGAGAACCGCCGGCTGATCGCCGGGGCGCGCTGGATCGCGCGCGCGGCGGGCCTGGTCACGGCCGGCGCGGGAGCGGCGGTACTGCTCGGATGGACGCTGGGAGTCGAAAGCCTGACGAGCGTGGTGCCGGGTTACGCGAGCATGAAGCCTGCGACCGCGAGCGGCTTTCTGTTGCTGGGCGCGGCGCTGCTGTGCGCCCTGCCGGCGCCGCTGTCTCGGACAACAGCAAGCTGGCTGCGGCGAATTTTTGCCGGCCTCGTTTTCGGCTGGTCGCTGGCGACTCTCTTCGAGTATCTGTTCGCGGTGAACCTCGGTATCGATTCGATCCTCTTTAGTCACAGCGTGATCGCGGAAAACGCGCAGTACCCGGGCCGCATGTCGGCGATCACCGCGGTCAATTTTCTCGCTCTGAGCGCCGCGCTTTTATGCGTCGACGCGAGCGCGCGGCGGCGCTGGCGCCCGGCGGAAATTCTCGGCTTGGGCGGGCTCCTGGGCGGGCTGATGCCCCTCTTCGGCTATGCTTACGGCGCCCACGAGTTCTATCGCAGCTTCGACAACGTTTCGATCGCGCTGCACACCGCCGCTCTCTTCGTCGTCCTGAGCCTGGGGGTGCTCTTGGCCCGCACCGACACCGGCTTGATGAGCGTGGTCCTGAGCGAGCACGGCGGCGGCTGGATGGCCCGGCGCATTCTGCCGCTGGCTTTCCTCCTCTCGACCGCTGCCGCCTGGCTGCGCCTCGCCGGCGAGCGCGCCGGTTATTACGACACCGAGATCGGCGTCGCCTTGTTCCTGACCGTCAATCTGGTGATTATCACCGGCCTGGTGTGGACCGCCGCCGCCTCGCTCAACCGCAGCGCGGCGCAGCGCGCCGCCGCGGAAAGCGAGCGCTTGAACCTGCTCCACGTGCTCGAGTCGAGCCGCAACGAAATTTATCTGTTCGACGCCGAAACCCTGCGCTTCGACTACGTCAACGACGCGGCGCAGCGCAATCTCGGGTATCCGCTCGCGGAGCTCCGCGCCATGACGCCGCTGGACTTGAAGCCGGAATACACCGAAGGCGAGTTCCACGCGCTGCTCGCGCCGCTGCTCGACCGGCGATTGGAGAAACAGATCTTTCAGACCCTGCACCGGCGCCGCGACGGCAGCCTCTACCCGGTGGAAATCCATCTGCAGCTGGTCGAGCGCGGCGCGCGGCGGATTTTCCTGGCGGTGGTCCTGGACATCACCGAGCGCAAGGCCGCCGAGGATGCGCTCCGATCGAGCGAGCAGCGCTTCCGCCATCTCGTGGAAGGCGTGCGCGACTATGCGCTCTTTATGCTCGACGGCGAGGGCCGGGTGATGACCTGGAACTCCGGCGCCGAGCGGCTCAAAGGCTACCGCGCCGAAGAGATCCTCGGACGCTCCTTCGAGATTTTCTATCCGCCCGAGGCGGCCGGCCTGCCGGCTGAGCAACTGCGCATGGCGCTGGAGCAGGGACGCTGCGAGAGCGAAGGCTGGCGCCTGCGCAAGGACGGCTCGCGTTTCTGGGCCAACGCGATCATCACGCCGCAGCGCGATGCCGCGGGCAAGCTCATCGGTTTTGCCAAGATCACCCGCGACCTGACGGAAAAAAAGCGCGCGGAAGAGGCGCTGCGCGACAGCGAGGCGCGCCTCGCCGGCCTGGTCTCTTCCGCCATGGACGGCATCATCACCGTCGACAGCCGCCGGCGCATCGTGCTGTTCAATGCGGCGGCCGAGCGCATGTTCGGCCGCTCGGCCGCCGAGATGCTCGGGCAGCCGCTGGATCTGCTGCTGCCCGAGGGTTTTCGCGCCGCCCATCGAGAGCATGTCGCCGCCTTCGACCGCACCGGGGTGTCGAGCCGGCGCATGGGCGCGCTCGGCAACATCAGCGGCCTGCGCGCCGACGGCGCGGAGTTTCCGATCGAGGCTTCGATCTCGCAGGTGGCGGTGCGCGGCGAGAAATACTTCACCGTGATCCTGCGCGACATCACCGAGCGCGAGCGCGCGGAGCAGGCGCTGCGCACTAGCGAGCTGCGACTGCGCAACCTGATCGACGGCCTCGGGCCGGACCTGTTCGTTGGACTGATGACTCCGGACGGCGTGCTCACCGAAGCGAACAAACCCGCGCTTGAGGCGGCGCACCTTGCAGCGGAAGACGTCCTGGGGAAACCGTTTGAGGAAACTTATTGGTGGTCCTACTCCGAAGAAGTGCAGGATCAACTGCGCGGCGCCATACACCGTGCCGCCGCCGGCGAGCCCTCGCGCTACGACGTTCAAATCCGGCTAAGCGACGGCGAGCTCATCTGGATCGATTTCTCCATTTATCCGGTCAAGGATGAAACCGGCCGGGTTGAATATCTGGTGCCGTCCGCGGCGGTTATCCAGGAGCGCAAGCACGCGGAGCAGGCGTTGCGCGAAGCCAACGAGGGTCTGGAGCGCAAGGTCGCCGACCGCACCGTCGAGCTGCAGGCGGCCAAGGAGAAAGCCGAGTCCGCCGACCGCCTCAAGTCGCAATTCATGGCGGCCATGAGCCACGAGCTGCGCACGCCGCTCAACGCAATCATCGGCTTTTCGGGCATGCTCGCGATGGGCATGCCCGGGCCGCTGAACGCCGAGCAGAAGCGCCAGGTCGAGACCATCAGCAGCAGCGCCAGGCACCAGCTCTCGCTGATCAACGACCTGCTCGACGTGGGCCGCATCGAAGCGGGCAAAGTCGATCTCGCCATCGAGACGCTGGATTGTCGCAACATCGTCGAGGAAGTCGCCGCGATGGTGCGGCCGCTGGCCGAGAGTAAGCAGATCGGCTTTGCGGTCGAAGTCGAAGCCGGCGACTTTGCGCTCGCCACCGATCGGCGCGCGCTCAGCCAGATCCTCATCAATCTGGCCAGCAACGCCGTCAAGTTCACCGATGCCGGCGCCGTGCGGATTCGCATGCAGCGGCGCAACGGCAGCATCGCGATCGCGATTTCCGACAGCGGCCCGGGCATCGCGCCGGAGGATCAGGCAAAGCTCTTTCAGTCTTTCGTGCGTCTTGCCAACGGCCGCGGCGAGCGCAAGGAAGGCACCGGATTGGGACTGTACCTGAGCCGCCGGCTCGCCGAGCTGCTCGGCGGCCGGATCAGTTTGCAGAGTGAAGTCGGCAAGGGCAGCACGTTCGAGCTGGAGATTGGGGAGAAGCGGGAAGCGTAGCTCGTATCTCGTGAAGCGGGAAGCGTAGCTCGTATCTCGTGAAGCGTATCTCGTCCGCCCCACAACCCACGAGATACGAGATACGAACAACGAGATACGCGATCTTACGAGATACGAACAACGAGATACGCGATCTTACGAGATACGAACAACGAGATACGAGATACGCCGAACGAGGTAAAAGACCATGGCGACTATTCTAGTGATCGACGACGAGCCGGCCAATCGCGATCTGGTCAGGACGGTTTTGCAGTATCGCAACCACCGGGTGCTCGAGGCGGCGGACGGCGCCGAAGGGCTGGAAACGACCCGGCGTGAAAAACCCGATCTGGTCATCGCCGACATTCTGATGCCGACCATGGACGGTCTCGAGTTCGTGCGCCGGCTGCGCGCCGAGCTGGACCTCGCCGAAAGCCGCGTGCTTTTTTACACGGCCGCCTACAACGAAAAAGAAATCCGCGCCCTGGCCGCGGACTGCGGCGTGCTGAACACGCTGACCAAGCCCGCCGAGCCGCAGGTAATCATCGATATCGTGGAATCCGCTCTGGGCATCCGCCCGGCTGTCGTGGCGGCGCCGTCGGAGCAGTTCGACCGCGATCACCTCCAGCTCATGACCGACAAGCTCTCACAAAAAGTCGCGCAGCTCGAAAACGTTACCTTGCGCCTCGAGGCGCTGGTGGACATCGGCCGGCGCATGGCCGCCGAGCCGAACGCCGATCGGCTGATCGACGTCGCCTGCCGTCTCGGACGGGAGATCATCGGCGCCACCCAGGCGGGCATCGGCTTTATCGACGCGGCCGAGAACGTCGTCCGCTACGAGCTGCACGGCCTCGACGCCGGAGCAGTCTCGGCGCTGACGCGCCCGGCCGCGGATGGAAGCGTGCTGCGCGCCATTCTCGGCGAGGGCCGGCCGGTGCGACTGAGCAATCCGAGCGGCGATCCCACAGCGGTCGGCTTTCCCGGCGATCATCCGCCGATCCATTCCTTTCTCGGCGTGCCGCTGGCGACGCCGGCCAACGCCTACGGCTGGATCGGCTTTCGCAACAAGATCGGCCATCAGGAATTCACCGAGCAGGACGAGAAGATCGCCCTGTCTCTGGGCAGCCAGCTCGCGGTCGCCTACGAGAACACGCAGCGCTTCGCGGAAATCCAACACCACGCCGAGGACCTGGAGAAAAAGGTAAAAGCGCGCACCGCGGACTTGCAACGCTCCAACGCCGAGCTCGAGCAGTTCGCCTACGTCGCTTCGCACGATCTTCAGGAGCCGCTGCGCAAGATTCTCGGTTTCACCGAGCTGCTCGCCGAGAATCTGAAGAACAAGCTCGACGACACGGGGAAAGAATACATGGCCTACGTCGCCGACGCCGCCGGCCGCATGCGCGAGCTGATCCAGGATCTGCTCGCGTTCTCGCGCGCCGGGAAGCAGACGAGGGCCCTGGCGACGGTGGACAGCCTGGCGGTTTTGAGCCGGGTGCTGCTCGATCTCCAACCGACCATCGAGGAACAAGGCGCCATCGTGTCCAACGATCGACTGCCAACGGTATCGGCCGACGTCACTCAGCTCGCCCAGCTGTTCCAGAATCTGATCGGCAACGCTCTCAAATACCGCTCGAGCCAGCCGCCGCGGATTCATATCGGCGCTAGAAGCGTATCTCGTGACTCGTATCTCGTATCTCGTGAAGAGGGGCTCGTAGCTCGTGAAGAGCGGCTCGTAGCTCGTGAAGCGTATCTCGTATCTCGTGAAGAGGGTGGTAGCTCGCCGGCTCAACGAGATACGAACAACGAGATACGAGATACGAGGAACGAAATACGAGATACGCCCGAAACCCTGTGGCTTTTTTCCGTGCGCGACAACGGCATGGGCATCGATCCGAAATATGCCGAGCGTATCTTTCGCATATTTCAACGCCTGCATACGCGGGCGCAATATCCCGGCACCGGCATCGGCCTGGCGATCTGCAAAAAGATCGTCGAAGGCCTCGGCGGCCGCATCTGGGTCGAGTCGGCGGCAGGCCAGGGCTCGACTTTTTATTTCACCCTGCCGGCGGCAGCGGCTTAAGGCGTATCTAGTGAAGAAGGCGTATCTCGTTGTTCGTATCTCGTATCTCGTTTCGGCCCGTGCCACTTGGCATCTGGCCTCTCGTCCTTGCTTGCGAGATACGAGGAACGAGATGCGAGATACGCATCTTATTTTTTTGCGAGATACGCTTCACGAGATACGAGATACGAATCCCACGGAGAGGTTTTTATGACTGAGACGGTCAATCCGAACCTGATCCATATTCTCCTGGTCGACGACGACCCCGGCGACGTGCGTCTCACCCTGGAGGCGCTCAGAAGAAGCAAACTGTACTCGTCTATCGACACCGTCGAGAACGGCGAGGAAGCCCTGGCCTACCTCCGCCGCGAAGCAAGATACGCCGGCGCGCGCCGTCCCGATCTGGTTTTGCTCGATCTCAACATGCCGCGCAAAGACGGCCGCGAAACCCTGGCCGAGATCAAAGCCGACCCGGACCTGCGTCAGATTCCGGTGGTCGTGCTGACGACTTCCTCGGCGGAAAGCGACGTGCTCAAAAGCTACGATCTGGGCGCCAACTGTTACATCACCAAGCCGGTGGACCTGAGCCAGTTCATGCAAGTCATACAGGAAACGGAGAGTTTCTGGTTTGCGGTGGTGAAGCTGCCGCCGAAGTAGGAAGTATGGGAACAACGTTCCTCGTATCTCGCATCTCGTATCTCGTGAAGCGTATCTCGTCAGAGCGCATGCGCGCAGCCGAGTTTCCTACGAGATACGAATAGCGAGATACGAGATACGTTCTCCCCGAGATACGAATAACGAGATACGCATTCAAACGAGAGACGAATAACGAACCATGCCCGCTGAAACTTCCAACGCGCCGCTGAAGATCCTTCACATCGAGGACGATCTGCTCGATGCGCGCATGCTGCGCGACCAGGTGGCGCTTGTCGCACCGGGGCATTTCGACTTCATCCATTGCGAGCGCCTGGACGCGGCGATCGAGCGGCTCGCGGCGGGCGAGGCGTTCGCCGCGGCGCTGCTCGATCTGTCGCTGCCGGACAGCCTCGGCCTGGAGACTTTTACGAAACTGCGCGCCCAGGCGCCAGGTCTGCCAATCCTGATCATGACCGGCCTGGACGACCAGAGCGTGGCGGCGCAGGCGGTCCGCGGCGGCGCCCAGGACTTCCTCGTCAAAGGCCAGATCACCGGCCGCTCGGTACGGAGCGCCATCGACTATGCCATCGAGCGCGTCCGGCTGCTCAGCGATCTGGAGGCGAGCCGGCGCGAGCAGGCGGAATTGAAAGATCAGTTTTTGTCGCATGTCTCCCACGAGCTGCGCATGCCGCTGACCGTGATCTACCAGGCGATCGCCAATCTGCTGAGCGGCGTGGCCGGCGCATTGACTCCGGAGCAGCGCGAGTGCCTGGAGATCGCCGAGCCCAACGTGAAGCAGCTGAGAAAGATGATCGACAATCTGCTCGAGGTCGCGCGCTCGGACGCGGCGGCGTGGCGCATCGAGCCGCAGCCGCTGGATCTCAGGGCGCTGCTCGTCCGCGTCGTGCGCGGCTTTCAACCCGTCGCCCAGGCGAGGGGGATCGGCCTGAGCGGCGACGATCTGCCGGCGGCGCTGCCGACGGTGCGCGCCGATCCGGACCGGATCGAAGAAGTGCTCATGAACCTGATCGACAACGCGCTCAAGTACACGCCGGCGGGTGGGAGCATTCGCGTCGGCGCAGCGCTTCGCGGCGAGCCGGCTATGGTTCGGGTGGAAGTTCGCGACACCGGCTGCGGCCTGAGCGATGCGGCCCGGGACCGGATCTTCGGCCGCATGCATCAGGAGCCGCAGCCGATCGAGAGCAGCCGGAAAGGCCTTGGCATCGGCCTGTTTCTCTGCCGGCAGATCATCGAGCGCCACGGCGGCGCCATCTGGGTCGAGAGCGAGCTCGGCAGGGGCAGCACTTTTATTTTTACCCTGCCGGCCGACGGCGCCACGGCGGCCAACCTCGCAGCGGGGAGAACGCCATGAACCGCAGGCAGATTCTGATGATCGAAGACGACAGGGACATCGCGCGCCTGATGACGATGATGCTGCGCGCCAACGGCTACGACGTCGCGGTCGCCGAGGACGCGCCGAGCGCAATCTATGAAGCGGCGCAGCGAAAGCCCGATCTGATTCTGCTCGACGTCGGCCTGCCGGTGGTGGACGGCTTCGCGCTCATGGAAAAACTGAAAGCGAAGCCTGCGCTGAGCCAAGTGCCGTTCATCGTGCTGAGCGGGCGCGACCGCCAGGGTACTGCCGAGAGAGCCGCCCGCGCCGGCGCCCTGGCGCATTTTTGCAAACCCGCGGCGAACACCGATCTGTTGCTGGCGATCCGCAAAGCGCTCGGCTGGTGAGGGACGAAACGAAGGAAGGTAGTGTGATGGAGAAGAAAAAGATCCTGATTATCGAGGACGATTCGGACTATGTCCGCCTGCTGGCGATGGCGCTGCGCGCCAAGCACTACGAGGTCGCTGTGGCGCGCGACGCGATCATGGCGATCAGCGAAGCGAAGAAGAGCCGTCCCGATGTGATCCTGCTCGATCTCGGCCTGCCCGCGGGCGACGGCTTCGTGGTCATGGAGCGGATCAATAAAACTCCCAGCCTTTCCGGAACGCCGATCATCGTCGTCAGCGCCCGCGATCCGGCGATGAACAAAGAGCGCGCGATCCAAGGCGGCGCCTTCGCCTATTTTCAAAAGCCGGCGGATCACGACGAATTGATGGCGTCGATCCGCCAGGCGCTGGGTGAAGTATGAGCGTTCCATCGAGCGAGGTGGATATGAGTCAGCGATCGATCCAACAGGCTACCGGTGCAGCGCACCATCCGGCGGCGTCCAGACAGGGGAAGCGACTGAAGATCCTCCTGGTCGAGGATGACCGCGGCGACGTGGTGCTGCTGCGCGAAATGCTGGCGCGCGCCGGCGCGCGCTTCGAGCTGGTCAACGCGGCGCGCCTCGACGCCGCCTGCGCGAAGCTCCGCGATGAGCGCTTCGACATCGTGCTGCTCGATCTATCGCTCGAAGACAGCCAGGGCATCGAGACTTTTCTGGTCATGCGGCTGCACGCGCTGGAAGTTCCGGTGGTGGTGCTCACCGGCCTCGACGACGAGCGCACGGCGGTGCGCGCGGTGCGCGAAGGCGCGCAGGATTATCTCGTGAAGGGCCGCATCGACGGCGAGGTGCTGGTGCGCGCGATCCGCTACGCGATCGAGCGCCAGCGAGCGCTGACCGAGCTGAAAGAGGCCAACCAGCGGATCGCCGACTTCACCGCCATGATCGTTCACGACCTGCGCTCGCCGCTGGTCAACGTGATCGCCATCGGCGACATGATCAACGACGGCCTGTTCGGCCCGCTGGGCGACGAGCAGAAAAAATGGCTCGGCCGTATTGTGACCAGCGGCCACAAGCTGGTCGCGCTGGTGACCAATTTCCTCGATCTATCCAAGCTCGAAGCCGGCCGGATCGAAGTGGCGCCCAAAGCGCTGGCCCTCGACCAGCTTTTGAGCGCGATCGTGGACAGCTACCAGCTTCTCGCCGCCGAAAAGAATATCGCCCTGCGCCAGAATTTCAGCGCCGCCGGCACCGTCGATGCCGACGCGGACCGGGTCGAGCAGGTGCTCATCAACCTGCTGAGCAACGCGCTCAAATTTACGCCGCCGGGCGGCGCGATCGAAATCGGCACGCTGGGCAGACCCGACGAGGCGGAAATCTGGGTCCAGGACAGCGGCCCCGGCATCGCGCGGGACGAGATCGGCCAGCTCTTCGAGAAATACAAACAAACGAGCAGCGCCAAATTGTCGGAGGAAAAGGGCACCGGCCTCGGTCTGCTGATCTGCAAGATGATCGTGGAAGCCCACGGCGGCAGGATCCGCGCCGAAAGCGAACCGGGCTACGGCGCGCGCTTCAGCTTCACCTTGCCGAGGAAGGGGTAGCGGGAGAAGAGTATCTCGTATCTCGTGAAGCGTATCTCGTCAGAGGGATACGCGCCTCCGCTTTCCGACGAGATACGAGGAACGAACAACGAGATACGAACAACGAGAGGCCAAATGGTAGGTGTCAAGTACCAAGTATCAAGTGCCACGTGCCACGTCCGGACATGGTACATGACACCTGACACGTGACACGGTCCGAAACGAGATACGAGATACGAATAACGAGATACGAGTTACAACGAGATACGCGTAGAACGAGATACGAGTCATTGAATGGCCAAAATCCTCATCGTCGATGACCGCGTGTTGAACCGGCAGTTTCTCATGACGCTGCTCGGTTACGGGAGTCACGACCTCCTCGAGGCCGGCGACGGCGCCGAGGCGCTCGAGAAGGTGCGCGCCGAGCGGCCCGACCTCGTCATCACCGACCTGCTGATGCCGACCATGAACGGCTTCGAGTTCGTGCAGCGGCTGCGCACGGAGCCGGGTATCGCGCGCACCCCGGTGATTTTTTACACCGCCACCTATCGCCTCGACGAAGCCAGGAGCCTGGCCGACGCCTGCGGCGTCAGCGTGATCCTTCCCAAACCTTCCGAGCCTGCCGTGATCCTGCAAACGGTGGAGGCGCTCCTGCAGAGCGCAACGCCGCCGCGCACCGGTCTTGCCACGGTCGTGCCGGCGGACATGGGCCCGCCCGAAAACCAGCTCAAAGGACCGATCGCCGGTTATCTTCTCGATCTGCAACTGATGAACGCGCAGATGAACGAGCTGGTCCAGCGCGGCAGCGATCTCGCGGAGCGCGAGGCCGCTCTGGTCGAGGTCAGTGCCAGGCTGCGCCGGTCGATGAGCGATCTCCAGGGCGTGAGCCTCAAGCTCGCCGCGCTGCTCGAGCTCGGACTGGAGCTGACCGCGCACCGCGATCCCGAGCGCCTGCTGGAAATTTTCTGCCACGCCGCCATCGACGTGCTCGACACCCGTTACGGCGCCCTGGCGATTTTGCACGACGACGGGAAATCGTTCGCCAGCTTCAAGTGCCACGGCGAGTCCACCGAAAACCTGACCGAGCGGATGATGCCGTCGGGCCCGCGCGCCGGAGTTTTGGGCGCGCTCCTCGACGAGCCGCGCGCGCGCCGTCTGCACAATCCGGAAAGAGATCCGGAGGCGCTGGGGTTTTCCGCCGCGCACCCGCCGATCCATGATTTTCTCGGCGTGCCGGTCGCTACCTCGCAGCAGGTTTACGGCTGGTTTTATCTGATCGACAAGCTCGACGGCAGCGCCTTCAGCGAAGGCGACGAGCAGCTGGCGAGCACTCTCGGGGCGCAGCTCGCCGTCGCCTACGAGGCGGTGCGGCTCTACGACGACATTCAGCGTCACGCCGCCAGGCTCGAGCTGGAGGCGCACCGGCGCAAACAGGCCGAAGAAAAATTCTACTCGGCGATCCAGGCGGCGCCCAACGGCATGCTGATGGCCGACGGCGAAGGCAAAATAACCCTGGTCAACGACAAGATCGTCGAGCTGTTTGGCTACGGCGCCGACGAGCTGGTCGGAGAGCCGGTCGAGATCCTGCTGCCCGAGCGCGTCCGCCGGCCGCACGCGGAGATGCGCGCGCAGTACATGCGCGCGCCGCAGACCCGCGAGATGGGAGCGGGACGCGACCTTTACGGCCGGCGCAAGGACGGCAGCGAATTCCCCGTGGAAGTCGGCCTCAACCCGCTGGCGACCGGCGAGGGGCTGATGATCCTGGCGTCGGTGATCGACATCACCGAGCGGAAGAAAGCCGAGGAGGCGCTGCGCGAGCGCATGCGTCTGGCGGAATTCTCGGCGGACGTCAGCGCGGCGCTGGCGACCCAGGAAAATTTGCCGGCGATCCTGCAGAGCTGCGCGGCGGCGATGGTCAAACATCTCGATGCCGCGTTTGCCCGCATCTGGACCTTCAATCCCAGCGAGAACATGCTCGAGCTGCAGGCGAGCGCCGGCCTGTACACGCACATCGACGGCGGCCATGCGCGCATTCCGGTCGGCCAATTCAAGATCGGCTTGATCGCCTCGGAGCGCCTGCCGCATCTGACCAATGACGTGATCGGCGATCCGCGGGTGAGCGATCAGGAATGGGCCCGGCGCGAAGGCATGATTTCCTTTGCCGGCTACCCGCTGCTGGTCGAAGGGCGGCTGATCGGCGTCATGGCGATGTTTGCGCGCAAGCCGCTCAGTCCAAATACCCTGGCGGCGATGGCATCGGTGGCCAGCGCCATTGCCGTGGGCGTCGAGCTCAACACCGCGGAAACCCGCGCGCGCGAGCACTTCAACCGGATTCGCGTCCTGCGCCAGATCGATCGCGCGATCACTTCGACGTTGAATCTCGAGGCGGTGCTGAAAGTGATCCTGGACAACGTCGTGCAGTTCTTTCCGCACGCCGCCGCGGTCGGCATCTCGCTGCGCAATCGCGCCACGGGCAGATTGGATCCGGCGGCCTGCTACGGCATGGACTTCGACGAATGGAAGCACGCCATGAGCGATTCCGAGGGTCACTTCTTTCAGGACGCCGCGCTGCGCAATCCGATGATCGTCGCCGATCTCGCCAGCGATCCGCGCATGTCGCCGCGCCAGCGCGAGTTCAGCGCCAGGCGGGGGCACCACTCCCTGCTCCTGGTTCCGATCCAGATCGAAGAGCGCACGCTCGGCACGATGGGCTTCGCCACGGCGGCCGCCCACGACTTCAGCCGCGACGAGATCGAGTTTCTTTCGACCCTCGCGGGCCAGGCGGCGGTGGCGCTGCAAAACGCCGATCTCTACGAGGAAACCAGAAGACAGCACCGCGCCCTGGTCGAGCAGGAGCGCGTGCAGCGCATTTTGAAAGAGCTGAGCCAGGACGTGGTCCGCCTGAGTGTCGATTTGCTGCTGGAGAAGCTTACCGGCACGATCCGCGAAGTTTTTCGGGTCGATGTTTCGGACGTGCGTTTTCTCGGCGCCCACCACTGGGACAAGGTGCTCATTGCCGGCGACGGCTTCGTCCAGTGGCTTCCCGAAGGCGGTCCCTTCGGCCGCGGCGCCAATATGTGGGTGGTCAACCATCGCCGATCGCTGGCGATCCGCGATCACACCGAGCAGAGCGAATTTCCCCCCGGCCGGGTGGCGCAGATGTTCGGCGTCAAGGGCTTTCTCGCCGCGCCGATGATCGGCAAGAACGGCGCGGTGCTGGGCGTGATCCGCGCCCTGTCGAAAGAGCCGAGGAGCTTCACTCCCGAGGAAATCAATCTCTTCGAGCAGTTTGCCGGCGGCGCGGCCATCGCCATCGAGAACGAGACCCTGTACAAGAATCTGGAAAAATCCGACCGCATCAAATCCGAATTTCTCAGCGTGATGTCGCACGAGCTGCGCACGCCGCTCAACGTGATCATGGGTTACGTGACGCTGGTCAAAGACGAGCTCGCCGGCGCGGCGAACGCCGTGCAGCGCCAATCCATGGAGCGCATCGATGCCCAGGCCAAAGACATGCTGGCGATGATCGATCGCATCATGGCGGCGGCGGAAATCAAATCGGGGGTCTCCGGGGTCGACCGCCAGCGCATCGACGCCGGCGAGCTGCTCGAGCAGCTGAAAGCCGAATACGGCACGGTCAGGAAGGGCGATCTCGCGCTCATCTGGCAGCCGCCCGATTCGCCGGTTGCGCTCGCGACGGATTGCGAGAAGCTCAAGCAGATTCTCAAAAGCCTGATCGACAACGCGATCAAGTTCACCGACGCCGGCACGATCACGATATCGGCGCGGCGCGCTGGAGGGCAGGAAGCGAATCTCGCGAAGCACGAAGCGCGGGGTGCGGCCTCCAACGCTGAACGTGTCAAGTCTCAAGTGTCAAGTATCACGTCCGAACCTCCGAGACCTGACACCTGGCACCTGACACCTGACACGAACAGCGAGCCACGAGATACGCATTTTGTGGAATTCTCCGTCGCCGACACCGGCGCCGGCATTCCCGAGGATCGGATTCCGGTGATCTTCGATCTCTTCCAGCAAGCCGACAGCTCGCCCACCCGCGAGCACGAAGGCATCGGGCTGGGACTTTACCTGGCGAAAAAATACAGCGAGCTTCTCGACGGCGGCATTACGGTCGAGAGCACCCTCGGCCAGGGCTCGGTGTTCACCGTCACGGTGCCGCTCGAGCTCTGACTCCCCCGCCGCAGGCGCATTTTCCATCACCACCGCTGGTTGTACGGCGCCGGGACAATTTGTGTCGATCTCCCGGCGCATCCCGCGCAAGCGGCTGAAACCCCAGCGCTTTCCATAAGCGCTCGGCCTGGCGCGCGGTTTGCTCTGCTCTCTGGAGCCAGAGTTTAATTTTGCGCCGGCGATGGGGACGCTCGTCATCGACCGGCGGGCACGACCAGCGGCAAGGCCCGCCGCAACGAGCAGGAAGAGACGGAGAAACATCATGAAAAAATTGATCTGCCTCGCGCTCCTCGCCGGCTGGTGTCTGCTCCCGGGCGCCGCGCTCGGCCAGACGCCGCGCGCCGCGGTGGTCTGGGTCGACGAATCGAAGAGCATCATCGAGGGATTTTTCAAAGGCATGCGCGAGCTCGGTCTGGTCGACGGCAAAAACATCGCGTACGAAACCTACCAGGCCGGCACCAGCGTCGAGCTGCTCGGAAAACTCATCCAGCAGGCCGTCGAGTCCAGGCCCAACATCATCGTCACCTCGACGACCACCGCCACGCTGCGCCTGGCCAAGGCCACGGAAGGCAATCGCATCCCGGTGGTCTTTCTCGCCGCCGGCGATCCGCTGCGCTTCGTCAAAAGCTGGCAAAGCTCGGGCAACAACCTCACCGGCATCGCCGATGCGTCCTTCGAGCTGGTGGGCAAGAGAATGGAACACCTGCGCGAGGCCAATCCGAAGATCAAGAGCCTGATCCTGATCAACAACACTGAGGGAACCAATTACCGCAAGATTCAGGAGCTCGCCCGGGAGTCGGCAAAGAAGCTGCGCCTGGAATTGAACGAGATCGAGATTCACGCCGACAGCGCGGCGGCGGTCAAAGACCAGCTCGCGCAGATCACCCGCAAGCAGGGCGACGCGCTGTTCGTGCCGTCGGACATGGCTCTGGTCGGCGCCGCGCCGATGATTGCCGAGCACGCAATCAAAGAAAAACTGCCGAGCACCGGTCCCAAATTCACCAACGCAAAAGACGGCCTGCTGCTGGCGCTGAGCCAGGACAACGAAGCGCTGGGACGCCAGGGCGCCGGTCTGGTCGTCAAGGTTCTCAAGGGCACGCGGCCGAGCGACCTGCCCATCGAATTTCCCCTGAAACTGCTGCTCGGCCTCAACGCCCGGACCGCGCGGGCGATCCACCTGCCGCTGCCGCGCGATCTCGTGCAGCGCGCCGACGAAGTGATCAACTAGCAGAGAATCCAGATGATGCCGGTAAGGAGCCGCGGTTGAAATCCCGGATCGAATCCTGGCTCGGCGGATCGTCCTTGATCCGCCGGCGGCTCTTTCTCGCCTTTGCCGGCGGCGCGCTCGCCGTGCTGCTCGGCATGACCGCGGCGTGGCTGCCGACGACGGTGCGCGAGATCCGCGCCAACGAGAGCGAGCTGCAGCGGGTCGCGGTGCTCGGCTTGAGAGAGCAGCTCCGGCTGTTTCTCACCGACAAGGCCGAAGCTCTGAGCGCCGAAGCGCCGCTCTGGTATCTGCCGTTTCAGGAGCAGGACCTCGAGCAAGTGCAAGCCCGCGCCCGGCAGTTTTTGAAGCGCGAGCCGTCGATCGAGGAGCTGAGCCTGATCGACGAACAAGGCAAAGAGCGGGTCAGGGTGTCGCGCCGGGAAACTTTCGCCGGAGAGGATCTGCGCGATCTGTTCGCCGAGCCGCTGTTTCGCGAAGCCGCGGACAAAGACATCGCCTGGGGCCCGGTGCAAATCGGCAAATGGTCCGAGCCCTGGCTGACGTTTGCAGTGCCGTTGAAAGGCCTGCACAGCGCGCCCATCGGCGTAATCCGCGCGGTGACCAATCTGCGGCCGCTCTGGCTGTGGACGCGGGATTTCAATCTGAGCAACGGCGGGCGCGCCTTTGTGGCCGATCACACCGGCCGTTTGATCGCCGCCGACGACGCCGGTCTGGTGATCAAGGGGCTGTCGTTCATCGAGCGCCCGGTGATTCGCGAGCTGGTGCAGGCGGCCAATCCGGGGCCGATGGAATTCGCCCAGGGACGCTATCGAAACGAGCACGGGGTCGCGGTCGTTGCCACCGCGCTGCACCTCCCCGGCCCGGACTGGGTGGTGGCGGTGGAACAGCCGGAGTCGCTGCTGTTTCTGCCGATTCGCCAGAAGCTGATTTTTTCCATCGCGCTGTGCGCCCTCGGCATGATCGCCAGCTTCTTTTTCGCGCACCGCTTCAGCGCCCGCCTCGCCCGTCCGATCCTGCGCCTGCGCGAAACGGTGGCCGGCTTTCGCCGCGGACACCTCGATCGGCGCGCGGAAGTCGAAGACAAAAATGAGATCGGCGATCTGGCTCAGGCATTCAACCGCATGGCGGACGATTTGAAGGCGAGCTATGAAAACCTCGAAGCCACCGTCATCGAGCGCACCCGCGAGCTGGGCGCGCTCTACAGCGCCATGACGCCGCCGGCGGCGAGCTGCTCGCTTCAGCAAATGCAGCAGGCGGCAATCGAGCGGCTGGTCGCGGTCACCGGCGCGGACATGGGACGGATCTGCGTCCGGACCGAGAGCGGCGGCCGCCTGAAATCGACGGCGCGCCACGGTTATCCGCCGGCCGCCTGCGAGAGCGCCGGCGCCCACGACTGCGACCCGACCACCGCGGCGGTGGTCGACACCGGAGAGACGATGATCCTGCCGGAGCTGTCCGGGGGCGCGGCTGCGCCCGGCTGCATCGCCGCCGGTTTGGAGCTGCGTTCGCGCGCGGTGCTGCCGCTCGCCGCGGGCGCGGGCATCGCCGGAGTCATCGATCTCGGCAGCCGGCAGGCCGGCCATTTCCAAACCGATCGGAAAGATCATCTGCAGGCGCTGGCGCACCAGATGAGCATCGCCATCGCCAACGTCGATCTCTACGAAAAACTCCGCGTGCAGACCGCCGCGCTGGAGCGCGCCAACAGGCTGCAGGCCGATTTCACGGCGATGATCGCCCACGATCTGCGCTCGCCGCTCAACACCATTCTCGGCATTCATGAGCTGGTCGCCGACGGCACCTTCGGCGCGGTCAGCGAGGATCAGAAAAAGTGGGTGGGCAAGGCCGCCGCCACCGTGCGCCAGCTGCTGTCGCTGGTGAACGACTTTCTCGACGTGTCGAAGATCGAGGCCGGCCACATCGAGCTGAGCCTCGGCGCGGTCGATCTCGAAGCGCTCATCGACAGCGCCCTGGACAGTTTTCGCTCCCAGGCGGGCGAAAGAAAAATCGCGCTGAGCAAACGAATCGACCCGCAGTTGGCGCCGCTCCGCGGCGACCGCCGCCGGCTCGAACAGGTGCTCACCAACCTGCTCAGCAACGCAATCAAATTCACGCCGCCCGGCGGCGCGATCACTGTAGGGGCGCGGATGGTCGGTAGTGTCACGTATCAAGTGTCAAGTATCACGTCCGAACGCCCGACAGGTGCGGGTGAAGCGTATCTCGTATCTCGTGAAGCGTATCTCGCAAACAAAGATGAGGAAATGCAAATACGAGATACGAATAACGAGATACGAGATACGAGCCACGAGATACGAACTCCGCGCTTCCTCGAGCTTTCCGTCCAGGACAGCGGCGTCGGCATTCCGCGCGCGGAGATCGGCGGGCTGTTCGAGAAATATCGCCAGACCAGCAGCGGCAAGACATCGGAGCAGAAAGGCACCGGCCTGGGACTGGTCATTTGCAAGATGATCGTGCAGGCCCACGGCGGCACGATCCGGGTGGAAAGCGACGAAAACCAAGGCGCCAGATTCATCATCCTGCTACCGGCGGGCGGCGATCCAAAGGCTGTCGAGTAAAATGACCATGACCGGCACAAAAGCCGAGAAGCGATTGCCGTTTTGCCGCGCGCTCTGCCGCGGCATCTGCGCGCTCGCGCCCACGGGCGCGGTGATCCTGCTGCTCGAAGCGGCGCGGCGCGCCGGCCTGGCAATTCCCAACCCGCTGATCATCGTCATCGTCGCTGTAATCTACGCGGCCTTTCGCGGCGGTCTTGTCGCCGGGCTCGCCAACGCCAGCCTGGCGCTGCTCTACAGCCTTTATTTTTTCGCCGCGGCCGGAGAGTTTTTCAGCTACTCCGCCGACAACGCGCTGCGCATCGTTTTCAACGCCGTCGCCGTGCCGTCGGCAGCGCTGATGGTCGGCCTGCTCAAGCGCCGCGCTGACCGCGTGACCCGCGATCTGCTCGCGGTCGAGCGCGATTATTCGAAAGCGATCGTGGACGCGGTCTGGGACGGCATCATGTTGCGCAATCTTGCCGGCGAGATCCTCGAGGTCAACCAGCGCTTTTGCACTATGACCGGGTTTTCCCGCGAGGAGCTGATCGGGCGCGCGCCGCCGTACCCGTACTGGCCCAAGGACCGGCACGAAAGCAACCTGGCGGCCCTCAATCAAACACTCGCGGGCCCGCTCGGCGAGAGCGACCAGATCTTCCAGCGCAAAAGCGGCGAGCGCTTTGCGGTGATCGTCAATGTCGCGCCGATCCACGACGAGCATCGCGAGCTCTCGGGCCACGTGCTGACGGTGAAGGATGTGACCGAGCGCAGGCAGGCCGAGGCCAAGGCAATCGCCGCCGAAAACCGCCTGCGCACGATCATCCAGTCCGAGCCCGAATGCGTCAAGCTGCTGGCGCGCGACGGCACGCTGCTCGAAATGAACGCGGCGGGCCTGGCGATGATCGAAGCGGATTCGCCGGCGCAGCTGGCCGGGCGCCCGGTCGCCGACCTGGTGGCGCCGGAGCATCGGCGCGCTTTCAACCGGTTGAGCGAGCGGGTCTTTGCCGGCGGCAGCGGCACGCTCGAGTTCGAGATCGAGGGGCTCAAGGGAGCCCGGCGCTGGCTGGAAACCCACGCGGCGCCGCTGCGCAACGCGCAGGGGCGCATCGACTCGCTGCTCGCGGTCACCCGCGACATCACCGAGCGCAAGCGCGCCGAGACCGTGCAGCGCGAGCGCGCGCGCCTGGCGGCCTTTCACCGCGACATCACCCTGGTCTTCACCGGCGGCGCGACCCAGCAGGAAGTGCTGCAGCGCTGCGCCGAAGTCATGGCGCAGCATTTCGACGCGGCCCTGGCGCGCATCTGGACGATGAGCGCCGACGAGAGCGCGCTCGAGTTGCAGGCGAGCGCCGGCATGTACACGCGAATTGACGGCGGCAACGGCCTCATTCCCGTGGGCCGGTTCGAGATCGGCACCATCGCCCGCGAGCGCCGGCCGCACCTGACCAACGACGTCGAGGGCGATCCCCTGATTCACGACCATGACTGGGCCCGGCGCGAAAAGATGCGCGCGTTTGCCGGCTATCCGTTGATCGTCGAGGATCGCGTGGTCGGCGTCATGGCGCTATTCTACCGCGCGCCGCTGAGCGACGGCGTGACCGAGGCGATGTCGAGCATGGCGGTGGCGCTGGCGCAGGAAATCTCGCGCAAGCAGGGACAGGCGCGGCTGCAAATGCGCAATCGCCAGCAGGCGGCGATCGCCAAGCTCGGCCAGCGCGCCCTCGGTTCGGTATCCCTCGATGAGTTGTTCCAGGAAACCGCTGCGATGGTGGCCGGCGTTTTGTTCGTCGAGTACGCCAAAGTACTCGAGCTTTTGCCCGGCGGCGAACGGCTGTTGCTGCGCGCCGGCGTGGGCTGGAAGGAAAATCTCGTCGGCACGGCCACGGTGAGCGCCGGCCCCGATTCCCAGGCGGGTTACACGCTGGCGTGCAAAGTGCCGGTGATCGTCGACGACCTGCAGTCGGATACCCGCTTCAGCGGCCCGCCGCTGCTGCGCGAGCACGGCATCGTCAGCGGCATGAGCGTCGTCATCGAGGACGACAAAGGGGTCTTCGGCGTGCTCGGCGCGCACACCGCGGGCCGGCGCCGCTTCAGCGAAGACGACATCCATTTCATCCACGCGATCGCCAACATTCTCGCCGAGGCCGTTCAGCGCCAGCGCTCGGCCGACGCGCTGCGCCGCTCCAACCGCATGCTGATGACTCTCAGCCAGTGTAACGAAGCCCTGGCGCAGGCGCGCGACGAAGCCGGTTTTCTCAAAGAGGTCTGCCGCATTGTCGCCGAGATCGGCGACTACCGCCTGGCGTGGATCGGCCTGGCCGAAAACGACGCCGCGCGCTCGGTGCGGCCGGCGGCCGGGGCCGGCGCCGAGCGCAGCTACTTAAACGACCTGCGCGTCGGCTGGGGCAATGATCCGAGCGGCCAGGGGCCCACCGGAATCGCGATCCGCACCGGCGAGGTCGCCATCTCCAGAAATATCGAGGGCGACCCCAATTTCGTGCCGTGGCGCGCCCAGGCGCTGCGGCGCCGCTTTGTTTCCTCCATCGCCGTGCCGCTGATCGATGGCGAGCGCGCCCTGGGCGCGCTCAACGTCTACGCGGCGGAGGCCGACGCCTTCGACGCCGAGGAAGTCCGCCTGCTGAAAAACCTCGCCGACGACGTCGCTTTCGGCATCGTCGCGCTGCGCGAAAAAGCCCGACGGCTGAAAGCCGAGCAGGCGCTCAAGGAGCGCGAGGAGCATTTCCGCGCGTTGATCGAGAACGGCACGGATCTGATCACCGTGATCGATCAGGCGGGCACGGCGCTTTACCAGAGCCCGTCGGTGGAGCGCATCCTCGGCTACAGCGCGGGCGAGCTGCTCAACCGAAACATCTTCGAGCTGGTGCATCCGGACGATCTCGGCGCGGTGCTCGCGGTCTTCTCCCGGGCGCTTCAGGACGAGGGAAAAATCCATTCCATCGAATACCGGGTTCGCCACCAGGACGGCACGTGGCGCGATCTCGAAAGCGTCGGCCGAAGCCTGGTCCACGCCGCGCCGATTCAGGGCGTGATCATCAATTCCCGCGACGTAACCGACCGCAGGCGCGCCGAGCGGCTGCTGCACGAGAGCGAAGAAAAGCTGCGCCAGGTGACCGACAACATCAAAGAGGTCTTCTGGCTCACCAATGCGGAAAAAAGCGAGATGGTTTACATCAGCCCGGCCTACGAAGAAGTCTGGGGCCGGACGCGCGAGAGCCTCTACGCCGCGCCCGCCTCCTGGATCGAAGCGATTCACGAAGAGGACCGCGCCCGGGTGGTGAAAGCGGCGATGACCAAGCAGGCGTTCGGCGACTACGACGAAGAGTACCGCATCCGGCGGCCCGACGGCGCGCTGCGCTGGATTCGCGACCGCGCGTTTCCGATCCACGACGAGGCCGGAAATCTATATCGCGTGGCCGGCGTGGCCGAGGACATCACCGAGCGCAAGCAGACGCAGGACATTGTCAAAAACAGCGAGCAGCGGCTGCGCCACGTGATCGACGGCCTGGGTCCGCAGATGTTCGTCGGACTGCTGACTCCCGAGGGCAACCTGATCGAGGCCAACCAGCCGGCCCTGGCGGCGACCGGCCTCGATCTCAAGGACATTTTGGGGAAGCCGTTCGCAGAAGTTTACTCGTGGTCCTATTCGCCAGCGGTTCAGAGCCGGGTGCGCGAGGCGATCGATCGGGCCGCTCGCGGCGAGCCGTCGCGCTATGACGTGGAGCTGCGCGTTACCGACGGCCGGGCGATCGTCATCGACTTCACTTTGCAGCCGCTCCGCGACGAGAGCGGAAAAATCATCTTTCTGGTCGCATCGGGCAACGTCATTACCGAGCGCAAGCGCGCCGAGGAAGCCCAGCAAGCGGCCTACGCCGAGCTGCAGACGCTGCACGACATCAGCCGCGGCGTGCTGAACACCGTGGACCTGGACAAAACCCTCGAGCTGATCCTGCAAAAGACCGTGCAGGCGGGAGGCTTCGATTTGGGGTTTATCCGCCTGCTGCAAGCAGACACGAATGAAATGGAGCTGGTAGTCAGCGAAGGCTACGCCGAGCCCGCGCACATTCGCCGCTCGATCCCGCTGGCCGCCCCGGCGGACGCCCGGCCCAATATCCACCGCGTTCTCGAAACCAAAAAAACCGTGGTGTTCGACGCCCTGGAGAATCACCCGGGCCTCGGCTCGCTGCGCCGCGAGGGCGCGCGCACGGCGGTGCTGGTGCCGATCCTCGCGCAGGAGCGCGCCCTCGGCATCATGCTTCTCGGCAACCGCGCGCCGCGGACGCTGCGCCCGAACGAGATTCGCCTGCTCGAAGCGATCGGCAATCAGGCCGGCCTGGCAATCGAAAAAGCCCAGCTCTTCAAGCGCGCCCAGACCCACGCCGCCGCGCTCGAGCGCTCCAACGAGGTGAAAAGCGAGTTTCTCGGCGTGATGTCGCATGAGCTGCGCACGCCGCTGAACATCATCATGGGCTACACGGCGATGCTCCAGCAATACGCGCCCGAAGGCGGCGGCGACCCGGCGCTGGTGCAGGCGCTGCAAAAAATCGCAATCCAGTCCAAGGGGCTTCTGGGCTTGATCGACGCCATCATGCAGGCGACGGCCATCGAGAGCGAAACCGTCGATCCCAATGTCCAGGCAGTCGATCTGGCCGCGCTGCTCGCGGGCTTGCGCTCCCTGTACGGCAGCGCGCGCGACAAAAATTTGGCATTGATCTGGGATTTCCCAGCCGCCCTGCCCGGAGTTTTTACCGACGGCGAGAAGCTCAAACAGATCCTGCAAAATTTGATCGACAACGCGATAAAATTCACCGAGAGCGGCACCATCACCGTCTCCGCGAATCTCTCGTCTCGCGAAGCGGCTGGCGCGAAGTACGAAGCGCGGGGCGCGGCCTCCGACGCTGAACGTGTCAAGTCTCAAGTGTCAAGTATCACGTCCGAACCTCCGAAACCTGACACCCGGCACCTGACACCTGACACGAAGGATCCAGGTGAAGCGTACCTCGTATCTCGTATCTCGTCCGGACAAACGTCAAACGACCCACGAGACACGATCCGCGAGATGCGAGATACGAATCACGAGATACGAGATACGCGTGACGAGCCGCGAGATACGACCTTCCTCGAGTTCACCGTCGCCGACACCGGCATCGGCATCGCCGCGGAAAGGATCCCGGTAATTTTTGATCTGTTCCAGCAAGCGGACAGCTCGTCCACCCGGGAGTACGAGGGGCTGGGACTGGGACTTTACGTCGCCAAAAAATACTGCGAATTACTCGGCGGCAGCCTGCAAGTGGAAAGCGCGCCGGGCCAGGGTTCGAGGTTCACCGTGCACATCCCGATCGGCCTCGCGAGAAGCGAATACGCGAGCCGCGCCGCCGAGCGACTCGCTTAGCAATTTTTACTCGCGCGCGTTTGCGAAGATTCTGCGCGGATGATTGAAGTCCAGCGCGTTCCCGCCAATTGCAGCTTTAAAAATGGTGGAGCCGATGGGAGTCGAACCCACGACCTCTTGAATGCCATTCAAGCGCTCTCCCAACTGAGCTACGGCCCCACGACGGAAAGGATTTGGGCGAGGATACGCAGTCAAACTAGGGAACCTGCCAAAAAAAGTCAACCGGCCAAAACCCGCAGCCCGCAGTTCATTTGCCGCTGCGCATCATCTCCTCGGCGTGGCGGCGCGCCTGTTCGGTGATGGTGACGCCGCCGAGCATGCGCGCCAGCTCGCCGACCCGGGCGCGCCGGTCGAGATAGCGCACGCGGGTGAAAGTCCGGCCCTTTGCGACTTCTTTCTCGACGACGAAATGGGCGTCGGCCAGGGCCGCCACCTGGGGCAGATGCGTGACGCTGATCACTTGATGATGTCCGGCCACCTGCCTGAGCTTTTTGCCGACGATCTCCGCCACCCGGCCGCCGATGCCGGTGTCCACTTCATCGAACAGCAGAGTCGAGACCACCCCCGGAGTCATGATCAGCGCCTTGAGCGCGAGCATCAACCGCGACAGCTCGCCGCCGGAGGCGATTTTTGCCAGCGGCTTGGGCGGCTCGCCCGGGTTGGGCGAAAAATAAAATTCCACCTGATCCATGCCGCGCTCGGTGAGTTTTTTGCCGGCGATAAAAAACGGCGGCTCGTCGGCCTTTTCTTCCTGCACGAGGAAACGCGCCTCGAAGACGGTCTCGGGCATGCCCAGGCTCTTCACTTCTTTTTCCATTTCGCGCTTGAGTTTTTTCGCGGCGCGCTGGCGCCCCAGGGAAATTTTTTCCGCGGTTTCCCAGGCGCTCTGGCGCGCGGCGGCGAAATCTTTCTCCAGCGCCGCGAGGCGCTCGTCGCCCTGCTCCAGAGCCTCCAGCGAATCGGTGATCTCGGCGTGGCGGCGGAGAATTTCTTCCACGCTCGCGTTGTACTTGCGTTTGAGCCGCTGGATTTCCGCCAGCCGATCTTCGACCTGCTCCAGCGCGCCGGGATCGAAATGAACGCGCTCGGCGTAGCGCCGCAGCGCGGCCGCCGCCTCCTGCAGCTGCGCCAGGGAGGAATCGAGCAGCTCCACCGTCGCGCCGAGCTGCGGGTCGATGGCGGCGAGCTCGCGCAGGCGGACCGCGTATTTGCTCAGCCGGCCCACCAGCGCCGCCTCGCCTTCGTATAAAAGCTCCTCGCCTTCGCGGCAGCCCTGATAGAGCTTTTCCCCGTGCGCGAGAATATTTTTCGCGGCGCGCAGCTCTTCTTCCTCGCCGGCCTGGAGCCGCGCCTGGGCGATCTCCTCGGCCTGGGCCTCGAGCAGGCCTTTTTCGCGCCGGCGCTCGTCCAGGGCGGCGCGCGCTTCGTTGAGCTCGCGCCAGGTTTGCGCCAGCGCTGCGTAATTTTCTTTCATGCTCTTTGCAAGCGCGCCCAGCTCGGCGAAGGCGTCGAGCAGGTGCAGATGGGTTTCGGGCTGGAGCAGATTGTGATGCTCGTGCTGGCCGTAGATATGCACGAGCGCGCCGCCGATCTCGGCGAGAAGCGCCAGCGGCGCGAGGCTGCCGTTGAGGTAGACGCGATTTCTTCCCGATCGGCTGACGATCCGTTTGATCACCAGCTCGCCGTCGGCTTCGAAGCCCGCGGCGCCGAGCCGGGCCTCGACCTCTTCGGGCAGCGAGTCGAACAGCGCCTCGACGCTCGCCTCTTCCTGCTGGCTGCGGATCACGTCCGTGCTGCCGCGCTCGCCCGCGATCAGGCCGAGCGCGTTGAGAATAATCGATTTGCCGGCGCCGGTCTCGCCGGTGATGATGTTGAGCCCGGCCTGGAGCTCCAGGCCGACTTCATCGATGACCGCGAAGTTCTTGATGCGCAGCTCGCGCAGCATAAAATCCGCGCCTAGCGTTCCCCCCACTTGAGCTTTTCCCGCAAAATCTCGTAGTAGCTCCGCGACGGCAGCTTGATCAGCGAGACCGGCAGGCCGTAATCGCGCGCCTCGACCCGATCGCCGTTGTTGAGCCGCACGCCCTGCTGGCCGTCGGGAATCAGAATCACCGTGTCGCCGAAGGAGCGCAAGGTCACGCGGATCGCGGCGCTGCTCGGCACCACGATGGGACGATGGGTGAGCGTGTGCGGACAGATCGGCGAGAGCACGATGGCGCCGAGGGTGGGCTCGAGAATCGGCCCGGCCGCCGCCAGCGAATAGGCGGTGGAGCCGGTGGGCGTGGAGATGATCAGGCCGTCGGCGCGGTAAGTGCAAAGATAGTCTTTGCCGACGTAGGTTTCGAGATCGATGATGCGGCTGCGCGCGCCTTTGGCGATGACGACGTCGTTCAGCACGCGAAATTTGTGCGGCCGGCCGTTCGCGCCGAACACCCGCACTTCCAGGGTCATGCGCTTTTCGACTTCGTAATCGCCGGCGAGGGTTTTGCTCAGCACCGCTTCCAGCTCGTCCACCGCCACTTCGGTGATAAAACCGAGCCCGCCCAGATTGACGCCCAGGACCGGCACGTCGGGACGTTCGACCAGCGGCGCGATGTTGAGCAGGGTGCCGTCGCCGCCGAGCGCGATGATCAGGTCGGCCTTGAGCGCCATCTCCTTCTTGCTGCACGAGCGCGCGCCGGCGCGCGCCAGACCGTTTTCCACGCAGACTTTTTTGCCGCGCTTTTTGAGCCAGGGGATCAGCCAGCGCACCATTTGCGCCGCTTTGGGCTCCTGATACTTGGCCACCAGGCCGATGGTAGAAAACATGGATGCAGCTCCCCGGCGAGATTAGCAACGGCAAAATTAAATGTCCACGACGATGCCCCCGGTTGCGGATGGCAAAATAAAATTTGTGTTGCGCGCGCCGCCGCGGTCAGACCACCAGATTGCGCAGGCGCGAGCTCAGATAATCGACGAGCATGACCAGGGCGATCAGCACCAGCACGATGGCGGCGGCTTCCTGGTATTGAAAGGTGCGAAAGCTGCTGTTCATGACGTAGCCGATGCCGCCGGCGCCGATCAGCCCGAGCACGGAAGCGGCGCGGATGTTGGTTTCGAGGCGATAAAGCGTAAACGAAATAAGATCGGGCAGGATCTGCGGCAGCACCGCAAAAGAAAGAATCTGACCGTAGCCCGCGCCGGTGGCGCGGATCGCTTCGACCACGCCTTCGTCGATGTTTTCCACCGACTCGGACAAAAGCTTGCCGAGCACCGTGGCGGTGTGAATCGCCAGCGCCAGGGTTCCGGCGAACGCGCCCAGGCCGACGGCGGCGACAAACAGCAACCCGAGCGCCAGGTCGGGAATGGTGCGGATTAGATTCAACACCGAGCGCACGGAGAAATAAACCGCCCGATGGGGCGTGGTGTTGCGCGCCGCGAGAAAGCCCAGCGGAAACGCCGCGAGCAGCGCGAGAAACGTGCCGGCAAGCGCCATCTGCACGGTTTCGAGCGTGGCGCCGACCACGGTCTGGGGAAACGTATTGTCCCACCAGCGCCGGCGCGCGCGCGCCGCCTCGTCGCCCAGCGGCAGCGGCAAAAAAAGCTCGCTCGGCGAAAGCCCGGGCGGCAGATAATAATTTTTCGCATCGGTGATCTTGCTGAAGTCCGGCGGCAGCATGCGCTCGAGGGTCTGAAAAATCTGCGGGATGCCCTCGATCAGTTCCGCCGGGCGAATCTTCGCTCCGGCAAAGGACCAGATCAGCAGCAGCAGCGCGACACCGATCACGATCCACCGGCGCGCGCCGCGCCGCGGCGGCGCCGCCGCGGTCAAAATATCTTCTTCGCTCTTGTTCGCAGCCAACTTTCTTCCTCCCGGACCGGGCGCAGAAGCGCTCGAACAGATTACTCGCCCCGGTCCCTGCCGACAAGCGGCGCGCGCCCGTACCGCGGAATTCGTTGACCTCGGCGCGCGCGACCTCTATAAGTGCGTCATGCGCAAAATATGGCGGCGAGGCTTTCTCGGCTGGCTCATGCTGATGGTCGGCGGCTGCGGCTCGTCGGTGGCGCTCTGGACCGACGGCGAAGTGCCGTTTGTCCGCTCGACGCCCGAGGTGATCGACCGCATGTTGGAAATGGCGCGGGTCCAGCGCGGCGATCTCGTCTACGACATCGGCAGCGGCGACGGCGCGATCCTGATCCGCGCCGCGCAAAAATACGGCGCGCGCGGCGTCGGCATCGAAATCGACCGCGATCTGGTCGCCAGGGCGCGCGCCAACGCCTTTCGCGCCAACGTCGCCGACCTGGTGGAGTTCCGCGCCGAGGACGCGTTCACCGTCGATGTCTCGCCGGCGACGGTGGTGACGCTGTACATGCTGCCGGATTTCAACGAGAAGCTCCGGCCCAGGCTCGATCGCCAGTTAAACCGCGGCACGCGCGTGGTGTCGCACGACTACGACATTCCCGGCTGGGTGCCGGACAAGGTGGACACGGTCAAGGGCGATTTTTTGCACGATCACAAGGTGCTTTTGTTCGAGATTCGCTGAACAGACCGCGGCTCAGAACCCCGCCAGGCCGTAAAACCGCGCCGGGTTGGTCTCCAGAATTTTCGTTTTGGCCGCTTCGCTGAGGTCTTTGCGCTCGCGCAAGGTGCGCTCGGCGAAGCGTTCGCGGTCGCCGTGCGGCATGTCCGAGCCGAATACGACCTGGCTCTCGCCGACGAGCTCCATGACCTGCGGCAGCAGCGCGTCTTCGATTTCGGCGCTGAAATAGAGATTGCCTTTTTTGATGTATTCCATGGGCGCGAGCTGCTGCACCGGCGCGGTGCGCGAGACCACGTTGACGAGATTTTTTCCCGAGTGCTGGAAACGATGGTGCAGTCTTTCCAGGATGAAGTGCACCCACAGACAGCCCGCCTCGAGATAGACCACGCGCAAACTCGGAAAGCGGTCGAAAATCCCGCCGCTCATCATCGACACCAGGCCCATCAGCACCGGCATGGAAAAGGCGATGACGCCGGAAGGATAAATGTGGCTGTAGAGATTATTGATCGCCGGGCAGGCCCAGCCCACGTGCACGGCCAGCGGCAGATCGGCGTCCGCCACCGCTTCGTAAAACGGCAGGAGGCTCGGATCGTCGAGCAGGCGATCGCCGGCGGTGCCGAGAATCATCATGCCCACGGCGCCCAATTTTTTCGCTTCCTTGACCTGCGCCACGGCCGCCGGGATATCGTCGAGGTTGGCGACGCCGACCCATTTGAGCCGCTCCTGCCCCGCGAGCACGTCGCCGAGCCAGCGGTTGTACGCGGCGCACAGAGCGCTCACGTAGGCCGGGTTGCAGCTCAGCGGATAGGCGAGAAATAACGTGGGATACAAAACCTGCAGCCAGATATTTTCCTCGTCCATGATCTGCAGGCGCTCTTTTAAATTCGTCAGCTCCATGCTGCCGAGCGTGTCGGGCTTGCGCCGGGCGTGGCGCACCGGGACGCCCTGATAGCTCACCGGCGTGCCGAGATTGTTGCAGCCCTTGCCGACCCGGCGCGGAAATAGCTGCTCGTCGATCATCCAGTAGGCCAGCCCCTCCTCGCTGCCGGCGACCACCTGGGGCCGCTGGGCACGAAACTCGGGGGCGAAATACTTATCGCTGAAGGTGAGCGGATTTTCTTCGACGTGACCGTCGGCATCGATGACGCGCACAGGGCAGTCCTCCATTGGGGTGAGCTGGGTCGATTGTTACAAGCATCGGATGCGCGATTCAACCGCGCGGCGGGCTAGGAAACTGCAAAGAGTCGGGCTTGTTCAGCGGTAGAGCGCATCGATGAAGCCGCTCGCTTGCAATTGGCGCACGAAGGAATCGTCGAAAAATTTTCGCGGCTCGCTGTCCTTCGCTTTGGGAATCCGCGCGGCGAGGTCGTCGAGCACCGATTTCATCGCTTCCGCCGTCGTGAGCGGCGCTCGCAGCATATATTTCTGCACGTCGATGTCGTAGGACTCGGCCAGCGCCGCCGAATTGGCGGCGCGCAGGTATTTGCCCATCACTTTGAGCGCGAAATTTTTGTCGCGCTTGGCGCGCGCGATCGCTTCGGTCTGCGCCGTCACGTAGCGGCGCACCAGATCCGCGTCGTCGCGAATCAGCCGGCCGCGCGTGGTGATGCCGGTGAACGCGTAGGGAATCCCCAGCGCCGCCACGTCGAGCAGGGAATGATGGCCGAGCTTCAGCGCCTGGGTGATCGCCGGATAGGAAAGAATGCCGGCCTGAATGCGATTGCCCTGAAGCGCCGCGACCATGGATTCCATGCCGCCCACCTGGACGATCGCCGCGTCTTTTTCCGGGACCAGTCCGAAATGGCGCAGCGCCAGGCGCGCGCCCACGTCGATGGAAGTGCCGAAGCGCGTGATGCCGACGCTCTTGCCCTTGAGCTGCTCGGGTCTTTCAATTTCCGGGCGGGCGATCAACTGCTGCACCAGCGAATCGAGGGTGGTCGCGACGATCATCACATCGGCGCCGCCGAGCGCCACGCTGGCGCTGGTGCCGCCGGAGATTTGCAGAAACTGCACCTCGCCGGCGATCAGCGCGTTCATGCCCTCGACGCCGGTGGGCGTGGCGATCACCTCCACGTCGAGGCCGTACTTGTTGAAAATGCCGGCCTCGCGGGCGATCCACGGCGGGCACATTACCGAAGAAAGCGAGGTGAACGCCATGCGCACCCTGCGCAGCGGCGCTTGCGCGCTCCGGGCCGGGCCCGCCGCGGCGAGCCCCGCCAGCGCCAGCAGCAGCGCGATCAGACGCGCGCGCATCTCATTGCCAGCCGTAAAAGCGCTTGGCGTTGGCGCCCAGCACTTTGGCTTTAGCCGATTCCGAGATGTCCTTGCGCCCGCGAATGGTCGAGACCACATGCGGGAAAATGCCGTCCCAGTGGGGATAGTCCGAGGCGAAAAGAATTTTGTCGTCGCCGATCCGCTCGATCACGTAGGGCAGAGTTTCCTCTTCCGGCTCCATCGCGAAGAACCAGTTGCCGTGCTTGACGTATTCGCTCGGCTTGTTTTTGCAGAGCGGCGCTTCGACCTTGCCGCGCTTCTCCCACTCTTCGTCCATCCGCTCCATCCAGTACGGCACCCAGCCGACGCCGCATTCGAGAAACGCGATGCGCAGCTTGGGAAAACGCTCGGCGACCCCGCCGTACATCAGGCCGGCGAACTGGATGAACGTTTCCACCGGCCGGCCGATGGTGTGCATGAAGATAAAACTGTCGAAGCGAATCTCGCCCGCAGGACCCTCGCGCCGGTTGTGCACGCACAGCGGCACGTTCAAACGCTCGAGCTCCTCGTAAAGCGGCCAGAAGGTCTGCGCGCCGAGATGCTCCTTCATACCCTGGGTCGCCACCGCGATCGACGCCAGACCGAGCTTGGTCACGGCGCGGTTCGCCTCGGCCACTGCCGCCTTGGGATCCTGCAGCGGCACCAGCGCGACGCCCTTCAGGCGCGGGCTCTGGCTGCATACTTCGGCGATGAAATCGTTGTAGGCGCGCGCGTAGGCCACCGCGTAATCGCGCTCGACCATGCTGTTGACCGAAAAACTGCTGGTGGGAAACAAAACCGAGAGGTCGATGCCTTCCTTGTCCATGTCCGAAAGCCGGGTCGGCAGGTCGTTTTTTTCCAGCCCGCCAAGCTGTCCGCCCATGTTGGTGTCCATGCCGTCCGAGGGCAGAAGCCCGCCGGTGCGTTTGCAATAAGGCTCGGGCAGCCGTTTTCGAATGTCGGCGTCTTTCTCGACGATGTGGCCGTCGGCGTCGATCGTGTTCATTGCGCAATCCTCCCTGGCGAAAAAATCGTGACGAGCCGGAGCTTATTCGGAGGCATGCGCCGCTGTCAACGGTTCGCCGGCGGCGCCATCGACGTAAAAAAAAGCGGCGGAGCGAGAATGCCCGCTCCGCCGCGCAAGATGAAAGCCAAACTGAACAGTCGGCGGCTGCTAATATTCCGAGTTGCGCTGCAGGCGCTGGATGTCCTGGCGATTGCGGTTGATTTCGGCCTGGTTGCGGTTGATCTGCTGCTGCTGTTGATAGTTGGTGATCTCGTGTCCCTGCAGCTGATCGCCGACCAGAGCGCCCGCGCCCAAGCCGAGCGCGCCGCCGATCGCCGCGCCCGCGCCCGGATGACCCACCGCCGCGCCGACAATGCCGCCCGCCGCCGCGCCGCCCAGCGCGCCGATGCCCGCGCCCTTCTCGCGCGTCGTCAAAGGTCCCCCGGCGCAACCCGTGAGCAGCAGCGCGCCCGCCAGAAATGCGATGCCCGTCCCCTGCGCGATAGTCTTGTTCGTAAACATAGCGTCCTCCCATTCACCCGTTGGATTTTAACCGACTACTTCTTGCCTTTGCCTTTTGCCTTGTCATTGCCGCGCCGCGAATCGTTAGCCGGACGGTCTTTGTCGTGCTGCTGATGACGCTCCTCGGCGCGCACCCAGCCCTTTTCCGGATCGGCCGACCACTGCGCGTTGGTATTGCGCGCGCCCTGCGCGCTCATGTGCTCGGCGGCCTTGCCGCCGCGCTGATTGGCTTTTCCCTCCGGCGCCGCATCGGCATTCGCAATCGCGATGGCGCACAGCGCGCTCAACGCAATCACGGCAGCCCAGGATTTCGGTGGTTTCATAGAACCTCCCGGTTAAGGTTGATTTTTCGAAGCCGCGTTTTGCTGCTCGGACCCTGTTGCCGCGAGCGGCTTCAATTCGACCTTGGCAATATTTTCGCTCAGGCGCCGCGCCATCTCGGCCGCAAGTGCGAGAACGACCGCGGGTTTCGGCGCCTTGACGGAAATCTCCTTGCACAAATTTTGTTTCGTCGTTTTCACAAACGCTCTTCACCGCAATCGCGATGCCAGAGGCAAAACGCCGTGAATCTGGCGGCTTAGCGCTCCGGCGGAGCGTCTCGCGCCGGGTAAAATTGGCAGGCGCCGGGAGAAATTACGCGCCCGCGCGCGGGCGCGTGATTGACCGGCGCAAAAGCTGGAGAAACGCGAATCGAGGGGAAAAAGCTAGCGCAGAGCGCGCAGCGCCTGGATGCGCTCCGAGGTCGCCGGATGGCTCGACAGAATGCCGCCGCCGTTGTCGCCGTTTCGCCGCATCAGCCACTCGAGGGTGCGGGTCATCGTGTCCTTGGAATAGCCGGCGCGGCGCAACAGCGTGACCGCGTGGCGGTCGGCCTGGATTTCCAGCGGCCGGGTGTAGCTGTTGGTGATCAGCGTGCCGGCGATGGGTGTGAACGAGCTGCTGCCGGGGATCAATTGCTCGAGCAAAGCGACGCCGATGTTGACTCCGGCGCCGACCACCTGGGCGCGCGCCGGATGGCCGAGATCTTCGTGCGCGATCTCGTGCGCCAAAACCCCGCGCAGCTCGTCGTCGGTCGCCTGATTCAGCAAACCGGTGGTGATGTAGTAGCGCCCGGCGCCGGCGCTGGCGGCGTTGATCGACGGATCGTCGATGATCGAAATGCGCACGTCTTCGGGCGACATGCGATGGTCGGCCGCGCGCAAGAGCGGCACCATCACGTTGCGCAAGCGCTCGAGCTGCTGCTCGGTTTGGGTCGAATTGTCGTAGCGGGCTTTGCGGCGCAGCGCGTCGGCGTTGGGCGCGGCGAGCAGGCTGATCAGAGCTGCGAGACAGAGCGCCGGCAGCGCCGGCTTTCTAAACGAGATGCTGCGCCAGGGCTTCATGAAATTTCTCTGGAGCCGGGTTTCATCCCGCATAAATCGCAACGCGCGTGCCAGCGCGCCTCTCTAGCGAGGACGGCCGCTTGCTCGAGCGCGGGGTGAAAAAAATTCGGGGTGCCGGAAAAAATTACTCTTTCGAGTAAAGCGCGAGCTTGGCGTTAAGCGTCTTGGGCGTGATGCCGAGGAGCTGGGCGGCCTGGGTTTTGTTGCCGCCGGTGGCGCCGAGGGCGCGCTCGATCGCCTGGCGCTCGGCCTCGGCGAGCGACAGGGGACCGAGGTCGGAAGGCTCCTCGACGACATTGGTGAGGCAATATTGCTGAAAATCGCCGGCGCCGAGCTCGGGACCGGCGGCGAGCACCGTGAGGCGCTCCATGGCGTTGCGCAGCTCGCGCACGTTGCCCGGCCAGCCGTGCGCCTGCAGCGCCGCGGCGAGATCGCCGCTCCAGGGCCGCACCGGCTTTTGATACTTGGCCGCGAAGGTTTCGAGAAAATAGCCGGCCAGAAGCGCGATGTCTTCGCCGCGCTCGCGCAGCGGCGGCAGCTCGAGATGAAAAACGTTCAGCCGGTAAAACAAATCCTGGCGCAGCTTGCCGTCCTTCACCGCGCTGGCCGGCTGGCGGTTGGTAGCGGCGATCACGCGCACCGACACGGGAATATTTTTGTTGCCGCCGATGCGCCGGATCTGGCCTTCCTCGAGCACGCGCAAAAACTTGGGCTGGATTTCCAGCGCCATCTCGGTGATCTCATCGAGAAACAGCGTGCCGCCGTCGGCCTGCTCGAAGCAGCCGAGATGACGATCGACGGCGCTGGTGAACGCGCCCTTCTCGTGGCCGAAGAGCTCGCTTTCCATCAGGGTCGGCGAGATTGCCGCGCAGTTGAGCGCGAGAAAATTGCCTTCGCGCCGCGCGGAAAGCTCGTGCAAGGTCTGCGCGACCAATTCCTTGCCGGTGCCGCTTTCGCCGCTCACCAGCACCGCGGCGTCGGTCGGCGCGATCTGGCCGATCTGCTGGTAGAGCCGGCGCATGGGCGCCGATTTGCCGATCAGCGCGCCGTAGGAGCCGAGCGGCGATTCGAGCTTTTGTCTGAGCGCGCCGGCCTCGCGCGCGAGCGCGACCTGTTTCAATCCCCTGGCCAGCACATCGCGCAGCCGCTGCGCTTCGAGCGGCTTGGGCAGGTAGTCGTAGGCGCCGAGCTTGATCGCCTGCACCGCCGTGTCGATGCTCGCCTGGCCGGTGAGAAAGACGATCGCGATCTTTTCGGTGCGATCGCCGAGCGCCTCGACGAACTCCAGGCCGTTCATGCCCGGCATCATCAGATCGGTGACGATGGCGTGGGGCAGCTCTTTTTCGCAGAGCTTGAGCGCGGCCTGGCCGTCCGCCGCCGCCGCGGTCTCGTAGCCCCAGCCTTCCAGCAACACGAGCAGGCCGTCGCGGGTCGCCGCATCGTCGTCGACGACCAGCACGGTTTGACGGGTGCGCGCCATTTAGTGAATCGTCTCCATGGGCAACGTTACGCGGAAAGTCGCGCCGGCGCCGTTGTCGTCGCGATACACCAGCGAGCCGCCGTGGGATTCGACGATCAGCTGGCTGAGCGGCAGGCCGATGCCGCTGCCGCCGACTTTGGTGGTCTTGCCGAACTCGAACAGCTCGGCGCGCCGCTCCGGCGGCACCCCCGGGCCGGTGTCATGCACGTCGACCGTGAGAGCGCCGCCGTTTTTCTCGGCGCTCACTTCGATCGAGCCGCCGTTGGGCTGAGCTTCCATGGCATTGCGTAGAAGATTATCGAAAGTCTGGCGCAAGCGCGTCGCGTCGCCCTGGATCGGCCAGGGGCCCGGCGGCAACTCCGCCGACAGCGCGATGTTCTTCGCCGCGCACGCCGAGCGCGCGGCTTCCAGGCTGGTGTTCAAGACTTCGGCCACGTCGATGTCCTTTCGCTCCATCGTCACCGGCGCCGAGTAGTCGGTGAAATCGCGCACCAGGCGATCGACCTGGCGAAGGCTCGAATCGAGCGCCGCGATCGAGCGCTGCGAGACATCGCCCCCACCGGCTTCGCCGGCGACTTTTTCGCGCAGGACTTCGAGATGGATCGCCAGCGCGTTGAGCGGCGTTTTCACCTCGTGCGCGAGCGTGCGCGCGGCGATCGCCAGGCGCTGCGCCGGCGCCGGCGCGCCGACGTTTTTGCGCTGCTTCATCACCAGCCGGTCGATCAGGTCCAGGCTCGCGCCCACTTCGTCGCGGCTGGCGTAGCGCGGTCGCGCCGCGTAAGTGCCCGCCTCCGCCTGGCGCAAAGTTTCGCTGATCAAGCGGAAGCGGCGCGTGTAAAGCGCCGTGGTGAGAAACGCGCTGGCCAGCGCGACCACGCCGCCGAGCGCGAACAGAAAAATGAACTGGCGCCAGAGCCCCGACAAAAGTCCGGTCCAGTCGGCCGGATTGAGCCACAAGCGCAGGCCGCCGGGGCTTTTCACCCCCGCGGGCATCTGCAGCGGCACCCAGACATCGTAGAGATTGTTTTGGCCCTCGCTGCGGGTCTCGATGATGGTTTCGCCGTTGCGCAGTTTGGCCAGGGCCGCTTCGCCAATCGGCTCCTTGTTCTTGTCGTTCTCGATCGAGCTGTAAAGCAGCCGTCCTTCGCCATTGACCACCCACATGGCTTCGATGCTGGCGCTGCGGTCGAGAAACGCTTTCATCAAATCTTTGACATCGGACTGGCGCGACGGCGTGTAGCGGATCGGCCCCTGCGGCGGCGGCGATTTGCCGGGAAGAAGATTCCCGAGAAAACTCCAAAACGAAGAGGACGATTGCTGGGACTGGCGCGGCTGCACCACGATGGAGCGCTCGCGCAGGCTGTCCGCCAGGGCAATCTCCACCTGGCGCGCCATCAGCAGCGCGGTTTGCAGGGTGGTCTCGGTGGTGAGCCGCTCGGCGGTCCACCAGATGCCGACGCCGAGGATGCCGAAAATAACGATGACGGTGGCGCAGAAGACCGCCACCTGCTGCTGGCGCAGGCTCATGTCGAATTAGAATACCAGATCGACCCATGCCTGCAAAGCTGCGATTTTTCGCGCGAAAGCCCTGGCTTGCGGCCTCGGGTCCTTTATTGCATAGTGATTTCGATGCATCTCGATAGTTTTCAGCGGCCGCTCAAAGACCTGCGCATTTCGGTGACCGACCGGTGCAATTTCCGCTGCACTTATTGCATGCCGCTCGATCACTACGAGTGGATCGACAAAAAGGAAATTCTCACCTTCGAAGAGATCGCCCGGCTCGCGCGCCTGGCGATTGAATTCGGCGTGGAGAAAATCCGTCTGACCGGCGGCGAGCCGCTGGTGCGCCAGGACCTGCCGCTGTTGATCGCCAAGCTGGCGGCGCTCGACGGCCTCAGCGATCTTTGTCTCACCACCAACGGCGCGCTGCTCGCCGAGCGCATTGATGCGCTGAAGCAGGCCGGGCTGCGCCGCGTCAACGTCAGCATCGACACGCTGGATGCGGAAAAGTTCCGGCGCATGACCAAGCGCGGCGATCTCGCAAAAGTCCTCGAAGGCATTTTCGCCGCCCAAAGCGCCGGGCTGGCGCCGATCAAGCTCAACGCCGTGGTCGAGCGCGGCGTCAACGACGACGACATTTTGCCGCTGGTGGAATTTTCCCGCGAGCACGGCTTCGCCATGCGCTTCATCGAATACATGGACGTCGGCAACTCGAACAACTGGACCTCGGCCAAGCTCGTGTCGAAAAAAGCAATCATCGAGAAGATCCACAGCCGCTATCCGCTCCGCGAAATCGGCCGGAGCCAGGGCACCGCGCCGTCGGTGGATTACGAGTTCGCCGACGGCCGCGGCGACATCGGCGTGATCGCCTCGGTCACCGAGCCGTTTTGCGGCAGCTGCACGCGGCTCCGCCTGACCGCGGACGGAAAATTCGTCACCTGTCTTTTTTCCCAGCTCGGCCAGGACGTGAAATCTTTAATGCGCGGCGGCGCGAGCGACGACGAGCTGCGCACCTTTCTCGGCGCGCTCTGGCAAAAGCGCGCCGACCGCTACTCGGTGCAGCGCCTGGAAGCGCTCAACGCCGCCAACTACGATCCCAAGGACCACCGCAAGATCGAAATGATCTCCCTCGGCGGCTGAGTTTTCTGATCTAATCTTTGGGCAAGAGCCCGCGCTTTTCCAGAGCGGCGCGCTGCTCCGGCGTCAAGCGCTCCAGCGCCACGTAGCCGCGGTTTTGGTAAACCCGCGCGCAACTGTCCGCCACGCTTTCGCTGAAAAGCGGGCCCAAGCCGTAGCTCGAGCCGCTGCATTCGGCGGTGGCGCCGGTCTCGGGCTGGATCATTTTTACGGTCTGGCTGGTGCAGCCCGAGACGGCGCCCAGCCAGAGCGCCGCGACAAACCATCCGGAGATTTTCATGGCTTCACCCTTTTCACCGATATGTGAGAACCGATCATAGCAAGCGGCGGCGGCGGTGATAACACGGCGCGCGGCGGTTGCCCGCCCAGCGGCTTTGAGATAGCTAAGAATTTCCTGGCGCGGGAGGCTCGGCGCATGCTGCTCAAGGACAAAATCGCCCTGGTCACCGGCTCGACCCACAATATCGGTCTTGCCACCGCGCGCGCTTTTGCGCGCGAAGGCGCGACGGTGATCGTGCACTCGCGCCACGAGGCCGAAGCGAAAAAGATCGCCGCGGAGATCGGCGGCGATTATTTTGCAGCCGACACGGGAAACCCGGATGAGATCGCCGCCTTGTTCGGGCACATCAAAAACCGCCACCGCCGCATCGATGCGCTCGTCAACAGCGTGGCGCAGTCGGCCCGAGGCGGCGTGCTCGACACCCCGCTCGAGGAATGGAACCGCATCCTGGCGATCAATCTCACCGGCTATTTTCTGTGCATCCAGCACGCCGGCAAAATGATGCTCGCCCAGGGCGGCGGCAGCATCGTCAATATTTCCGCCGGGTCGGGCGAACGCTCCAGCCCCGGCGGCGCGGCCTATTCGGTCTCCAAAGGCGCGATCAACTCGCTCACCAAACAAGCCGCCGCCGATCTCGCGCCGACCGTGCGCGTGAACGGAATCATTTCGGGCCTGGTCGGCACGCCGCTCGGACAAAAAGACATGGGCGGGCGCAAGCCGGAGTACGACATCATCCCGCTGCGCCGGATCGGCCGTCCGGAGGACGTGGCCGAAGCCGCGGTGTTTCTCGCCTCGGACAAAGCGAGCTACATCACCAACACGATTTTGCCGGTGGACGGCGGCCGGCTGAATTCCATGAGCAGCGGCGGCGCGCGCTGAGCCGAGCAGGGGAATTTTCGCTCCCGGATGCGAACAGCGGTCAAAGCAATTTTTTTGGCGGCGGCCATGGCCGCGCCGACGGCTCCGCGCGCGGTCTCAAGCGCGACCTACGACGAGATGCGAGCGGCGGCGCTGCGGCAATGCCAGGCGATCGATCCCGCCGCTTACCAGAGCGGCCTGCTGTTCAACCCCGACGGCTACCGCTCCTATTATCTGCGCTCGGACTGCCTGCAAAAAACCGCCGTGGAATTTCGCGACCTGTCGCTCTGCGCCGAGGTGAAACAGCGCCGCTCGCTTTTCTTTTCGAGCTGGGGCTATGCGCCGGCCCAATGCGCGAAGCTCGTGCGCGAGGGAATTGCCGCGGATGAAAAGACACTGACCGGGATGAAGCAGAGCTACCGCCGCGGCGCCGTGCGGCTTATCGATTTTCGCGTGGAGAAAAACGGCAACGGCCGCGACTTCGACCTGATCCCGTCCTTCGCCGGCGATTATGCGCACGGTTATATTCTGCGCTTCGAGCTGGTGCCGCCCGGCGCCCCAACCGCGCTGCTGCACTCGTCGGGCTACTATCTGGACGGCCGCAACAACCTGCGAATTTTCCTGCGCCGCGAAGAGATCCGCAGCCGTTTCGGCGCTTTTATGCCGGGAGAGCTTTACACCGTGCGCGCGACTTCGATTTTCGATACCGGCAGCGGCGGCCAAGGCGGGCGCTGGAGCGAGCCGTTCATCGAGCGCGTCTTCCCGCTGAGCGAGCGCGCGCAATCGCTCGAGCGCGAAGTCCGCTTCTGAGCTTGCGCGAAGCGCCGGCAATCAGCCGGGCCAGGCCGGAGCCGATTTGAGCAGCTCGGCAAATTGCCCGAGCTGGCTCGATTCGAGATCGGAGATCGCCCAGAAATTCATGCCGGCGCGGCTCCAGCGCGCGATGTGATAGCCCTGCTGGGTCTTGATCGGCGCGCTGCTCGCCGAATTCTGTTCCGCGGGCCAGACAAAAACGTTGATGACATGCTTGTCGCGCCGGTAGATCAGCGCCGCCACCGGACGGTGATTCAAATAATCGAGCCGCCCGCCGATCAGCGGAAATCCCGCGCTCGCCAGGTCGCTCACCGGCGGGGAAAAATCCAGCTTGCCGTTGAACCACGGCTTGACCGTGTGCTCGTCGGTCGAAGGCACATCGGCCAGGTGATCGGCCATCAGCGAGCGGATGTGGCCGGAAACCACTTCCTGAGTCAAAAGCTCGTCCGGCGCCGGACCCTGCGGCACCAGCAGCAAAACCACCAGCGCCGCCGCGGCCAGCGGCGCGGCGATTTTGAACCACGACGGCGATAGCCAGCGGCGCGGCGTTTCGGCTTGGGCGGCTTTCCGCACCGAGTGCTGCACCCGCCTTTGCAAAGCGCCCGGCGCCTTGAAGTAGAGCGCGTCGGCTTTGAGGCTTCGGCGCAAAGCCTCATGCGCGCTCCGGCTCTGGGCGCAGCGCGCGCACGCGCGCAGGTGTGCTTCGATTTCGAGGCTCCGCACCGGATCGAGCTCGCGGTCAAGATAGATATCGAGCAGGCTCTCTGCCTGGGCGCAGTCCATTCTACAACTTCTCCTTCAAGCGCGCCGAGAGAACCGCCTTGAGCTTGCCGCGCGCCCGCGCCAGGCGCGACATCACCGTGCCGAGCGGCGCGCCGATCACGTCGGCGATCTCCTTGTAGGACATTTCTTCCAGATCGCGCAGCACGATCACTTCGCGAAACTCCTCGGGCAGCTCCTCCAGGGACTCTCTGACCACGCGCACGTCGCCGCTTTTAAGCGCCAGGGCGGCTGGATTGGCCGCGTCCGTTTCGACCGTGTGAATCTCCTCGTCGAAGACAGCGGCTGTCTGACTGCGGCGGTTTTGCTGGAGCCACGTGTAACAGGTGTTGCGCACGGTGGCGAGAAGCCAGGCGCGCGCATCGCCGCCGTGAAAACCGTCGAAAAATTTGAACGCGCGGAGAGAAGCCTCCTGCACCATGTCCTCGGCGTCGTGGTCGTTGCGCGTGAGCCAGCGGGCCAGGTTATAGGCCGCATCCAGATGCGGCAGAATCGCCTGCTCGAACCGCGCGAGCTTATCTTGACCTCCCAACTTTAAGACCGCTCCCCCGAAGATTTAATTCCCGCACCCGATCACCTCAGACTGTATGCGGGGGGCTTCGGGGAGTCAACGAAGGGCTTTTCTCCGCCGGTGGCGCCAAAACGCCGCTGCCTTCGAATGGCGCGCCGGCGTTTGAATTTTCAGAGCCCCATCCATGCGACTCCGCCTCACACTCGTAGAACCGCTTTCGCCGCAAGAAAATTCCCCAAAGACGAAAGAAAAAAAGTTTTCCCCCGGTGGGGAATTTTCGCGGCCGATTTCGGTCTTGCGGGACAAAGGGAGGCAAAACAATGAACACCATGACGGCCGCATTGGCGATGTTTTTTCTATTCGGTTCCACGCTGGCCACGGCATCGGCAGCCGGCGCGCCGGGAGTGATTGCCCAGGATGCCTTCGACGCCGGCGACTACTGCCACCTGAAGTTCCCGGCGATTCGCGAGCGCACCTTGAGCAGCGCGCAGCCGGTCCTCAAAGATCCGAGCGAAGGCGACATCATCGACTTCTACGGACCGTGCGATCACAACCCGCTCGGCAAAGAAGAAGTCAAAGCCCAGTTGCTCCAACTCCAGCACCGCCGCGCGCGCGACTACATGGATTGAGCGAGTCTGAATAGCAAAACACAGAGCCCAGGCAAGTCGAAAGGAAGTGATGAAAATGATGAACGGTCGAGAGATTTAACATGGCGATCCGAGAACAAGCACAACGATCAAAATTAACCCGTTACAAAGGAGATCCTGAGATGAAGCCCCTGTTGACGGTCCTGGCTTGGATTTTCGCTCTGATGCAGCCGGCGTTTGCCGCGCCCGGGCCAAAGGCCTACGTCGCCAATTTCAAGGACAACACAGTGAGCGTGATCGATACCGCGGCCGGCAAGGTGACCGCGACCATCGCGGTCGCCGCCGGACCGCACGGCATGGCGATCACACGGGACGGCCGCACCGTTTACGTGGGCGGCGACGCATCTTCCTCCCTCGACGTCATCGATACCGCCAGCGCCAAAGTCGTAAAAACCATCCACGTCGGCAAAACGCCGAACGGCGTCGCGCTCACGCCCGATGACCGACTGCTGCTGGTGGCGGTTTACGACGAAAACCGCGTCGTCGTGATCGACTCCTCGACCCAAAGCGTGGTCGGGTCGATCGCGGTTCCGAAGCCGCACACCGTCGCGGTCAGCCCCGACGGCAAGTTCGCCTACGTCACCGTTCAGGAACCGGGCCACTTTGCGCTGGCTCTGATCGATTTAGCTGCGCGCACCGTGGTTCGCACCCTGGCGCTGGAGAAAACGCCGCGCGACGGGGAATTCGGCTACGACGGCAAGAAATTTTATTTTACCCAGGCCGGAGTCAACTCCGTGCAAGTGCTCGATCCTGCCTCGGGTAAAATCGTAGCGCAGATTCCCACCGGCGCTTCGCCGCATTTCGTCGGTTATCCCTCCGGCTCGGCGTTCGGCATGGCGGTCGTCCAGGGGCCGGGCCAGCTGTCGTTGTTCGATCCGGCGACGAACAAACCGGCGCGCGATATCGCGGTCGGCAAACAGCCCCACTGGGCGACCACGTCCGGCGACGGCAAAACAACTTACGTGACCAACGAGGGCTCCAACGATGTCACCGTCGTCGACCACTCGACCGGACAGACGGTGACGATCCCGGTGGGCCATGCGCCGCGCAAGATTGTCGTCCAGCAGACGGCAGCAGCTTCAATAGAAGCCGGCGCAAAGGTCTCGATCGTTGATTTTGCGTTCGCGCCGGCCGAGATCACGATCGCGCGCGGCGGGAAGGTCGCCTGGACCAACGATGACGTCGCGCCCCATGGCCTTGCCTAGAGGACGATGCGTCGGGCGCGGATCTTTTGCTGCCCGGCGCGACTTTCAGCCGCCGCTTCGATCGTGCCGGAACCTACGATTATCACTGCGCGGTGCATCCTTACATGACCGGTCGGGTGGTGGTTCGCGAGCAGTGATCCGCGGAATTGAAAATCGACCGCAAACGCCGGGGGGGTCCGATGAAACTTGAAATGACGACCGCGCTCGCCGTGTTGGCCCTGTGGATTCAGCCGTCGGTCCGCCCAGCGAAGGCTGTGTTCCCCGGGCAATCGGCGATGATCGCTGCCCCGGCGCGGCGCCGCGCCGTGCCGGAGTTTTCGCTGCTCGAGCAAAGCGGCGCAAGAATCACCCTGGCCGATCTCCGCGGCAAGGTCTGGATCGCCGACTTTATCTACACGAGTTGCCCCGACACCTGCCCGCTTGAGACCGCGGACATGGCGCGGCTCCAGAGCCGCTGGCGGGGGGCGAGCGATCTCAGGCTGGTTTCGTTTTCCGTCGATCCCGAGCGCGACACGCCGGAGATTCTTGCGCGCTACGCCCGGCGCTTCAAAGCCGAGCCGCGGCGCTGGCTGTTCCTGACCGGCGCGCGGCCCGCGATCCTGCATCTGGTCGAAGACGGTTTTCACCTCGCCGTGGCCTCCGCGGCGAAAAACCCTCAGGACGCAGGCTTGATCGTCCACAGCCCGCGTTTCGTTCTGATCGACCGCCAGGGGCTGATTCGCGGCTATTACGACACCCGCGATCCCCAAGCCCTGCAGCGCCTCGATACGGACGTGGCCGCGCTGCTCGAAAATAAATAACCATCCGAGGGAATAAATTCGCGCGCCGCGCGGTCTTTCAGGCGATAGAAAATTTTTCCCTCAAAGGAGTGCATCATGACCCCCATCAATCGTCGGGATTTTTTGAAGCTCGCCGGCCTCGGCGGCGTCGTCTTCGCATCGGGGCTCGGCTGCTCGGCCGCGCGCGGCGGGATGTCCGCCGGCCGTTCGGCCGAGGAGGATTTTTATTTCGTGCAAATCTCGGATACGCACTGGGGATTCAGCGGGGCGGAGGCCAACCCCGACGCGGCGGGAACCTTGCCCAAGGCCGTGGCTGCGGTCAACGGCCTTAAAATTGCGCCCGACTTCATCGTGTTTACCGGCGACCTCACCCACACCACGGATGATCCCGGGGAGCGGCGCCGCCGCCTCGGCGAGTTCAAAGAAATCGTCGGCGGCCTCAAAGTAAAAAATCTGCGCTTCATGCCGGGCGAGCACGACGGCTCGCTCGATCAGAGCAAAGCCTTTCAGGAATTTTTCGGCGCCACCCATTACACCTTCGATCACAAGGGCGTGCACTTCATCGCCCTCGACAATGTTTCCGATCCGCGAGCGCGGCTCGGCGGCGCGCAGCTGCAATGGCTGGGCGAAGACCTCGCCAAACAAGGCCCGGATACCCGGGTGGTCGTGCTCACCCACCGGCCGCTGTTCGATCTCTACCCGCAGTGGGATTGGACCACCGCCGACGGCGCGGAAGCGATCAAGATTCTTTTGCGCCATCCCAACGTGACGGTCTTTTACGGCCACATTCATCAGGAGCATCACCACATGACGGGGCCGATCGCGCACCACGCCGCCAAATCGCTGATCTTTCCCCTGCCGCCGGCGGGCTCGCAACCCAAGCGCGCGCCGATTCCGTGGAATCCAGCCGAGCCCTACAGGGGTCTGGGCTTTCGCGAAGTCGAAGCCGGCGAGAATCGCGCGCAATACGCGATCAGCGAATTCCCCGTGGTGAGGAGCTGATCATGAGCCAGGCCGCTTCCCGGATCGCCATCGCGATCGTCTTCGCGGGGATGATTGCCGCCAGTCTGACGATCTCGCGCTCGGGCAACGCTCAGAGCGAGGAGCGCGTGGTGAAGATCACCGCGCGCAAATTTACCTACGAGCCGAACGAGATCGAGCTCAAGGTCGGCGAGCCGGTGGTGCTCGAATTGACCTCGAAAGACGTGCTGCACGGTTTCAACATTCCCGATCTCGGCCTGCGCACCGATGTCGAGCCCGGCGAAAGCGCGCGCGTGCGCCTGGTGCCGCAGAAGCCCGGACGATTCGAATTTCACTGCGACAATTTCTGCGGCCTCGAGCACGAGGACATGAGCGCGGCGATCGTGGTGAGATAGCCGCAGCCGCGCGGCTTGAATAAATGCTCCGGCTCCCGTACTTCTCTCCGGGTGCGACACCTGCCGCTTTCGCGCGACGGCCGCCTGCTGTTCGCCACCTGCGCCGTGCGCTCCTTCGCCTACGGTTTTCTGTCGGTCATTCTCGGACTTTATCTCGACGCCGCCGGACTCGGTCCGGCGGCGATCGGCTGGATCTTTACCGCCGCGCTCGCCGGCGGCGCGGCGATGACGATCCTGATCACCGGCGTCGCCGACCGTTGCGGCCGGCGCGCGCTGCTCGTCGCCGGCGCCGCACTGATGGCGCTGGCCGGCTGCGTTTTCGCCGTCAGCGATGAGCCGATTTTTCTGGCGCTCGCCGCCGTCGTGGGCACGATCAGCCCCTCGGGCAAAGAAGTCGGCCCGTTTCTTTCCCTCGAGCAGGCGATCTTGCCGGAGACCACGGAGGAGCGCCAGCGCACCGCGGTTTTCTCCGCCTACAATCTGGTCGCCTCTCTCGCCGGCGCGGCCGGCGCGCTCGCCGTGGCGATTCCGTCTTTTTTTTCTTTCTCGCCGATGGCGGGCTATCGCCTGCTTCTCTGGAGCTATGTCGGCGCGGCGCTGCTGCTGGCGCTTTTGTTCGCGCTGCTTTCGCCGCGGGTCGAAGCCCAAAGCCGCGGCCGGGCGGCAACGCGCCGTTTCGGCGTGCACAAATCGCGCTCGATGGTCGCCAGGCTCGCCGGCCTTTTCGCGCTGGACGCCTTCGCCGGCGGTTTTATCGTTCAGAGCATCGTCGCCTACTGGTTTTATCTGCGCTTCAAAACCGATTTGAATGCGCTCGGCGGCATTTTCTTCGGCACCAACCTGCTCTCGGCGCTGTCGTTTCTCGCCGCGCCGGCGATCGCGCGCCGCTTCGGGCTTTTGAACACGATGGTCTTCACCCACCTGCCGTCGAATTTTCTGCTGCTGCTGATGCCGCTCATGCCCGGCGCGAAAGGCGCCGTGCTTCTGCTCCTGGCGCGCAACTCCCTTTCGCAGCTCGACGTGCCGACCCGCCAGTCCTACACGATGGCGATCGTCGATCCCGAAGAGCGCGCCGCGTCGGCCGGCGTGCTCTCGGTCGCGCGCAACGCCGGCGCGGCTCTGGCGCCGGTCTTTACCGGCGCGGTCCTGGCCGCGCCCGCCCTCGGCCTGCCGTTTCTCTGCGCCGGCGGTTTGAAAATTATTTACGACGTGTGGATTTTCGCAATCTTCCGGCACGTCAAGCCGCCGGAAGAAAGCGGCTGACGATTGCGCGCGCTCAGGCGTATTTCATCAGTCCCATGAAGCCAAAGTCCATGTGCAATTGCATGTGGCAGTGGTAAAGCGTCAGGCCCGGATCGTCGGCGATGAAATCGATTTCCGCGCTCTGGCGGCGCGGCACGTTGACCGTGTCTTTGCGGATCCCCGCAGTGGTTTTGCCGCCGATGCGAATCAGCTCGAACGTATGGCGGTGAAAGTGGACCGGATGATCGTCGCCGCTTTTGTTTTCCATGATGATCCGGTAGCGCCGCCCCGCCTGGACGACCAGGGGTTCGACATCGGGCCACGACTGGCCGTTGATCGTCCAGCGATTGAAGCCGCCGCGGCCGCCGACGATCTTCTCGAAAACAAGCTGGAAGCGATGATCGGGTTCCAGGGCGCGCGCATTGGCTCCAAACACCGTGTAATCCCAACCGCTCGCTGCGGGTTTCGACCAGCGCGGCGCGCCGACTTGCCCGGCGTATTCGACCACGGCGCCCAGGCCGAGCTCGCGCAGGCGGTCCTCGGCTGCGCCTAAAATCCACACCCCCGGCTGCTTCATTTCGACCACGGCGTCGATGCGTTCCGCGGGAGCGAGGGTCAGGACGGAAACATCGCGGGGATTCGGCACCGGATTGCCGTCGAGCGCAAGCACGCGGAACTCGTGTCCGGGCAGCGCCAGAGAAATATCGTCGGTGGCGCTCGCGTTGAGAGCGTGGAACAACACCCGCTCGCCGGCGCGCACGCGGATCGGCTCGCCATGCCCGAGCGCTTTGTCGTTGATCGATGCCGCTCCATACATGACCTCCAGGCCGTTATCCGGCGGCGGTCCTTTTCTCCTATCCTGCATGCTGACAAATTGCGGGTTCCACTGGTGCGCCGCAAGAAAAACCTCGCGGTCGTAAGCGCCGGGATTATTTTTCGGCTCGATGTAGAAAAACCCGAATTGTCCGGAGTACAGACTGCGGCGGAGATCTTTGCCGGCAAAGGCGTGCGTGTGATACCAGCGGGTGCCGCTCGGCTGCGCGGTAAAAGAATATTCGCGCGCGCCTTTCGGCGGCACCATCGGCGTGCCTTCTTCCATGGCGCCGTCCACTTCCGAAGGCACATAAAGGCCATGCCAATGCACGAGCTCGGCAACATCGCTGTCGTTATGTACGGCGACCGTCACCTGCTGGCCTTCTTTGACGCGCAGCAAGGGTCCGGGGCTGCTGCCGTTGTAGCCGATGGTCTGGATAACCTGCTTCGGCGCAATTTCGACTTTCACCGGAGCGATGCGGAGCGAAAAACGCTCCACACTGCGCGGCGAATGGGCCGCGGAGTCGGCAGAGCGGCCCAGCGCAGGCGAGCAGCCCGAGAGCATCGGAGCGCCGGATAATGCCGAGACACCCGCAAGGCGGAGAAATTCACGACGGTTCATCGCACACCTCGGTGGTCTATGCGAAAGTCTAACGTGGTTTCGCGCCAAGACAATGGGCAGCGAAAACAGCGCGGCGCGTGAGCGACGGGGCGACCGGATCGCGCATCGAAGCGCCATCCCTCGATTGCAACTTCTTTTGGGTCAAAGTCGAGTGATCGCCTCCGCGCCGAGCGCGGAAACAACGACGACCAACCACGGCGGGCATTTCCAGAACATCAATAAACCGAAGGCGACCAGGCCAAGACCAAAATCAGCAGGTGAATGGATCGCGCTCGTCCAAACCGGCCTGTACAAAGCGGTCAGCAGCAAACCGACCACAGCCGCATTGACGCCTTTCAATGCGGACTGAAAGCTTGGCATCGAGCGGAGCGCGTCCCAAAACGGCAGGGCGCCCAGCAACAGCAAAAACGCGGGCAGAAAGATCGCGGCCAGCGCCAGCGCCGCGCCGGCCCAGCCGTTGGGTTCCGCCGCTCTCACCGCGCCGAGATAAGCGGAAAATGTAAACAGCGGTCCGGGCACGGCCTGCGCCGCGCCGTAGCCTGCGACAAACTGCGCGTTGGTGACCCAACCCGGGCCGGCCACCTCCGATTGCAGCAGCGGCAAAACCACGTGGCCGCCGCCAAACACGAGCGAGCCGACGCGAAAAAAACTGTCGAAGACTTCCAGAGTCGGATTGGAAAGAACCTGCCTGAGCAGCGGTAGCCCGATCAGAAGCGCAAAAAAAACAACCCAGGCTCCGATTGCCAGTTTTTTTCCTACGGGGAAACGAAGGCGCGAAGGCGCCGCGGATTCTGTCGCCGAAAAAATTTTCCAGCCGACCAGAGCCGCGACCGCGATGGAGGAAACCTGGCCAATCGCAGTGGGCCACGCCAGCGTGACCAGGGAAGCGGCGACGGCGATCGTCGCGCGCTCGCGATCGGGGCAGAGCGAGCGAGCCATGTTCCAGACCGCCTGAGCGACCACCGCCACGGCGACGACTTTCAAGCCATGGAGCCAGCCGGCCTCCGCCGCGCCCGCAAACGCGCCGACGCCGAAAGCAAAAGCCACCAGCGCCAAGGCCGACGGCAGAGTAAAGCCGAGCCAGGCGGCGAGGCCTCCGAGCAGGCGGGCTCGCGCGATGCCGATGGCGATGCTGACCTGGCTGCTCGCCGGCCCGGGCAAAAACTGGCAGAGCGCGACCAGATCGGCGTAGCTTTGCTCATCGATCCACTTGCGCCGCTTGACGTACTCCTCGTGGAAATAGCCGAGGTGCGCGATCGGACCGCCGAAGGAGGTCAATCCCAGGCGCAGCGACACGCGCAGCACTTCGAAAAACGAGCCCTGGCCGCGCTCGCCGGGCGCAATCTCGTTTTGTGCGCTTTCGGTCATAACCGGGTTGCCGTAAGGAAATTCCTAAATTGCGCGGTCCCCCGCGTCAAACGCAAGGTTGCTGCGGGCGCTGCCAAAGAGCCTACTTCCTGCTATTGTCGGAAGCCAGGGGAGCCAAACCGATGTCAGGAATTGTTAACGAAATGGCAATAATTTTCCTGTTGATCGTGGCGAGCGGCCTCTTTGCGATGGCCGAGATGGCCGTCGTCACCGCGCGCAAATCTCGTCTCGAGGAGCGCGCCAGGAAAGGCAGCTCCAGCGCGGGCATTGTCCTGGACCTGGCGCGCTCGCCGCGAAGATTTCTCGCCACGGTGCAGCTCGGCATCACCTTCGCAACCATCCTGATCGGCGCGGTCGCCGGCGGGGCCGTGGCGGACTGGCTGGCGGCGCGGCTGGAATTTTTGTCGGAGCTCGGCGGCTACCGCGACGCGCTCGGTCTTGCGCTCGCGGTGCTGGCGGCCGCCTGCCTGACTCTCGTGCTCGGCGAATTTATCCCCAAGCGGCTCGCGCTCCGCTATCCGGAAAAACTCGCGATCGCGCTGGCGTTGCCGCTGCGGTTTTTCACTCGCGCCTGCGCGCCGCTGGTGCGCGCGCTCACCTTTTGCACCGACGCGACCGATCGGCTTTTCGGCGCCCGCGACGCCAACGAGCCGCAGGTGACCGAAGAAGAAATCAAGATGCTCGTGCGCCGCGCCACCCAGGCCGGCGTTCTGGAAAAAACCGAGCAAAACATGTTCGAAGCGGTGCTGCGCTTCGGCGACAAAAGCGCGCGCGCATTGATGACGCCGCGCACGCGCATCGCCTGGCTCGATCTCGAATCCAGCGCTGCGCAGGTGCGCGAAAAAATCATCGCCAGCGGCCACTCCTGTTTTCCCGTCGGCAGCGGCGGCCTCGACACGGTGGCCGGCGTGGTCCATGCGAAGGACCTGCTGGCGCACAATCTCGCCGGGCACGCGCTCGATCTGCGCGCCTTGTGCCATCAACCGATGTTCCTGCCGCGCACGGTGACCGCGCTCGAAGTGCTGGAGTCGTTCAAAAAATCCGGCCAGCACCTCGCCCTGGTGGTCGACGAATACGGCGGCATCGAGGGGTTGCTCACCCAGCACGATATTTTGAAGGCGATTGCCGGCGACATTGCCTTCGAAGGCCGGGTGGAAAATCCCAAAGCCGTCGAGCGCCAGGACGGCTCCTGGCTCCTCGACGGCATGCTGAGCATCGATGAATTCAAGGAAATTTTTGATTTGGCGAGCCTGCCCGGCGAAAAGCGCGACGCCTATCAAACCCTCGGCGGTTTTGTTTTCACGCAGATGGGCCGGATTCCCGCCGTGGCCGAATGCTTCGACTGGAACGGCTTGCGCCTCGAGGTCGTGGACATGGACGGCAAGCGCATCGACAAGGTGCTGGTGACGCGCGTGCAAGAAGCAGGCGCGGCGGACGCCGCCCCGAACCGGGGCGAATCGGCGGTTCGCTGATGGAACCGAAAAACGCTGCGCGCATGCCGAATCTGCCTGGCTTTTTTATTTAATTTCGGCGCATCGAATCGGCGCGCCGGTTCGCTTCGTCCCAGTTGATGTTCTGAAAAAAAGCTTCGATGTAGTCGCGGGCGTTGGCGCCCTAGTCAAGCGCGCAGGCAGGCTCGTACATGTCCATCACCAGAAGCGGCACGCCCCAGGCAAGACTGGGCGTGTGATCCCACGCCCAGTCGTTGTGCACGGTGTTATCGCGCCAATTGTAATTCAGCGTCACCCAGCCGGATCCGCCGCCGAGCGACATCGACGCGAGGCGGAAATCCCTTTCCCAAGTCGCCAGGGAGCCGCAGCCCGCGTTGAGTCAGCTGGCAAACTCGCGCGGATCATCGAATTGTCGGCTCGGTGAAATTAACGGGGATTTGCATCGTCAATCCTGTTTTCTCCGAAAATATTCGTAGAGATCGTCAAACAGCGCCGCCGCTCGCGTCAACCGGACATCGTCGTCTTTGTGTCCCATGGCGACGCCGGCGATCAGTCGATCGATTCCCGCGGTCTCTGGGCGGGCGAATTTCGCGTCTTTGAGGTCGATGTCGTGAACAATTTCCGCAATCGAGCGCAGCGCCGCATCCTTCAGAGTAAATCGCTCGAGCAAGACTTCGAAGGTGCAGCGGTCTCCTTCGTGCGTAAACTCGGCATCGTACATATCGAAGCGGAGTTCCGCGGGCCCGGGCTGGTATCCCTTGGCCGGGACAAATTTGAAACTGGCGCCGGGATCGATGAAGCGGCGGATCAGCCAGGCGCTGCTCATGCGGTCCACGTGGATTCCTTTGCGCGTGGTCCAGGTGCGGTTGCGCACCTCCTCGGTTTGGAATTGCGCATGCATGGCTTTTCCCTTTGGCTCGGGCTCGTGCAACCGCGCGTCCAGGGCGAAGATCAGCCGCTCGACGCTCTCCCGCCCCGGCGCGCCGAAAAAATCGATGGCAGAAATTTCTGCGACGCGTTTGTGCAGCTTGTCCAATTCTCCGGCGACTGCTTTGCGCTTCGCGGGCGCCGCCTTTCTGGTTAAAGAGCTCAGGAGCCGCTCGGCTTCACGAGCGAGTTCGCGATATTCGCTCTCCCGCGCTCGGCGGAACAGCCCTTCCACTTCCTCGTCGGTGAGACCGTCCACGAAGCGGGCTTCGCAAAGCGAAGCGTCCCCGCCGGCCGCGACGACTTCGCGCAGCACCCATTGAAAATCTTCCTGAGCCGATTCGCTCTTCGGCAGCACGTAGACGGAGTTCTTCACCGCAACCGCGCCGAGGCGCTGCAGCCGCCGCCAGATTTTGACCCGCAGATAGTCCGGTTTCGGCGGAATCTGGTGAATCAGCAATAACCAGCGCGGGCCCGGCTCCCGGTGCTCCATAAACTTCAATCCTTGCGGGCAAGATACGGTTGCTATATTTAGAGATTCAGTTGTTAAATGGACGATTAACACCCCTCTGTCAGCGAGTCCAGTAGGTGTGAAACATTTTCAATCCGGAGAACCCGATGGCAACAACCCCGCAAACAACCCGGCCGCTGAGCCCTGCGAGCTCGGCGCCAGCATTGTGGCCGCTGGTGGGATATTTTTTGAAGCTCGGCGCGTTCGGCTTCGGGGGCCCGGTGGCGCTCGTCGGTTTCATGCATCGGGATCTCGTCGAGCGGCGCGGCTGGCTTACGGAAGACACCTACAAGCTCGCGCTCGCCCTGGCGCAAATCATGCCGGGGCCGCTGGCGGCTCAGGTTGCCATCGCGATCGGCTATTTCGAGGGCGGCGTTCTCGGCGCCACCCTCGCCGGCCTGGCGTTCGTGATTCCGTCTTTTTTGATGGTCGTTGCGATCTCGATCGCCTACGTCGCCTACGGCGGGCTGTGGTGGATGCAGGCGCTGTTTTACGCCATCGGCGCCACCGTGATCGCGATCATCGCCATCGCCGCCTACAAGCTCGCGCGCAGCACCAACAAGCGCGATCCGGTGCTCTGGGGAATCTTCGCCGCGCTCACGCTCGTCACCGCTTGGGCCGAGACCGAGCTGGCGGAGTTTTTTATTCTGGCCGGCCTGGCGTTTTTGCTCCTTCGCGCCTGGCCCGGCCGGCAGCGGGCCATCGTCTTGAGCCTGGCCGGCGCCGCGCTCGGCGCCACGGTCTGGATGCTCGAAGCGTGGCTGGGTCATGCGGGCGCTGCGGCCGATCAGTCCGACGTGCTCGCGCAGATTCTATTATTTTTTACCAAAGCGGGCGCTTTCGTGTTCGGCAGCGGTCTGGCGATCATTCCGTTTCTTCAGCAAGGCGTCGTGCATCAATTCGGCTGGCTCAACGAGCAGCAGTTTCTCGACGCGGTGGCGGTGGCGATGATCACCCCCGGCCCCGTGGTTATCACCGTGGCGTTCATCGGATTTCTCGTCGCCGGGCTGGCGGGCGCGATCATGGCCGCAACCGGAATTTTTCTGCCGGTCTATTTCTTCACCATCGTGCCGGCGCCGTGGTTCAAACGCCACCGGGAAAATCCCCAGCTCAAAGCGTTCGTCGATGGCGCGACCGCGGCCGCCACCGGCGCCATCACCGGCGCGGTGCTCGTGCTCGGCGCGCGCGCGATCAGCGATCTGCCGACGGCGCTGATCGGCCTTGTAAGTTTCGCGATCCTGTGGCGCTACAAAATCCCCGAGCCGCTGCTGGTGGCGGTCTCGGGTTTGATCGGTTTGATGCTCTGGCCGCTGGTGCGCGCGGGCTGACCCGAGCGCGCCTCGGTCCCTCGTTGCCGGCCGCGCTTGATGATATATTTGAGATGGAATAAAACGCAGGAAGTCAGGACTACAAGACCATGCTGAAAGTCATCCCGGTGGAGCAAGCGGTCGGTTTGCCGCTCGCCCACGACATCACCGAGATCGTTCCCGGCAAACACAAGGGCCCGGCCTTTCGCCGCGGCCACATCGTGCGCCCCGAGGATATTTCCAAGCTGCTCGACGTCGGCAAGCGCAATCTTTACGTGATGGAGCTCGAGAAAGACGAGCTGCACGAAGAAGACGCGGCGCGCCGCCTGGCGCAGGCGGCGGCGGGAGCGAACCTGAAACTCACCGATCCGAGCGAAGGCCGAATCAATCTGGTGGCGGCGATTTCCGGTCTGCTCAAGATCGACGTCGAGCGGCTCTATCGTTTCAATTCCCTCGGCGATCTGATGATGGCCACCTTGCCGACCGATCGTTACGTCCGCGAAGGAACCGTGGTCGCGGGCACGCGCACGATTCCCGTGGTGGTGAAAGAAGCGCTGATCCAAAAAGCCGAGGCGCTGTGCAAAGACAAGCCCATCGTCAGCTTGCTGCCGGTGCCGCCCCGCAAAGTTCATCTGATCGTCACCGGCAGCGAAGTTTTCACCGGCCGGATCCAAGACGGCTTCGGTCCGATCGTGACCCGAAAAGTCGGCGAGCTCGGCTCGCGGGTGGAATCGGTCAAGCTCGCGCCCGACGATCCCGATGTAATCGCCGGGGATATCCAGGAAGCCCGGCGGGCCGGCGCGGAAGTGATCCTCGTGAGCGGCGGCATGTCCGTGGATCCCGACGACAAAACTCCGGAGGGGATTCGCCGCAGCGGCGCCAAGGTCGAAACCCACGGTTTTCCGGTGCTGCCGGGCTCCATGTTCGTCATGGCCTATCTCGGCGACACGCCGGTGATGGGGCTTTCGGGCTGCGTGCTGCACGATCCGTTTACCGCCTTCGACGCGCTGTTGCCGCGCTTGCTCGCCGGCGAAAAAATCACCCGCGCGGACATCATGACGATGGGCCACGGCGGTTTGCAGCGCAGGCACGACCATTGAAAAATGAAAAGTTGAGAATGGGTAATTTATCTCTGCGATTAAAACGGACGAGGTGAGCCGTGGATGTTTTGCGAACTTTGAAAGAACGGTGCGATCCGGGCAAGGCGGCGCTGATCGTGGTCGACGTGCAGAACGATTTCGTCAGCCCCGACGGCAGCGCGGCCAAGCGCGGCGAGGACGTGAGCGCGGCGATGGCGATGGTGCCCAATTTGCGCAAGCTCATCGATGAAGCGCGGCGCATCGGTCTCACGATCGTTTATATCCGCACCACGCACAGCGAGTGGACGGACACGCCGTCGTGGATTTATCGCACCTCGCAAAAGGGCGGCCTGAGCACCTGCCGCGAAGGCACCTGGGGCGCGGAATTCTATGAAGGCATTGCGCCGCTTCCGAGCGAGCGCGTGGTGATCAAGCACCGCTACAGCGCCTTTATCAACACCGACCTCAACACCGTGCTCAAGGCGCGCAACATCCAGAGCGTGCTCGTCTGCGGCGTCGCCACCAACGTGTGCGTCGAAACCACGGCGCGCGACGGCTACATGTTCGACTATTACGTGACGATGATCGAGGATTGCTCGGCCGCCTACGAGACCAGGCTCCATCTGGGCACCTTGGAAAACATCCGGCGCCACTTCGGCCTGGTGGCCTCCGCGCAGGAAATCATCGACACCTGGCGCGATCTGCCGGCCAGGCAGGCGCCCGGTTTGTAGCCGGTCGGGATCGCGCACGCCCATAAAAAAAGCCCGGACAGCAACGCCGCTGCCGGGCTTTTTGTTTTGCGACGGTCTTCGCGCTTTATTTCATCATGTCGGCGTTGATCCGCTCCAGCGCCTCCGCCGGCGGCTGCAGGATATCCTGGCCGAGCTCGGCAAGCGGAATGTCGCAGAGGTTCAACTCCTCGGCGAACTCCTTGCGGTTGGGATTGTAGTAGATCAAGCCGGTCAGGAACTTGCCCTCGGCAATGGCGCCGTGGATGGCCTGAATCGCCTGCGCCCGGTTGGTCGGATCGTAGTCCTTGCCGAGCTTGTGCAAAATGATGTGCGAGCCGTCGTGGAGCGTGACTTCGTGGTCCGTCCCGTCGTCGTAATCCGCCTCGATGTTTTCATAGGGCGGCACGAAGTCGAGATCGTGGATCGGGTCGAGATGGCCCTTCACGTATTTCAAGCTCTTGGTCGAGCCTTCGTGATTGTTGAAGGTAACGCACGGGCTGATCACGTCGAGAATCGCGCTGCCCCGGTGCGCCAGCGCGCCCTGCACCAGCGGCGTGAGCTGTTTGCGGTCGCCGGAAAAGCTGCGCGCCACGTAAGTCGCCCCGAGCGTGATCGCCAGCTCGGCCAGATCGATGGCGGGAATGTCGTTGACCTTGCCGCCCTTCATCACCGAACCGACGTCCGCGGTGGCGGAGAACTGGCCCTTGGTCAGGCCGTACACGCCGTTGTTCTCGATGATGTACGTGATATTCACGTTGCGCCGCATCATGTGGCAAAAATTGCCGAGGCCGATGGCCGAGGTGTCGCCGTCGCCCGAGACGCCGATCGGCATCAGGTTGTGATTGGCCAGGTTGGCGCCGGTGGCCACCGCCGACATGCGCCCGTGGACCGCGTTGAAGCCGAACGACTGGCTCAAAAAATACGCGGGCGTTTTCGACGAGCAGCCGATGCCGCTGAGCTTCACGACCTTGCGCGGGTCGATGCTGCTTTCAAAATAGGCGCGCTGCACCGAAGCCGAGATCGCGTCGTGGCCGCAGCCGCGGCACATGGTCGAAGGCGCGCCGTCGTAGTCCTTTTCCGATAAGTTGAGTCGATTGAGTTTTACTTCCGCCATTTTGCTTTTCCTCTGTCCTTTGTCCTTAGGCAGTTTTCGCCGACTGGGCGGCGGCAAAGATCTGGTTGACCACTTCCAGCGGCGTCGCCGGCAGGCCGTTGTAAATCAAAACGCTCACCAATTTGGCGCCGAGCTCCGGCCATTCGTCTTTGATGATCGCGGCCATCTGACCGTCGCGGTTCTGCTCGACCAGATAAATCGTATCGTGCTCGGCGAGAAAATCGCGGACTTCGCCGCTGAGCGGCAGCGCGCGAATCAGCATGTGGTTGGTTCTGAGACCGCGCGCCTTCAGCCGGTCGCGGGCTTCGCGCACCGGCTCGTAGCTCGAGCCGTAGCAGATGATGCCGGTCTTGACGCCGCGCTCCCTCTCGATGATCGGCTTGGGCACGAACTTGCGCGCCGTGTCGTGCTTCTTGCGCAGCCGGTCGAGAATGTATTTGTAGTCGTGCTCGTCCTCGGAGTACTTCGCGTCCGCGTCGTGGCCCGAGCCGCGCGTGAAATACGAAGCCAGGCGATGTTGATTGCCGGGCACGGTGCGGTAGGGGATCCCGTCGCCGTCCTGATCGAAATAGCGGCGGAATTTCTTGCCCGCTTTGGTCCACTCTTCGAGCTGCTCGGCGCTCAGCCGCTTGCCGAAATCGTAAGGTTCCTGGTTGAGCTTGAGCGGCTCCGAGGACCAGAGGTTCATGCCGAGATCGAGATCCATGGCGACGAATACCGGAGTCTGGAAACGATCCGCGTAGTTGAAGCTCTGGCGTGCGAAATCGAAGCAGGAATTCATGTCGTGGGGAATCAAAATGATGTGCCGCGTGTCGCCGTGGGAGGCGCCGTACATGAGCGAGATGTCCGCCTGCTGGGTGCGGGTGGGCAGCCCGGTGGAAGGTCCGCCGCGCTGAATGATGAAAAACACACACGGGATCTCGGCGTAATACGCCAGGCCGATGGTCTCGTTCATCAGCGATACGCCGGGCCCGGAGGTCGAGGTCATGGCGCGCGCGCCGGCCCAGCCGGCGCCGACGATCATGCCGGCCGAGGCGATCTCGTCTTCCGCCTGCACGATCGCGTAGGTTTTCTTGCCGTCCACCTGCTTGCGCAGCCGCGGCAAGTAATATTCCATCGCTTCGGCCAGGGAACTCGACGGTGTGATCGGATACCAGCAAATCACCGACGCGCCGCCGTAGATCGCGCCCAGCGCCGCCGCGGTATTGCCTTCGGTGATGATCTTGCCTTTGTTGCCGTTGGGAATCGGCTCGAGGCGGGCGATGTTCTGTTTGTAGTTCTGCTCTTTGCAGTACTGATAGCCGGCGTCGATACAGATCAGGTTGGATTCGATCACCGCCGGCTTTTTGCCGAAGGTGTCCTCCAGCACGGCTTTGATGACCGCCATGTCGATGCCGAAGAGGTAAGCGAGCGCGCCGACGTAGACCATGTTGCGCTGCTTGGCGCGCAGCGGCGAGGCCGGCACCAGCTTGGTGACCAGCTTGTTCGCCGGAAAGCCGATGTACTGCACGCCGTCGCGTTTCAAATTCGCCGGGAGCGGTGTGGAGTCGTCGTAGAGAATCAAACCGCCGTCGCGCACGCGGTAAATATCCTTCGCCGCCGTGGCGTCGTTGAACATGACCATGACGTCGATGACGTCCTTGCGACTCAAATATCCCTCGGCGTTCGCGCGGATCTGATACCAGGTGGGCAGGCCCTGAATGTTCGATGGGAACATGTTCTTGGACGAACAGGGAATGCCCATCTTGAAGATGGCCTTGAAAAGAATGTTGTTCGACGACGCGCTGCCTGAGCCGTTCTCAGTGGCGACGCAGATATTTAAGTCGTTGATTGCCGGTGTGTCCAAAATCCGCCTCCTTGGGTCCTTTCTGGATAACTTTCGGATTCTAACATGTTCGCCTTGAAATACAACGTTTTAGACCTTCATCCGGGAGTGTACTGATCCTCCGAGTCGAGATATTCCGCGACTTCCTTCCAGGTGCGCCGCACCTGCTCATCGATATCAAAGGCGCGGGCGAATTGAAGAATTTCGGGCATGGCCACAAGCCCGACGATGTCCTCGCCCGGACCTTTGACCGGCATATTGCGAATATCCCGGTGGTACATTTCGGCGAGCACGTCGCCCACGATGGTGGAAGCGGGCAGGGTGATGATCGGCGCCGTCATCACCTGCTGGATCGCGACCTTTTTGGGATCGAGCTCTTTGCCGGCGACCCGCTTGAGCGCGTCACGCTCGGTAAAAATGCCGGCCGGCCGGTCTCCCGCCATCACGATCACCGCGGTGGCGCTCTGCTGGTTCATCCGTTTGATGGTTTCGGCCACGGTCAAGCCCTGATCGACCTTGACTACCGCGGCGGCGGAAATATCGCCCAGGGTGCGCGTCTCGCTGAGACCCTGGCCGAGCTCCACCGCCAGGTTGAGGATGCGCCGCATGGACACGATGCCGATGATCTTGCCGCGCCGCCCGCGCACGAGAAGATGGCGGTACTTGCCGCGGTACATGCGGCCGAAAGCGTCGATGATGTGGGTCTCCTCGCGCACCGCGCGGATCGGCGCCGTCATGACTTTTTTGATGGCGGTCTTGCGCGCGTCGATGCCGCTCTCGAGCACGCGCTTGAGCACGTCTTTTTCGGTAAAAATCCCCACCGGCACTTCGTCGTCGGTGATGATGATGCGGCCGACATCTTCGGCGGCCATCTTTTCCATCACCTCGAAAACCGACGCGGTCACCGCGGCCGTGATCAGGTGAGTGGTCATGATCTCGCTGACTTTATTGGAAAGCATGGGTACCTCCCGTCGGTTCCGCATGGCGGCCCGCTCCGAAGCTCCGAAACGGGTCCAGTATACCACCCGGAGCCGCCGCCAGCGCAAGCAACGTTTTTCGCCGCCGGCTCACCGCGCGCCCGGATTGCGACCCGGTGCGCCAGCGTGTTAAGTTTAAACTCATTCCCAGGGGAGAAAGTCGGTCATGAGCCGCAGGGAAACCGAATTCGAACACGGGCTGGTCACCGAGACCAAAAAAAAGGTCAAGCGCCCGCCGCTGTATAAAGTTCTCCTGCATAACGACGATTACACTACCAAGGAATTCGTAGTGCAGGTGCTGCAATACGTCTTTCACAAGGAGCAAACCGAGGCGGTTCAGATCATGCTCCACGTGCATAAAAAGGGCATCGGCGTCGCCGGCGTCTACACCTATGAAATCGCCGAGACCAAGGTCGCGCTGGTGGAAAACCTCGCGCGCCAGCACGAGTACCCCCTGAAATGCACAATGGAAGAGGCCTGAAATGATCAGCAAAGAACTCGAGGGCACGCTCAACGCCGCGCTCAAGGAAGCCAAAACGCGCCGCCACGAATACGTCAGCCTGGAGCACCTGCTGTTCGCGCTGCTGAAAGACAAGGACGGCAAGGCGGCGATTCTGGCCTGCGGCGGGGATCTCGAAAAACTCGCCAAGTCGCTGGAGCAATTTTTCGCCGAGCGCCTGGAAACCCTGCCCGAGGGCTGGGATCAGGAGCCGCAGCAGACTCTGAGCTTTCATCGGGTGCTGCAGCGCGCCGTGATCCATGCGCAGTCGGCCGAGCGCCGCGAAATCAACGGCGGCAACCTGCTGATCGCGATGTACCGCGAGCCCGATTCCTACGCGGTCTACCTGCTCGAGGAGCAGGGCATCACGCGCTTCGATCTGGTGAATTACGTTTCCCACGGCGTCTCGAAAATCGCCGCCGAAGAGGAAAGCGACGCGCAGCCGGACGAGGAAGAGAGCGGCGAGGAGCGGCCGGCCCGGCGGACAAACCCGCTCAAGGCGTTCACGGTCAATCTGGTCGACAAAGCGGCCCAGGGGCTGATCGATCCGCTGATCGGGCGCGACGATGAAATCGAGCGGACGATTCACGTGCTCTGCCGGCGGCGGAAAAATAATCCGATCTACGTCGGCGACCCCGGCGTGGGCAAAACTGCCATCGCCGAAGGCCTGGCCAAGCAGATTCACGAAGGCGCGGTGCCCGACGCGCTCAAGGACGCGGTGATCTACGCTCTCGACATGGGCGCGCTTCTCGCCGGCACCAAATTCCGCGGCGATTTCGAAGCCCGCCTCAAAGGCGTTTTAAACGGCCTCAAAAAACAGCCCAACTCGATTCTTTTCATCGACGAGATCCATACGATTGTCGGCGCCGGCGCCACCAGCGGTGGCTCCCTGGACGCCTCGAATATTTTGAAACCCGCCCTGGCATCGGGCGAGCTGAAATGCATCGGCTCGACCACCTATCACGATTACAAGAGCTACTTCGAGCGCGACCGCGCCTTGGCGCGGCGCTTTCAGAAAATCGAAATTCCCGAGCCGAGCCAGGAAGACGCGATCAAAATTCTCGAGGGCCTGAAGCCGCACTACGAAAAACACCACGGCGTGCGCTACAGCAGCGGCGCGATCCGCGCCGCGGTGAAGCTCTCGGCCAAACACATCAACGACCGGCGCCTGCCGGACAAGGCCATCGACGTGATCGACGAGATCGGCGCGGCGGTGAAAATCCAGCCGGAAGAAAAGCGCCGAAAAACCATCGGCCCGAAGGATGTCGAGCAAATCGTCGCCAAGATCGCCAAGATTCCGCCGCGCAGCGTATCGGTCTCGGACAAAGAACAACTGCAAAACCTCGACCGCGATCTGAAGCTCGTCGTCTTCGGCCAGGACGCCGCGATCGATACGCTGGCGAGCACGATCAAGCTCTCGCGCTCGGGGCTGGGCCATCCGGAAAAACCGATCGGCTGTTTTCTCTTCGCCGGCCCCACCGGCGTGGGCAAGACCGAGCTGGCGAAACAGCTCGCGAAAATCATGGGCATCGAGTTCCTGCGCTTCGACATGAGCGAATACATGGAGAAGCACACCGTCTCGCGCCTGATCGGCGCCCCGCCCGGCTACGTCGGCTTCGATCAGGGCGGCCTGTTGACCGACGCGATCAACCGCAACCCGTACGCGGTTTTGCTGCTCGACGAAATTGAAAAGGCGCACCCGGATCTTTTCAACATTCTGCTCCAGGTCATGGATCACGCGACGCTCACCGACAACAACGGCAAGAAAGCCGACTTCCGCAACATCGTGCTGATCATGACGACCAACGCGGGCGCGAGAGAGATGAGCGGCGCGCCGCTCGGCTTCGGCGCTCAAACCACCGCCGGCCGCGGCAAGGAAGCCATCGAAAAAATGTTCAGCCCGGAATTTCGCAACCGGCTCGACGCCATGATCACGTTCAACCCGCTGAGCCAGGAAAACATCGAGCGGGTGGTGGACAAGTTCATTATCGAGCTCGATCAGCAATTGAACGAGCGCAAGGTCTTTTTGCAGCTGACCCCGTCGGCGCGGCGCTGGTTCGCCGAGCGCGGCTACGACCCGGCGTTCGGCGCGCGGCCGATGGCGCGGCTGATTCAGAACGAGATCAAGCGCGTGCTCGCCGACGAGATCCTGTTCGGCAAACTGCAAAACGGCGGCAAGGTCGACGTCGACGAGCAGGAAGGCAAACTGATCTTCTCGTACAGCACGCCGAACGCGCAGAATTCCTGATCGCTCTCCGACCCATCCGCATCCACCAGGCGCCTTTCCCGCAGGATGGAACATCTGATCGTTTTCCTGTTTCTGGCTTTTTTCCTCTGCGAGTTCCTCGTCGAGGCTGTCCTGAACGAGTTGAATCTGCGGTTCGTGCGCCGGCACGCCGACCCGGCTCACATCCCCGGCGCGTTTCGCGGCCGTCTTTCGGCCGCGGCCTACGAACAATCCGTCGAGTACACGCTGGCCAAAGGCCGCTTCGAGCGCTGGAGCGAGATCTACGGCCGCGCGGTCATGCTCGCGGTGCTGTTCAGCGGGCTTCTGCCCGCCCTCGACGCTCTCGCGCGGCGCGCGGCGCAAAGCTTTTCGCCGGCCGGCTACAGCCACGGCGTGTTTTTCTGCCTCGCGGTCGGACTGGTCTTTTCCGCCGCCTCCCTGCCGTCGAATCTCTATTCGACCTTCGTCCTCGAAGCGCGTTTCGGCTTCAACAAAATGACCCCCCGCGTTTACCTGAGCGACAAGCTCAAGGGGCTGGTCCTGGTCGTGCTGATCGGCGCGCCGTTTCTTTTCGCCGTGCTCTGGCTGATGGATGGGATGGGCCGGTTCTGGTGGCTCTGGACGTTCGCGTTCATCCTGGCGTTTCAGCTTTTGATGATCGTGGTTTTCCCCGCCTTCATCGCGCCCTGGTTCAACAAGTTCGAGCCGCTCCAGGCCGGCGAGTTTCGTGATCGAATTCTCGCCCTGGCCGATCAGGTGGGCTTCAAGACCAGCGGCATCTACGCCATGGACGGATCGAAGCGCTCATCTCACTCCAACGCCTATTTCACCGGCTTCGGCCGATTCAAGCGCATCGTGCTGTTCGACACACTGATCGAACAGATGACCATCGAGCAGGGGCTGGCCGTGCTGGCGCACGAGATGGGCCATTACAAAATGAAACACATCGTGCGGATGCTGATCGTGCAGTCGGCATTTTTGCTGGCGGGGCTGTTCGTGCTGAGCCGGCTCCTTGATTGGGCGCCGCTCTACGCGGCCTTCGGCCTTGCGCCGAGCCATCACGCGGCGCTGGTGCTTTTCAGTCTGCTGTCGGGCCCGGCGATTTTCTACCTCGGCCCGCTGATGAACGCGCTATCGCGCCGGCACGAGTACGAAGCCGATCGCTTCGCCGCCGCAACCCTCCGCGACGGCAAGCCGATGGAAGAAGCCCTGATCAACCTGACGGTAAAAAACCTCTCCAACCTGACGCCGCACCCGTGGTACTCGGCGTACCACTACTCTCATCCGACGCCGGTGGAGCGCATCGCGGCGATGCGCTCGTTGCCCGCGTGACGGTTAGTTCCCGCGCAGGATAAATTTCTCGACGATCGACTTGATCACGCTGGTCTGAATCGGCTTCTGCAGATAGTCGGCCATGCCGGCGCGAAGCGCCTCTTCGCGCCATTCCCAGCCGCTCGAAGCGCTGCACGCGACGATCGGAATCCGCGAGGTGGCGGGATTTCTTTTGATGACTTTTGCCGTGTCGATGCCGGTCATGTCGGGCAGATCGAGATCGAGCAGAATCAGCTGAGGCCGCGCCGAAGCCGCAGCGGCGATCGCCTGGGTGCCGGTCCCGGCCTCCAGCGTTTCGTAGCCCGCGTAGCGCAGCACGGACGCCAGGATGTGGCGCAGGTGCGCGTGGTCGTCGACGATAAGGACAGTTTGTGCCATCTCGCCCAGCTCGTGCATCAGACGAGTTGCGGGTGCGCGGGAGTTATTCCCATTGAATCATGCCGCCGGGGCAAAGCAATGGGTGCAGAAAAATAAAATCGCCCTGCGACCCTTGGCGCCGCCCGGACTCGAAAGCGCAATCGTCACAGCCTGGATCGCGCATTGGTCAGCTTGAATTGCGCTCGCGGATACCGCCCTGGTGATGAAGTTTCGATGAAATACGCAGGTTTCGGCTTCTCCTCGCTTCAACGGTTTTTGCGCCCGCGTTAAAGTCGAGCCATGCCGGGTAGGCTCCGAGCCAAAGCGGCGCGTCTGACGGAGTTGGCCGCCGCGCTCGGAGCGGGGCGGGACCATCGCTTCGCGCTGGCGATATTTTTCGGCGGCCTGTTTCTGGGGTGGGTCGCGAGCACGTTTTCAGCCGGGCGCAACCCGCGCTAGCGCAACGCAGATGTCCGGCTTTGTCAGTGGCGGACTTCTCCGGGTTTCACCGGGTCGCGAGCCAACTAATTAACTGCGAGCGAACGCCTGATCACCGCCTCGATTTCCTTCAGACCGATCGGTTTTTGCAGATATTCCACCATCCCGGCTTGCAAAGCTTTGGCCCGCCATTCGGAAGCGAAATGCGCGCTGCATCCCACGATCGGAGTTTGCGCGGTCTCGGGCATGTGCTTTAAAACCCGGGCTGCCGAGGTCCCCTCCATGTCCGGCAGGCTGAGATCCAGCAGAATCAAATGCGGCGGGTGCGCCGCGGCGCTGCGGATAGCGGCCTCGCCGCAATCCGCTTCCGCTACTTCATAGCCGGCATGCTCCAGCGCGACGCGCACTATTCGCCGGATTTCGGCGTTGTCGTCCACGACCAGCACCCGTCTTTTGTCGCTCGCCATCGTTCGCAGCGATCCTCGCTAAAAATGCCAAGCCGCCTGAAAACCGCCGCCCAAAATGCCGCGGCCTTTCACTCCTCTTTGCAAAGCAAACCGGCGACCAGCGAACAAGTGGCGGAAAAACAGCGGGCTGCCACACCAGGCACCCGCGCCGCGGGAGAAATTATGACCGGCGTCGAGAATAATTTACGCGCCCTGCCTCGGACGCGAGGAAGGAAATGAGTCGGCTGGGGACAAAAGCCCAAACGCGCTGAGATGGAATTCGCAGGAAAGAAATGGTCGGGGCGAGTGGATTTGAACCACACCGATAGAAAAAAGCATCTCAAGTAAAGTGAGCGCAACCTTAAGGAGTTATGACATATTTGATCAGTCAGCTCGATTAGAGCCGTCCCGGAGAATCCCGCAAGAAGCCCGTTAAGTCCCCTCGAAGCCGGAACGGTTCCGGGTGTGTTGGGCCGAGTCGGACGGGTTCCGATCTGCGCTAAAGCGGTGCCACCACCAGGGTTGCGCCGCCAAAATTTTTTCATGGCCCCCTGGATACGCACACCGCGAGAATGAACCGCAAAGTCAAATCTCGAAGATATTGGCCGGATTCCAGCAAACGGGTGCAGAGATGGCGGCGTAAGCAGGGCTGGATGATCTCGACCTATATCGATGAAAAGGCGCTCGATGCCCTCAAAAGCGAGGCAAAATCGAGGAATCGCCCGCTCTGGAAACTGCTACGAGCTGCTATTGTTTACGGGCTTCCAGCCGCTCGGCAGCGTGCGTGGTGGAGAGGTTAGCCGTAACGCTTAAAATCAGACTGTGGCGATGTTTTCACTGTGGGAGCAAGCCGTGGCAGTGATGTTCGAAACGATACGACAGAGAGAAAATGGTCTAAAGGCGGGTTTTGGTGGTGTGGCTTCCCGCTCTTCGAAGAAAACAGAAACCGCGTTGCGGCCTAACTCGGTCGCGATTTGTGCCGGGTCTCTGACGATGATTTCAGGCTGTCCCTTGAAATTGGAGACGCGGCCCGTAACACAAATCCGTTTTCCGCTGTAAGCGCTTTCCGGTGGCGGGGAAAACTTGCTTCGATTGTCGCCCCAGATGACGGCGGTAAATATCTGGTTCGGATAGGGGCGGTCCAGATTGATAAAAGTAGGCTCTCCGCGAGTGCGACTCGCATAGGTTGCACTGGCAACTCTTCCGCAGACCGTAGCGCTCTTGCCGATATACTTGGCGGCGTCCGCCGCGCTGATTCGGTCCGCAGCAAAAAGCCCGAAAGGTAGCATCCAAACATAAGCCAGAATCAAAAACGTGAACTGAAGTGTTCGCATAGCTGTCCAAAAGTTACTTGCCTTGATCACGACGCAAAACCTGATCGCGTTCCAAAACCTCAGCCATTGCTTGGTCAGTTTCCGCAATCCATCGCTTATCCTCGTCGATTCGAGCCATGGCTCGGAGTAATTCTTGTTCAGCTTCGAGCGTGTCATTTCTGCTAGCCAGCCCCTTGTAATACCGATCCTTTAGTTGCTCATACCTCTCCTCAGCCCGCTTCCTTTCGGCTTCGTGCAGTTCCAAGAGTTTCTGTGCACCAGCGCGGGTTTCTTTAATCTTCTGAATCACACTGGCTCGAGCCTCAGCTTTTTCCAATTCCGCCGGACTTCGCTTGGTCACCTCGGGCTGAGGCGCGTTTGGTTGGTGCCTAACCACAGGTGCAGGTCTTTTAGTCGCCGATTGTGGGTTGCATACAACTCGATAAGTGAAGCTTTGTGCCAATTCAGCAAGCCGTTCGGTATCCAGCGGCTTAGATACGGCACCTTCAGCAAATGAGACCTTGTTCTTAGCCAGAAATTTGACCAACACATCTCGCGATATCGCGAAATTCACGTTCTGCGGAATATCGCCAATTGCTATCGCTGTACGAATCGCGTCCAACTTCGCCTGCACAACTCCAATGACCAGTCCCGAACTGTCAATCAACGGGCCACCGCTATTTCCTGGCTGAACTGGCGCGGTTATTTGCAATTCACCTGGAGCATCCTTTAGGCCACGCAGTGCGCTGACGAGACCCGACGTGAAATTACCACTGCTAGAAAGGGCCCCCACAAGGGGAAAGCCAAAAACAAAAACGGACTCCCCGAGTCGGATACTTCCACCACGGCGAAGACGAGCTGTTGCTCCCTTGATACCGCTAACGCGCAGTAAGGCGAGATCAATCTGACTGTCCGCATCCACGATTGATCCGGTTCGCCGGCCGTCCGCGACAACTGCTTCAATCGAGCGACATCCCGCGACGACGTGTTGATTCGTAACCAACAAACCAGGCGCTATGGCGAACGCGGTGCCCGAAACCTGAGCGGCTACGGCCGGCGCAAAGTAGGCTATCGCCAAAGCCACAACGAATAGTGTGCAATTCTTAGCCACTTACTTATTTTCTCGGTTTCGCCTAGATCTGCGCTGGATCGCTTCCCTCTACAAGGCAACCAAGCGCTTCATGGGCTTATATTCGTGCGAGGTCGGGCAGATCAATGAAACTCATCTGCATTCCGGCGGCTGAGGGCCAAAAGAACTACATCCACGGCGAAACCGATCCAGACTGCGGTCAAGCTCTTGTTGTCGTCGTATGGAATCCTGCCACTGCTGATTTTCCTGTTGCCGTAGGTCGTCATCGAACTGGCGCCACCGTTCATTCGTGCGCTGTTGGTCGGCTTGCCATTGCGCAATACAGATTTGCAGTGCAGTGCCCGACAAATTACCGCATTTTGATTGAAGACTCTGTGCGTAAAGCGGAGCCGATAGTGAGACCGAAATAAATAAGATGAGCACAGCTATGCTTTTCATGGTTGTCTACTCCTTACTACTATACTACTATTAATTGTTTCATTGTTGCCCCAAGCCCGTCAAACGCAAAATATCCTTTCCCTTCGTTCGCTCTTGCGGTAGATACCTTTATCGTTTGGGGGGCCTAGGTTTGGCCGCCGAAAAGCCGGTGTGGAGTGCGCCCCATTGACTGGAGAGAAAATCTGAGAATTTGAGGGAGGTGCGATCGGCTCAACAGGCGGGTAGGATAACCCGCCGCAAGGAGTCGATCGATGGGAAAGCAAAGACGGA